>Ga0123342_1005402_pt1 | contig 18528 bp, 10 predicted proteins | sample Turbeawhitnodule_FD_89960 | JGI IMG/M metagenome (GOLD analysis project Ga0123342, IMG submission 89960) | Root nodule microbial communities of legume samples collected from Mexico - Turtle bean Mexico white nodule | ecosystem: Host-associated > Plants > Roots > Nodule | place: Mexico: Nepantla...
AATAAATGAGAAATTTATATTATAATATTTTTAAAGATAAAATATAAAAAAAAAAATTATTTAGAAGAGAAGAATAAATATATATATATATATATATATATATATATATATATATATATATATATATATATATATATTTAAAAAATAGTACTATTACGTCGATAACATTGTATCGCGTTGTGAATTTATGTCTCAGAAAGGAAAAAAAGAGTGAAGAAATATATTTTTCTAAAAACTTTTAGCACATGTTTATTTGTAAAAAGAATTTGAAATGAATTTATTAGGAAAAGAAGTTCGCACGTGTGTGTGCAAATGTTATCATATTATCTATTTTATTAAATTAAAATTACTAACATTTAATTTATCTTTTATTATAATCTTTTAAAATTATTAGAAAATAACTAATGTTTGGAAAATAAAATAGTATTATTGAAATTTTAATTTAAAGAAAACCTTTTTCAGTTTTTCAATATTCATGAAAAGGGAGACCATTTATATCATTGGTAGTTAATGAAATAAAGTATTTCTAATTATTTTTTCACTTTTCAAAAAATTGTTCTATATCTCTTATAATATGCTTTGATAAAAAGTATAATTTCAAGTAAATTCAAAATTTTGAATTTGATTTTTTTATTCAAATTGTTTTATTCTTTTAATATTTTATTTTATTAATTTTTAATTTTTTCAATTGTATAAAATGTTTTAAAAATCATCGAAGGTAAAAAATATTTTAATACTGGATAATATTTTGTAATTCAAAAATATAAATAGATTATCTTTTTCCTCGAGATTATTTTTTATTAAAAATTTTAACTTTTTCTATTAACGTCGAGAAATGTATTTATTAATAGAGTACTTTTAACTTATTGTTAATATTAATATTATTGGTTGAAGTTAACATTTTATTGATATGGATAGGATTTTTTTAAGTAACATTGCCCGAAAATAGCTTAGTTAAAGTTGGTGAAAAATCTAGTAAACCTTAAAAAAATTGACAAAAGAATATTTTATCATATATTATTTTCAACTTTATATAAAGATAAACTTCACTGATTAGGATTTGGACTGGATTTGAGGACTGCAGGCGACTTATTCCAGTAATTCTATTACTTTCTTCCTACACCCCATATCCCGTTCTATAAAAAATACTTAAATTATCTTTTGATATTTTTTGTTATTTTATTTTTAATTTTCAAATATAAAATTTAGAGATTTTCCAAAATTATAAGATAAAAAAAATAAATTTTTTAACTTTTTAATTTTTGACTGTACAATTTCAAAATACAAAATTTATATTCTGAATAATAGAATATAAATTTTTATTTCTAGAAATCTAAATGAATATTTTCGAAATATTTGAAAGTATTGGTGTGCAGGAAGGAGGACTGTTTCTTCCTGTACCTCCATATCTTCTTCTGGCACCTCCATACATAACATGAAAATACATTTTTATCCTTCTTGTGCCACCTCCATAGAATAACTTTCGGATTATGTAATCCGGAAACGCATTTGAAAAAAGACTTCCGGATTACATAATCTGAAAGTTAAAAAAGACTTCCAGATTATGTAATCCGGAAAGTAATCATGCATCTGAAAAAAGATTTCCAGATTATATAATTCGAAAACTAATTACAAATTTGAAAAATGACTTCCGGATTATGTAATCCGGAATATTACAGAGGGACATTTTTGGAAATACAAAAATCTATGGAGGTGAGAGAAGAAGGTATGGAGGTGCAGGAAGAAGCAGCCAGGAAGGAGTCATGGGAGGTACAGGAAGAAATCACCTACTGCAACTAAAATAAAAATTTAAGGTCTATTGGGCCAAAAATCAGACAAAAAGTGACTATTGTAGATTGCCAGAATTAGAAGGAAGAAAAAAAAATACTAAAAGAAGAAAAATAACATCATATTTTTCTTTGTCTTATTTGATTGGGTTTAGATATGTTAACTACACAAACAGTAGAAGATATACACTTTACAAATCAATAAAATCATATATATTTTTTTAATTTTAAATATTATAATATTATAATATTATTATAATGTGGTGTCAAATGTATGTTTTTATTGTTTACAGTGTCAAAATTCTTTTTTTCCTATTTAGCGGCCTTTGCCAATTGTAAATAATTTTTTTTATGATAAATTATCATATGATGTAAAAGTGTATATATATATATATATTAATATTTGATATTCGTTATATAGTTGAAAATAATAAATTTAATTTGAGATCATAAATGTTATTGAATATGTATTTTTTTTATCATAAGATATATATTATCCGGTTACATAATGTAAGGACCAAAAAATAGTTTAGAATAGAAGTGTTATAACTAAAATAATACCTAAATATTTTATTATTAAATTTAGAAGAGCATGTAAATAGAAATTGAGTTATTCAGGTTTCATTCTAAGAGAACCATCATCTCTCTAAAAACTCCATTTTCTTTTTTTCTATCTTTTCACTAAGATTCTGGTCTCCTCGCTTATTAGTTTGATGATTGGAGTCTGCCATTGGACTCCTGACAATGAACTCTACAAGATTGCCCTATCAAAATATTAGATAGAGTAAGTTCATTCTTGACTCCTTTTCCTTTGAGTTGGTTTTGATCTTGGTAGGTTTGTCTTTAGTTTAAGCTTGCATGTGATGTTTTTATCTTCATAAGTAATCTTTGTTAGCTCAGGATCTTACTGGTATAGTTAAATTTTTTTTCAGGGCTCTGTGGTGCACATTAGGCTACCCTTGAACTTTTGTTAGTTTAGAGCTCTTAGGGAGCATTTGCTCAAGTTTAGGTTAGGGAAGCTAATTTATATTGCCAATAGACCCTATGCTAGAAGATCTGGATATGGGGGTAACGTGGTCACCAATCTCAAATTTTCTTGCAAGATTTCTTGTTTTTTAGTAGATGAAGATTTGTTTGAGATTGAAGTGTGAAAGTGTAGACATAATAGATGTTGTAGAATGTATATGAGTTTGAAATTGAATGAGTTATTGAATGTATTTGAATAGTTTGTTAAATTAATTCAAATGAAATGTTTGATGAGAATTTGTTGTTTGATTCAAATGATTTTGGTTTAGAAATCATATATATATATATATATATATGTATTGATTGACATAATAAATAATTGACTCAATGAGAGTGCTTGTATAATGTTGAACATGAATTGTCAATGTAATGTGTAGTTTTATAAAATTATGAGTTAAATGAAATTCTAAGCCTTGGTATGATTTAATTGTGTGATTTTGGATATTGTGAGATGTGGAATATGAATTTTAAGACATAGTATTTTTAGGAAAGAAAATACTGTGTTAAGATTGTTTATGATGGACATTGACTAGAGATTCGTCTAGAAGGAGATATCTTGACTCTCTTGAGATAATGAAATCATACAGATGAAGTTATTCAGGTGGCAAGAGTTGAAGGAGGTTCATATGAATGACTGTTATGAGTTAACCCTGTCATACTAGGAGAGATGATATTGAGATTATTTATGCACATAGCTGTGTGGATTTCACAATGAGATAGTATGATAGGTGCAGATCTCTGAGTCTAAACCAATGTACGAGTCTTTCTAAAGTAGAATCAAGTATCTATGTGTTGTGAGTCAATAAAAATTTGACATTTGAAAGATTAATTTATGAATTTTAATAGACACTTGATGGTTTGAGAAATTGTATGAGACTTGATGAATTATGTTTATTAATTTGAAATTAAAATTATATAAAAATATTTATATAGCTAGCTTACCTGTTCTTTGTTTGTGTTTTTTTATCTGTGATGATCGTGTTTTACACGAAATCAGATGAGTTGCAGGTAATAAAACTCCTTAGTAAACAGGTAGAGGATGAGATAACTTTCATTTGAATGCTTTGTTTTGTTTTAAAAAATTTTGATATATATATTAAAATTCCTATAAAAAAATATCATTTTAAAATAGTTGTACATATTCATATGTTAATTACATATTACTTATTTTATTTTTATTTTTTTATTTTTATTTTATTATATATTAGTAAAAATTCGGATACACATAATCAACGAGTTAATCACACTGTTTAAACATATATTTCGCACAGTATGTTAATGAGATTTGTTGATTTCTCGAAATGTACTCGGTTTCGAGTTTTCGACCCTTTAGAGCACACTTAAGTTTAACAAGTATCTTAATGTGTTATATATATGAAAATTTCATAATTAATCATAAAATGACATTAAATAAAAAAATATTTAATTTAAACTAATAATTGATTGTTAACAAATTATTAAATTTTACATGCGAGATATTCTCCGACATGAAAAGTGAACTTCATATGGTACAGATTTTAAAAACTTCATAGTATAATATGTTTAGTACATGAGTTTTTATTGTTTCTCGTGAAAATATATATATATATATATATATATATATATATATTTTGCATTTTTGAAGAATGTTCGAAATAAAAATTTAAATAATTATATATTGTCTTCTTCTTCAAGTTCTTACACTATAACTAATTTAAGTGTTCTTAGTTTTAGATTTTTGTATAAAATTTCTTTTTAGAACATAAAATGATATTTTGTTATAACCAATTTTTAATTGTGACTTATTTATCACATATTTTCCTATCTTTTAAATATGTGTGATTTTTTTTTCTAGTTATAGTTATATTAAATTGTATGATTTTTTTTCTAATTATAATTATATTAAATTGTGTAATCATTTGTATTAATGATAAATAAAATATTGAGTATATTATTTAATCTTCCTCAAAATTATTGGTTAAAATTAGCCACTAAATAGGTCAGTTGGGTTTAGTTGAGTTTCGCTGTCTTTGTTATTTATTAGCAAATTGCTCTACGAACCACTTAATTGGTGAATGTCTTTCCATTACCTCCTATTTTATTGTTTAGAGATTATGTATCTTTGACTGTTATCACATACTTATTCAACACATTGTTGGTTAAGTAAAGAATATATATCCTTTTTAGAGATTTTTTTTGAAAAGATATTAATTATAATTGTATCAATATTTTTAATAAAAAATATCCAACTATTTACGTATTTTCCAATTAACTTTTTATATTGATAATGAATCTTTAGAAGTTTATATGTTTTTGCATATTTTTTATAAAGTGAGATTAGTTTTATAGTTGTAGATCAAGTTTTAAGCGATAATAGAAAGGAAGAGTTAAATTGTGTTTTTAAACTTTTGAAATATTTTCGTTTGATGAATGTTAATACACAAAATGAATGCTTGAGAAATGAACTACTAAAAACTTCTTTTAGGAATTGCATCTGATGAGAAATGTTATATGCAACTTAAAGTTTGATAGAAGGATTGAAAACGTGGTCCATAACTTGTTTTCGTAAAATATCTTATTCTAAGATTAGTTATAGTAAAATAACATGCAATAAATAGATAAGGGAAAGAATGATTTACAATTTGTTTTTATACTTATTTGTCTCTTAACAAAGACTAAATCTAATTTTTAACCAACTGATTGTTTTTCATTTGACAAACTACTACTGCAAAATACAAACAAGTATTATTCGAACATCAGTTATTTCTGACTAACATTGAGTATTATTTGGATCGTAGTCACTTTTGGCTAAACACAATATTATTTAGAAAGCAATCACTCTGGACTAAGACTCAGTATTTGTTTGGAACACAATTGAGTATTATTTGGAACACAATCACTCTTGGCTAAGAATGAGTATTGCTTGGAACACAACCACTCCTAGCTAAGACCGCTTACTATTTGGAACACAATGACTTCTGGCTAAGATCGAGTGTTATTTGGAATGCAACCACCCCTAACTAAGACTAAGTTTTGTTTTTCATCAACAAAGAATAATTAAATTAAAATAAAAGGGGACACCTTAGGGGTGTCCCAACCCTTATACAAATGCCTCCATCTCTCTTTAGAACTTTTCAACACATAAGCATTAGAAACACCTAAGGAAAAAACACTATGCTCCCTGCAGAACCATTCTATAACCAAGAAAAGCCCTCTCCCTTTCCTTGAACTTCCGTGTGCTTTGTGCCTATTAATTTGAATGGAAGGCATCTTACGTACCTATAATTCCTACATGATCATGTTTCAAATTCTTCCAAAATAGTGCAACAATTCCCTCCACAACACATCTGCATAGAGAATAATTAAAGAAGCATAGTCTATGTTTCATCCATAACCAGGCTTTAAGTTGAGCCATATGAAAGATTTCTTCCTCATTGACTCCCCTTTGCTTGAAGATTATAAGATTCCTTTGTTCCCATATACACCTTACAATCGCCACCCATATACCTTTCCAGATCATATTCTGTTTATGGTTAACATGTAGCAAGCAAAATTGCTAAAGGGACACTTCAAGTCCCTATGTTGAATAGACAAAATACCGATCAATCTAAAACATCAATCCCACACTCGTTGGGCAACTATACAATCCAATAATAAATTTTGTGAGGATTCATTCACATTACGACATATCACACATGATGGAGAGTTAACTGTCACCCCCCTCTCCTTAATAAGCAGGTTTTAGTTGGCAATCTATCAATAAAACCCTACAAGTTATTGTTAACACATTAGGGAAAACTTTAAAATGCCATAGTTGCTTAAAGATACTATTTGGAGTTCCTCTAGCACGATTTGTTAGACACTCATAAGCATATTTCATCGAGAACGCACCTGAAGTGTCACCTTATTCCCAAACCTGATTATCCGTGACCTCCCTACTCAACTTGACCCTGGCTAAAGATCTTAGCAAATCATCTTTTTGTTCAGATTCCCATTGGAACCTAGCCCTTATCCACCTAAAAGTCCAATGCCATACATCATCCTCCCACACGCCTACCTCTGGCACCTTCTGACCCTGATTCAGAGACAAAGAAAACAACCTCGGATAGACAACCTTGAGGGGGCTGCTACCATTCCATGTGTCCTCCCAAAATCTAACCTTGTCCCCACTTCCCACCTTCCACCCTAAAGCACCATGAAACCATCCTAATTCTTCTCCCTCACCGTAGCTTTTACATAAGTCTCTCCACCACCATGACTGGAGCTTCACATTGATGTGATTTTGACCTATGTCCGTGCCATACTTTGACAAAAGAACATCTTTTCATAATCCCTTTTCTTCACTCATAAGCCTCCAATTCCATTTAGCTAGGAGGGCACCGTTGAACTTCCTAACATCTTTAATTCCCAAGCCACCCTCCTCCAGGGGTTTACATAGATTCTCCCAGCTCACCCAAGATATGGTCTTGTTGTCCTTTCCCCAACCCCATAAGAATCTTCTTTGGATACTGATGATTCTATCACATACCGATTCATGGACCTTAAAGAAGGATAGATAGAAGAGAGGTAATGATGTGAAGACTGACTTTACTAAACAGATTCTTCCTTCTAGAGACTAAAATCTCCTCTTCCATGCATTTAGTTTAGCGATTAATCTATCCAGAATGGGCTCCCAAAACAGTTTCTTCTTAGGATTACCGCCTACTTCCAACCCCAGGTATTTAAAAGGTATCCTCATCAAGGTACAGTGTAGAGATTTCGCACAAACATCAAGAGAATCTCTTCCGAAATTAATGTTTGCCAGCTTTGATTTGTGGAAATTGACCTTCAACCTCGAAGCAAACTCATAACACATGAGGATGGCTTTCAAAGTGAAAACATTAGAGAAGGAATCTTCACATAGAAAGAGCTTATCATCTGCAAATTGTAACACACAAGCCTCAACCTCCTTCCTACCCACCTTGACACCTAAAAGCATGTTTGCTTTGATCGCTTGTCTTACTAGCCCAGACAAACCTTCAACAACCACAATAAACAGAAACGGAGTTAAGGGATCACCTTGTCTCAATCCTCTTGTAGGTTTGAACTCTAAAGTAGGACTACCATTAACCAAAATTGAGATAGATGTAGACTCCAAAAAACCTCTGATCCACTTAATTCATCTCCTATGGAAACCAAGCCTCTGAAGCATATCAAATAAAAACATCCAACTAACCAAATCATACGCCTTTTCATAGTCCACATTCATGCACAAGCCCCTTCTTCCGAACCTCCTATATTTCTCAATGACCTCATTACCCACTAATACAATATCTAGTATCCCTCTATCCTTCAAAAAAGTTTATTGGCAATCATCAATGACCGTAGAAAGCACATTTTTAATGCGGCATGATAACACTTTTGATATGGTTTTATAGAGGGAGCCCACTAGAGAGATTGGTCTATATTGGTCCAATTTTGTTGGGTCCCTCACTTTAGGAATAAGTGTTATGAACGATGCGTTACACCCCTTCGGGATATGGCTAGTTTCCTGAAAGAGGTGTACTGCTGCTAAGATATCGTGCTTAAGAACCTCTCAGTTATGCTTAATGAAGTTGAAATTAAACCCATTTGGGCTTGGGCTTTTAGACCCCTCACGCAGCCATACAACTTCCTTAACTTCTCCTTATGTGAAGTTGGATATAAGGCATAAGTTATCCTCCTCTGATAGAGACATGAAGTGAACAAAGCCTAATATGACCCTAAAATCATGTGTAGCCACAAATCTATCTTCGAACATAATTTTTGCTTCCCTCCGAACAACCTCAGGTTCCTCACACCATTGATTAGTACACCTTTTACCTAATTTCTAAGTCTTCTTCATTTGATTACATAGTGGTAGAACTTAAAATTAGAGTCCCCATACACAAACCAGTTGGTTCTAGCTTTCTGCCTGAATATAAACTCGAGCTTTTTATTGATCACTCTCAATTGACCTATAAAGTGCATTCTCTTCAACCTTCTGTGGTCCTCGAGTTTGGAGACGTCATCTTGGATATTTAGAACCTCAATTTCCTTCAAAATTCTTTTCTTCTTAGTGTTCAGATGCCCAAACACATCTTTGTTCCACTCTTTGAGGTCTGCCTTAAGTCTTTTAAGCTCGTCTCTAAATTTTGTTATGCTATTGCCTTGAACAAAGTACAAATTCCACTTATCTATCACTATATCCTTAAATTTGGGCTCCATCTGCCAAGCATCAATAGTCCTGAAGGGCCTAGGCCCCTAGTCTTTGACCAAACATTCACCACTATGGCGTAGTGATCCGACACCTCTCTTGGCTGTACATATTGTTTGCCATTGGCCATATCTATAACCATTTGTCAGACACAAACACTCTATCTAGTCTGCTTTTTGCAGTACCAATGGCCTTGTACCAAGTATACTTCTTACCCACTATTGGCAATTCCACCAGAAAATTTCTTTCTATATAATGGTTAAAGCCATTAATCTCATTCTTTTGGCTGCCCCTTTCACCTGCACCTTTCCTTTCATTTACACATCTTACAACAATAAAATCCCCATAGAGACACCACACCAAGTTCTGATTTGCAATTTTAATGGTTGTTTATTCCTCCCATAAGGTCACATTGTCATTTAAATTGCACGTTGCATACACATTGACCACCACACATTTTATTTTAGATTTGATATGCTTACCAAACATAACAATGAAGCCCCTATCCTCCACATGATTATCACAACGAAACACTTCTTTATTCCACGTTATTAGCAAACTCCCAGCACCACTTATACTTTCATTATGTAACCATCCCACATTATTATTCCCCCAGAGCGAAAAACACCTAACATCCGAGAACTAAACTGTGTTTTGTTTCTTGTAAGCACAACATATCCGCACTCTCATTGGCTAAAATATTTTTCAATTATTTAGCCTTAGTGCCCCCCCTCAAGACCTCTTATATTCAGATTCATAATAATCATAAGAAACTCCCCTTATTTCCCTCCTCAAACTTTTCATAACCTCCAAGTCTTTTGCTTCCATTCTTTCTATGACCACAACATCCTCATCTCGACAACATGAGACCCTTATTTGTTTGCCTACCTCCCACAAATTGATAGGTTCATCAAAAATTGTCCCTTCCGGCGTCGGTGCCGTAGTGGGGGTAACAAAATTGTCCCCCTTATGATGGATGAGGCCCCACCTCAGACCAACCAACTAGGTCCATGACAAAGAGGATTCAAGAAGATTGAGACTCTACTACTGATGAAGGAGAAACTTTTCTTTATATGCTTAAAGAGGACCACAAGAAGTAAAGTCCAAGCCATGGGAGCTAGTTTTTTTATTTGTAATTTCAGTAGAATAGAGTTCCTTTAACCTAATTCATCCCTGATGCTTTGTTAATGGGACTAGTTTGAGGACCTTCCTCTAAGTGTGGGTTGCCCACCTGGTCGGAGCACACACTATTGTTGATAAGTGTGTGATGTGTTTCTCCCTTCTCAATTGTGCTACTAATTTCCTCAGACAGATTCTCTCCCCGCTATTGTTTTCCACGAACAAATTTTCTCCCTTCTCACTAACGTTGTTGGTTTCCATGAATGAACTCCCTTTCTCATTTTCACTGTTGTTCAAGGTGGTTGCCACGGTTTCACCCCCCATGAGCCCTACGACCTCCTCACGTACTGGACCAGCCCTCGCATCTACGTGGCCATCATATGCGTACCTTGGATCATGGTCCCTAACTTGGGCCTCTACACCTCTCTTTGAATGGGCCTCTACGCAACACCCCTTTTGGGCCACATTCTTTTTGGGCTTGCTACTATTACTGTTAGAGGCCTCCACAACTACAAGCATATTGGCCAGGGCTACTTGGAGAAAGTTGCTTTTGCATGCTGAATTGACCATGTAGGAGACAAATAAAGCTGAGTCCACTGCACATTCTGTTTGTTTCCCCTTTTCCTTATTTGTATAAGAACAACCACCTTTCTCCTGCCCATTTTTATCATGCGCAAACCCTTCCTCAACATTCAAAAATTTTGTCTTATGTGGGATGCTGACTTTTCCACCCCTCAGCAATTCCTTCGGCCATCGCAACTGCCCCCTTGCCTGACATCTTCATCAACACTCTTCTTCGAAAACTGGGTTTCGTCCACAAAGGACTCTGATGACGTTATACTGCCTGATGAAGCATAGTGATTGAATGTGCACTTAAATTCACCTTAAAAAAAATTAAGGTGCTCCTCTTCAATGCAAATGTTGTAAACATGGTCATTGATCTTCATCCCCTTAGCTAACCTAGCAGAGCACGACTTAAGGAGACGCACTTGGAGTCTTGCATACTCAAGGTTATCCAATGATTCGGTTGCCTTATCAATATCCACCAAGGAAGCTACCTCACCTACCACTTTAGAGAAGCAGTCTTTGTTCCATAGAGATATAGGGAGCCCATACCATCTGACCCAGATAATTTTATGGCCTGCTACATGTGCATCTAACCATGGCTCAATAACCTAAAAAATTCTTTCAAACCATTCTTTGTTAAGTTTGATAAGATCTTCCACTCGTTCCCCTTCTTTAGCAGTTAAGAGAGTCATGTCACCGAAGTATCTCACTTTAACCATATTCATCCCTCCATGAAGAATTCTTCACACAACTGATTATAACTTAAGTCTGCTAATATGTATCCCACTACACTATTAGACATCCAAGGTATGACTTGTTGCTTGGTTTCAATAATAGAGCCCTTCCATACACCTTGTGGAGATTTTTTCACTGCACCCGCGTAGGTTTGCTTTTCTTTGATAACTCTCCATTCCTTTTTCTCCTTCCCCTCCTTAACCCTCCATACCTCTTTGCTATTTTTCTCCCTAGGTCCGTGTTTGTAGCATTTCCTATCTTCATTGACCTTACAGTATGGTTGTTCCACCATCGAATTTGTGTGACTCATCGGTCAGTCCAATTCTGCTCTTCTATAGCGCGAGATATTAACATATAGTTTCATATTGCCTATGCGAACTTGGTCCATCTCCCTCTCTAGCCTACTCGTGTTTTCCACATCGAAGAGTCTCTCAAACCCAAATCTTCTCCCCCACCTGTTGAGCCTACAAGATATGAACACTTCCTTTACCCTAGCCCATGGCTGAAAGATCTTGATCATATCGTATTGCCCATAGTTATCCAGAAAGTTTGAGAAGAAAAAGGTTGTAAAGTTGGTTGATGAGTGTTGTGGTTCGCGAGCCTTACCAGAGCCGAAGAACACCATTTTTATCTTCTATTCGCTTAGTTCCAAAGCACAAGACAAACATTACGATGCTTCTTAAGTTCAGCTATTGTTAACTAGGCCTAAGTATTGTAATCACTTTTGTTTAAGATTGATTATTATTTGAATAAAAATTACTAAACACACTGATTTTACAAATGTAATATAAAAGATCACATGTTAGCTCACCAGAGAGAGGGTAGCATCTTATGACATATAAATTTTTAACACTCTTATAGATTGCTAATACACATGAATAATTTTCTTTCTCCCAACTAAAAGGTTTGGAAGTTTTAGATTTTATGCACGTCCTTGTACCAAGACTTTCTTTGTTGTCAACGTTTCTTCTTCAAAGTGATCTTCTATAAATAGAGCTTGAGAAAAAAATAGTCATTGCATATTCTTTTGGTCTTAAAAAAACTTTTTTGTCACAATTATTTATGTTATATATATATATATTATAAAATTGGTATTATTAGATTTTTTTATCAACAAAAATAAATTAAATAAAATTAGAGATTTAAAAATGTCTTAACCCATATACAGAAGAAGAAGACTTCAACATGTGTAAATCATAAATACCACTATAACTTCTACTAAGGTTGAAAGATACTGAAGTTGGATACTGAAGTTGTATTCCTGCTAGATTTTATAACTTCTTCTTGATAACTTCCTCCCTATTAATGTCCCTGCATATTACAAACAGCAATCAACCTATCCTTGTAGCTAAAACTTAAGATAAAATAACCAAGAAAGCGATGATATAACCTATAATGAAGTACCCACCCCTTAAATCTGTAGAACAAAATTAATTTTTGATACATTTCAAACAAAGGAACAATACAGTGGGTATGGAAAATCAACTAATTTTTATATGATTGTGATCCCAAACCAATCCTTTAATTAAGTCAAAAGTAAAAAAATTAATTGAATCTAAAATTGTATTATTAAACACTACATTGTTCCCTTGTCTTCAAAATCTCCCCTAATACAACAACCCACATATAACTCCAAATTGTATTTGTGTGTGTTGAGAGTCTAACCATCCTAAGTTGTTGCAGGTGTAACTTTGGATCACACTTGGACAACTAGCTCATTCATCCACACTTAACCTTATTACTAGGAACGATTACATAACACACATTTATATATTTTTATTATATACTTAAAATAATTAAAAAGGTTTAGTTACATTATATATATATATATATATATACATAATTATGTCGTGATTAATTTTCTTTTTAAGATTTGTAAAAAAAAATCTCTATTTTTAATTAAAGAACAAATATTTAGACGGAGATTTAAACTTATATCTTATTGTATTCCTATTGCGTGGCTAGGGACATGGCTAGGGACATGTGTTTTGTTCATTTTTATGGCATTAGTGGAAGATTGGACCCCTTCAGCAAAATCTATGAACACAACGAACCCTAAGTATTGTACATCCCAACAATACCTAGCTATTGTTTTGAATTTCATTTAATGTAGAATGCATTCTACACTCTCACCAAACATGGCACCACATACATAACTATCTATTACTAATTTGAAAATTGTGGTAGTCTTTAGTGACTGCTTTTGACCCTTGCCCAATAGTCTTGGGAATGTTTGCTACAACTTATAACTGGACCAACACATAAATAAATTAACAAGTTATTTTATGTTTCATAAGTGATGCAATCACCATAAAGGCAACCTAAAAGTAGATAAAGTATTATTTGAATGTATTATTTTTGCTGAGTATTTATTTGAATTATATTTTTATTTTATAGAAATTCTTACGCATTAAAATTTATCTACAAATATCATACAGACTGTATAGTTCAAATATTATAAATTTATTACAAAATAGTAATTAAATTTTTTATTTTGCTTACACGTCACTCCCTCTATATATTTCTCTCCTTTTTCTTGCAAATCAAATACCATATCTAGAGGTGGGAAAATAAAATTATAAACAATCATAACATAATTCCGTACAATATTACATATTATTAAATAAACATTTAATTTTAATTCCTTTAAAAGCAGTCCTCATGATTATACAAGGCATAGCTAATTCAAATATGTAACATGCTATTACAATTAAAGTTTTGAATCAAAATCCCTTAAAAATAATTTTGACTTAATACTTTATGGAGATGTTTTGTAAATTTAGTGAAGTCAGGATTTACTATCACTCTATTTAATGATTAGCTTATCCCACTAAACTTGAACAATGGTGAAAAGTGTCAATACCACCGCAAAATCAATGAGAAATGATGACAAGTGGGATCGTTTATATTCCAACACTCCTTATATCGAATGTTCTTATCATCTTGTCAATTCTACTTAACCCTCATTAACTATTAAGAATAGTGATATTTACTAATCGATTTTATATCTCATTCTTTTTTCAATCTCTATAGTACTAAAAGTATCATCCTATTAAATGTTCTTTTTCAAGCAATGAATATATACAAAACGTAAGTTAATAAGCTCCATAAGATAAAAAGGATGTCAATCCATTTACAATATCATGTAACAAATAATTAAAGCAACAAATTAAACAAACACATTTCAATAACATTCTTACTGTTAATATTTTAAATGTGAGTTTGTTCCACATTGAGTAGAAATGTGTATGGAGAACAATGTATAAGAAATAAGAGCACATATTCAATGCCTTAAGCTTTTTGGTTGTAAATGATGTCTTGACTTTCTGATACAACACAACTCGATAATACTAGCAGACCTAATAGAAAGAAGGGACAACCATAGTAGATGAAAGACTACGTTTTGTGATAACCACATTATGTTTTATTCTAATATTTGTAACAAGGTCTTTGAGGCGGCCCAAACCACTCTTGTCATCCCCAAACATCACCTTTTTAGGTAACACCAAACATGAATGTATGAAATGTTTTACCTTACCTTAGAAAAAGTATGCAGAACATTAAATAGGTCACACTCTCAGTGAATTTGTAGTAAAAACCTTACAAACTAGTGCAGTAAATGTGAGTCAAACATGTGAGAGGTTTAATCCTGTATTGTTAGAATTCCTTGTATCGAAAGTCTTCTTGAAAAGAGGTTTCAAGTAAGTGTGTCTCATTGCTTGTGCGAAAGTACCAATGTGGAAGAAACTCACACTTGAAGGGGGTGATTGTTAAGATTCCAAATGTGAGTTTATCCCACATTGAGTAGGAATATGCTTGAAGAGAAATATACAAGAAAGAAAACTCACATATCCAATGCCTTAAGGTTTTGGGTTGGAAGTGGTGTCTTGACTTTCTTATATGAAATGTTTATGGCTCATTAGTGTCGAATCACCCTGATGTTTTCTCACAGAAAAAATCCAACATCTACATATTCCTAAACATCCTCCACACAAAGCGATTAACACTAAGTTCACCAAATAATCACCTTCATTGCTAATCTTCCACCTCCACTCATCCTGACATTCTTTATTAGTTATATTTTTTTTATTAGTAAAAGAATTAAATTAATAAAAAGGACAAATAGGTGATCCAATCCATATATAAAAAAATGCAATTAACACTGATCCATAGAAAAAATCAAAACAAAAACTCCTCCATTTACCTAACCCCTACCTTAAATGGTCTTGATACATTTAAAAATAAAATTTTGAAGACATTCTCACAAAACAATTTATCCCTAAATTAAATCATTTTATTATAAAATAATGCATGTATGAGTAACACATCATGACTCTAATATCAGGATAAAGACAAATAAGTCAACAAATCTATTACAACTCAACCAATATATATCAAATCAAATATTGAGATAATCTAAAAATAATAATTTATTTCACTAAATTAGTAGAAACAAACTTACACATACTAACTTCAAACCCACACAATTAAGTATTAAACCTTGTTCAATAAACGAAATCCAAATATATGAAACAAGACAATCTATACTATTTTTTATCAACTCATTTACTACATCATGCCAAAAGCAAATTAAAAGCAAAATTAAAGAGTAACATTTATTTAAATTTCTTTTGAAAAGAAACCTAAAATAATAAGACCAATCACTACAAGAAATTTCAAATTTACCTATACAGATAAAAATTTTATAAGAAAATTCAACATTATATATAAATATTATTCACAAATTTTTATCCATAAGTAAATCCAGTATTATATACGGTTTATTACCTACATATTCATAAAGTACATATGAACCTGTATCTATAGATAAATTTAACAATACATACAGATTAGTAATAATATTAAAAGTAATAATAATAACATCAATAATATTAATATTAATATTATTATTTTTAGTATTATTATTAATATTTTTATTAATATTAAAAAAATTAAAATAATAACAATAACAATAATAATAATAATAATAATAATAATAATAATAATAATAATAATAATAATAATAATAATATTTCTAGTGATTACAAAGAAAAAAAATCATATATAAGTGCACTTAATCATTACATATGAAAAAAAATTCATAATTTAGTCAATATATATGAAAAAAAAATTCAAATTTAAGAGATTTTTTTATATAAATGTTTCCAGTTATTATATATATATATATATATATAATTCATATATAAATATTTATAGTCTTTTATTATTTTTATCATATATAAATATTTATAGTCATTACATACGAAATTTTTTCATACCCATTATATATGAAAAAAATCATATGTGAATTTCCTTATATATATATATATTAATATTTTTAAAAGGTAATTTTAACAATGGTCAAAATTTGTCGACAATTTTGTGGATAATTTTATTAATGTTATGAAAATCAATGGAAGTAATTAAAAATATTATTTTAGTTTGTTAAGTTGATATATTTTTTTAGTGTGCCAACTTGATATTGTTCAAACAGAGAGTTTGGAAAGGAATATATTTTAAAGAGGATCTATAAATATCTAATTAACATCTATTAATGCAATTTTATCTTTCAAGTAGGATGCTGCATCCTTCAAAGTTCAAGCTATGTAATTTGATAGACTGGGTAAAAACAGTATAAACATGTTAATAGACCTACATTAAAATTCTGTCAAAACAAATTTCCTTATGCTGGAACTAAGTAAACTCTCAACTTCTTACACACAAGCTCACTTCAAGAGAATAACCCATAAATGCAACTTTATATTTCCCAATAATTGATAAATTATTGTTTTTTCTTTATATGCACTTTCATTCTTGTCACAAGATATTCCTTTTTATTACAATAATCTTCAAAACTTTGTAATGTAATGCTTATTTAACTCCTATCTTTCCTTTATTATGATATATTGACTTGTAATTGCCACAATGGGCAGCTAATGATATTTCGAATTCTTTAACCTTATAGTGATTTTATCTATATAAAATGAATCATTTATATTACGTAGATTGCTATGATTATTATTTTCTTTGCTAAGTGAATTTTGATGATCGTGTTCATTGACATATTTTCAAGTTTCAAGTAAGCATCTACATTTTTGCGAGTACCATTCTTTTAAATATAATCTCCATTTTCATTTAACTTTGGTATCTTATATGACTAAATATAATTAATTTTGTTTAAATCTGGACATAGGCAAAGTATGACATGGGTTAAAGATATCAAGAAAGTGGTATAGTAGAATTATCTTCTTAATAGTGTCATATTAATCCTAGATCATATTTATTCTATATATCATGTTTATTCAACATCTCACGTCAACTAGAGATAAAAAAACATTTCATAAGTGAATGGAAACCTTACCTTATGAGTTAATTTTATAAGGTTGAGTTAGACTTAAAGTTCACTCTTTATTATGATATTAGAGTCTATCTTAGTGAGAATTTATTGGACTTATCAGGTCACCCACAAATATATAATCTCACATATAAGTTGTCAGGTCTTAGATTGAGAGTGTCAAAGATCCTACATTAACTTAAAATAAGAACATTTCATAATATATATGTGGTGCAAAACTCACCTTATAAACCACTTTTATAAAGTTGAATTATACTTCAAGTACATTATTTAATTATATTATTAAATGAACATATTTTATATATATAAGTAGTAATATAGCCATAAACTAATAATATAACACAGTTGACAACCCTTCATATGTACTACACAACAATCATAGGTCTTATTTGGTTATATAGGCCTTAAACTATAAAACTCCGTCCGTAGTTCGCATTATAAGAAACAACCAAACTTATCTTACTGTTTTATAATCACTACAAGAAAACCTTCATTTAGCTTCCATTTTTTTGCGTGGGCCACTTGCGGACGGTACTGGCGTCGGCCAAATTCACTAAAAGCCCACGCAAAAATGAAATGGGACGCAAAGCGGACGCAGAAATGGATTTGAAATTTTTTTTAAAAAAAAGTCAGCTTGCGTCGGTTTTGCGTCGGCCACAGCCCACGCATATGCGTCCGCTTGGCCCACGCATGTTTAGGAATTTAAAATTTAAATTTATTTAATGTATATTTAATTCTTTATTATA
>Ga0123342_1005403_pt1 | contig 18526 bp, 15 predicted proteins | sample Turbeawhitnodule_FD_89960 | JGI IMG/M metagenome (GOLD analysis project Ga0123342, IMG submission 89960) | Root nodule microbial communities of legume samples collected from Mexico - Turtle bean Mexico white nodule | ecosystem: Host-associated > Plants > Roots > Nodule | place: Mexico: Nepantla...
CATTATCCTCAATCGTTCATGATATGTTTCCTAAATAGTAATGGAAATTGCAAATGTTAGTAATTTACATTAAAAAATTTAATGAACTATTAAATTTAAAACAAATGAATTACTTATATAAGTCTCTCGAGAATGACCATCTACCCAATCACCCATCTTGTTTGCGTGAGTGGTGAGGAATAATTCATTTGGTTCAACAGGTCTTTCATATTTATATTTTTTTAGAATAAATGTGTTATGGTTACAAAGAGTTTATATCCTATACATATCTGAATTGAATTACATATAGTTTCTTACACATAAGGAATGAATAGTATTTACCAGGCCTAATGAAATACCCAAGTGTGATTTTTGACCACTTGAGTGCAATGTTCCACCTTTAACTGAAGACCGATAGATTTTGTTTTAGGATGATTTGTCTTTGAACTTTTGGGTATCCCAATAGTTCACAAGTTCACCTATGTTTCTTATCTTATCCAAGTAGGTATAAAGCCCTTTACGTGAACTTTACTAAGCATGTCACAAAGGTGTTTCCTAACTTTTGAATCGTAAATCTTTCTAACAGACCCCACTAGAACCGTCGTTATAAGGATTTTTTTTTTTTCATTTATTGGCAAAATAACAGTGGTTTTATAATGACGGTTCTAGAACCTTCGTTAGAAATAACTAATTTAAAATGACATCCGCAATAACGACGGTTCAAAAATAGTCTTTATATGACATTTTAACCGTTGTTAATGATCTTTTTTGTACCAGTGTTGGTACTACTATTAGTATTGTTATTAGTACTATTACTATTAGTATTATTATTATTATTAGTATATAGTATTACTATTAGTACTGGTCCTATCATTAGTATTATTAGTACTTATAGTAGTTCTATCATTAGCAGTATTACTACTAGTACTAATAGTAGGTAAAATATAAATTCGTAGATAAAATTTGTTGTTAATGTAAAATTTACCTAAGGGTAGAAATATGTGAGTAATAATCTTTAGGCATTGTTGAATTTTTCTACGGATTCATATCTGCGGGTAATATCCGTATATAATACTAAATTTACCTATGAATTCAATATGTGGATAATATCTATGAATAATATTCGTAGGTATTCATGTTCGTGGATAAAAATTCGTAGGTAATATTTTTTTTTAGTAACATAAGAACCGTGATTAAAACATTTATAATTTTAATATCATATTTTTATGTCTTTAAATACTAGTAATTAATTGAAACAAAAGCTAATCTTGAGAAGATGAGAGATGTAGAAAAAAAAAATCAATCCAATTGTAGTAGGTAAAGACTTAAGATGCAAAAGAAAAAATAAGACAGAACAGTTTGATGAAAGTTTCTTTTAGTTTAAATTCGACTGTGAATATTCTTTTATCATCAATCACCAAATTTTTATAGGTCAGTGTTATTTACCATTTTAGGATTAAGGGTTGCCCTGTTTACATTGACCCATTTTAAATACCATTTTTTGGTTAACATAAAATGCAATTATTTCCAATTGATGTCAAATATGATTCTTTTCTCTAATCGTACAATTTATTTTCAAGCCAATGTCTTCCACATTTTTATTGAATTATATTTTTTGATTATATTTTTTTATATTGAATTATGTAGTGATTATTTTTTGTCTTCATGTAAAGATTGTTTTTTTCAATTTCACTAGTGTTATTTATAGTAATTTTTGTATTGGATATTGAAACACTGTCTAAATAAGAACTTTTTTATTCAAATAAAATATTATAAAAATTAAACAATTTGAAATCTAAGCTATTCAATTTTAATGCGTTTATATTTATTAGAAATAAAATTTGGTAGTAAAACTTTAAAAGCAGTAAAAGAGAATAAAATAAGAAAACAGCATTGAAGTGCATTAGGTTATTGGCCTTTTAGTACTCGAGAGGAGAGGAGTGTCTGTTTACAAAAGGTAGCCCTAAACACCATGTCATCTCCCATGTTTATGAGTTGGAAAAAGCATGCATCTCCTTCTTTTAAATCGTTTTCCCTTGCAAAATCTAAGAAATTTGTGAAGTAAGCTGTATTATTTCGATAATGGATCAATTTAACCCTCCATGATCTGTCCCCAACAAGAAGAGTAATATATTGTTCACGACGTTTGATGTAGCTCCTCACTGGGACCTTTGGCAGATACTGCATCATATGCATTTTTCACCATACTCAAATTTCAATAATGAGATTGTTGACATATTATATATATGATTGCTTAGTTTGAGAACGTACCATATACCCAGTAATTAAGTTGCTAGGTTTCAGTATCACCATGAAGGAAGTATTCCCAACAGCTTCCATCTTCTTCTTCCCTTCATTTAGATTCTTCAAAATACCTTAATGATGGAAACACTATTAAACATTAGAAGAACTAAATTCTTTGTAGCATACACATTATGAATCTAGAATCTAAACATTAGAAGAAGAACTAAACATTATGAATCTAGAATCATACCTTTGTGGTCTCTGACATCTTCATCGGACCTTTTCTCATTCTGTGTTGGTTTCTGTGTCTTAGCTGGTTGAATGTCTTCACTATTAATTCTGACCCTTTTCTGATTTGCTTTGTTGACAGGGTAGTCTATTTCCATGCAGCTCATATCACAGATGAGTACATGAAAATGAGATGTTCCATTGTATCTGAAAACCAAAAGGTGTCCATGAGCTAGACAGTGATACTCCACAAACTCTTTCCAACCTTGCTGAAACCAAACACTGCCATCACTTTTCTCCAATTTTACTTCCCATTCTGCATCATTTGGAAGCTTAAGAAATATTGTGTTGGGTAGGTGATTTCCATATTTGCTCACAAACTTTGATGGAAGCCTCTGTTGTGCAGATCCAGATTAACAAATATATAACACATTAATAAAATCTAGTTTTGGCTGTATGAATCAATAAAATTCACCGTATCGATTTGACAATTTCTTGGCTGTGACTCAAGGTTTCTAACATATTACAATCGTAGTTGTGGTCACATATTGATCACAACACAACACAATTTCCCGCAACATTAAGAATAACTATGTAAACATGATTGTGATTTAAAACCTTTGCTAAATTGCATGCATGTTAAAAATATAACATTATTTGGTGACTAGTTGTATTTAAGGTGAATGCAGTGTATGATCTCTAAAAAGGAATCATATTTTCTTACTAGTTTTCCATGCAGAAGGTTGTGGGAGAGCATGATCCTGAAAAAGTGGATTGGCTTTGAGGCACTACCCCCATGAGAGTCATCTCTTTGGTTAAGTTTTGAAGTCATTCCAAGCATCAAATGATGTACATAACAGAGTGAGGATTTGCTGCTATATATATTGCTTTAATTTTTGTTGACTGAGAACTGCCAAAGGAGATGGAGTTATAGGAAAGGAAAGAGTTTTGGTAACTGATGCCTAATTAAATTTTGTCAAAGCAGATTGGAAAATCTGCACCAGGAACAAAGAATAAGAAACAACAGATTCAGGAATCTCTTATTAATGAGGTTGTTATCTGTTACTATTTGATGTTAATTACTATGTTTGTTATTCTTTGAAGAAAGATTTTTGAAGAGTATTGAGAAAACTGATAAGAGGGTGATAATAGGCTTTAAAGAAAAATGGTTACCAATTTAAATATTTTAATTTATTAATGCTTTTAGGAAGACACTAATTAACTACATCCCTTCATAGGTATTCAAATTTGGGAAAACCATTATCAAAATTAGCCTCTTAAGAATAATAAAATATTTGAATACTTCATGAAACACTTTATATTATTTGATCAGTTAATTGATAGTGACCATGTTTAGATGAATTGACTAAGGATATTTCTTGGTTTCTACATTTTAGTACTGTTTTATCCTTCAAATGATGATGTGAACCACCTCAAAACTAATTAAAAATATTAAAATTTTATAACAATATTTTTTATAAATTATATTCTGTTTACTTGTTTATTTTTTAATAACAAGTCATGATTTTTTTATTAATATAATGGTGCTAATATTTTTATTTAGTTTAAATAATTAGTTATAATATTTAATTTTTATATAAAAATTTTAGAAACAAATTATGATGAAAAACATACTTACGACCAGTTTGACCGAAAACTGGCAAAGAAGATGGAGTTATAGGAAAAGGAAAGAATTTTAGTAATTGATGCGTAACTAAATTTTGTCATCGCACATTAATAGGTTTTGAAAATTGTGAATCAGTAATAAAAAATAAGAATCTTTTTTCAAAATTTGTTTTTTTTTTATCAGTAAAAAATACGTATATAATAACATTAAAGAAATACGTGAGTGTTACAATCCTTTTACACAAATGGCAAAGTGAATGTTAATTGGATACTTATACAAATTTCATTTTTTTAAATATCTATAATTTAGATCTTTTTGGCTTGGACGTTTTTGTATTGTCTTATATCTTCAGCCCATGTCGTGAACCACACAATTAATTATAAATACTAAAATATCTATATTTATTGAAACATTAATTTTTTTTTTAAAAAGTTCTACAATTAATAAAAACATAGGTGAGAAAATTTTTAAATGAAATACTAATTTGTCAATTAACATAAAAAATAAAGGTGAAAAAGTGAATGGAAGGCGATTATATGTTTTGTCTATTTATGTTGATAAACATATTAGTTTCAATTAAGAAAAGTAAAATAAAACGAAGGAATAAAAAAAAAATAAATAAAACCTTTTCTTATACCGATATATCAATTTTTACAGGTATTATGTATGTAATCTATCTGTTAAGGGAGGTATAAGATAATATGAATTATATAGGAAAAGTAATTAAGAGAGTCTCTTTATCCATGGAATTCTCAATGAGTCCTTTAAACTCCTCCCTTTTTTCTTCATAATTACCTATCCCTTGAAAAAAGAAAATTTAGTAAAATATTTTTATGTGTTTATCGAGGATGTTCAGATCTCATAAAAGTCCTTACAATATTTTTCATAGGAAAAAATCAACCCATCACCAAACAAATCTACCAAAAGACCACATATTAAGGAATACATACACTTCTTTAAAATGGAGTAATGTTTTCTAACTCCAACGTCGAATCCCTAATTCCTAATTCCTAATTCCTAAACCTAAAATATTCATTAGACACTCACAACTAAAACTAGAGAAGTTCTCTCATTCGCATTATAAAGTAGTGAGGCTAGTTCTCACTCTTCATGAAAGAAGAGACCTTTCCGTTTCTGCTGCAATAGTCTCTCTAGTGGACACTAATTATCTTCACTATGAGAAGATGGAAAACCTATTTTACATCGAAAAGATTAATGGCCATTTTATATGAGATGTCGCATTTGAAAACTGCGATCCTGATTGTTATATCTAGAAACACAATGCATACTTCAACGATGAAGATGATCATAGAGGCAATGCTTGCAAACCTTTTTCTCCTCTAGAAATTTGAGCTTGGTAATAAGCCATGTATAGGATTACACAATCAACCGAAGCCTAAATCTCTTTGGATCTATGAAAGAGGTTTGGAGGACTGTTTCTTCCTGCACCTCCATACCTTCTTCTCTCATCTCCATAAATTTTTAAATTTCCAAAAATGCCCTTCTATAAAATTCCGGATTATGTAATCCGAAAGTCATTTTTCAAATTTATAATTAGCTTCTGGATTATGTAATCCGGAAGCCTTTCTTCAGATGCATGATTACTTTCTGGATTACATAATCCGGAAGTCTTATTTAGCTTCTGGATTATGTAATCCGGAAGTCTTTTTTCAAATGTATTCCAGATTACATAATCCAGAAACTAGTTTATGGGGGTGACACAAAAAGGATAAAAATATATTTTCATGTTGTGTATGGAGGTGGGAGAAGAAGATATGGAGGTGCAGGAAGAAACAGTCGGTTTGGAGATATTAAAACAAGATCTTGACAAAAATCAGTGTAGGCCCTACATTCCTTATATGATGTTTACAGATTCAATGTATGACCAAAAATATTTAGCTTTAGAAAGAAAAGTTGAAGATTTACAAAAATCACCACTAGACCTTCTTCTATTCCGAAATTGGACCTAAAGAAGGGCCAAGCCGTTAAGTCAAGCATAATAAATGCTCAATTGGTAAAATGAGAAATCCAAAGCCCAAAATTCCACTTTAAGGAAGATTAATGAAAGGATGGACAAGATCTCTACATATCTTGTAAAGTTCGATGAAAAACTAGATCATCTTTATACTAAAATTAAGAGTTATTATCAACAACTAGCAGGAGACATTTCCGTCTAGAGTCAAAATGGAAAAGCACTATCTTTGGAGAAGCCTTAAATGCCAAAAAGGGAGAAAGAAGAAAGCTTAAGGCACAAATTATATTGAGACAAAGATAAAAGAAAAATAGGATTTCCAATAGAACCATATGATTATGTTCCTTTCTCTTTACTGATATATCGGTCTCCTTTGCAAAAAAAACCCTCTTATCGTATCCCAACTCCCCAAATATCTTGGACTTTGCCCACAACATTCGCTCATCGAACAAAAACTCATCATGAATCCAATTTAAAAACCCTCTCATAAAAGAAAACAGAAACAAGTTTTTCTCCTAAAAAATCCCCTGAATCCTCTCCAAAAAAAAAATAGTCATTCTCTAACAAAAATGTTTTTCCATGACTCTCAAGACCTTTATAACTAGTTTACCTTGGAACCCTGTTCCAAATTTGACATTGAAGTCTCCTTTTCTGAAATTATAGAAGATGACTCATCATTTGAAAACTCAGAGGGAGAAGCTGGATATACTGATTTAACTAATATCTTAATGGCTACCATAACAGCAACAGGGTCAGATTTCAAAACTGAAGCCATATATGAACATCTTGATGATGACGTAGTTTTGTCTCCAAGAATGTACGGATTATGTATTAGTTTTTAGTATTATTTATTTATTTTACTGAACTTATTTTACATAATGTGATGATGTTTCTGTTTCATGCAACATTTTGTCTACTAAGTTAAGTATGAAGTCAACATTGTACCTCGTCTTAATCAAGTTAATAAATATAAAAATTAAATTTTAATCATCGGCAAGGTTAACATAATGACATGTTACTCTCCGACCAAGGTAGAATGATGAATATAACTTAGCCTCCAAATAAAAATAAGTACACCACAACATGTCTCTAGTTGGTATAGGACCACAACATGTACAATCCAATCAACATTATTTGTTACTAAGGTTTGAAAAGACAACATATATTTCAAAATACCAGAACAATACATGTGTCCAATACACATGATTCGATACAGACTAACATCCATGAGAGACTCACTTCATAATGGAATATTGTCATGTTTGTTAGAAAAAGAGAATGACTTGATTAAACACGGAGGAGTTGAATTAGTTTTCAAATGTGTTTTTGAAAATCACACTTTCTTGAAATTCTTTTTCTAAACCCTATTAAGACTTAAAAGCAAAATGCAATTATTACAGAAACAAGATTGATTCAAGAATTGGTTGCAACACAAGATATTTTTATTATTTAGGTTTCTTTTAAAATAGTTTCAATCAAAAACTATAATTTAGTTAACTTTGTCATTCAACAATGATATAAGATTAATACAATATATATAGTTACAAGATTGATAGCTTCATAATTAAAACACAAAAGGAGTTTTACTGGTTTAGATCCACCGATCCTACATCCAGTCTCAACAATTCAATCTTAGAATTGTTGGTTCCAATCAAGTTTTCACAAAGCAATATGTTATTACAAACATATCAAAACAACAACAAACTCTTGAACACATTAAGAGGAAATCAACCTCTATCAACTTTTTCTCAAAAAGAGGATATATGTTTATCAACTCTTGACCAACCTCAAGATGATCTCAGTGTTTACCGAATCTTGTCAATAAAACAAACACTGGAAACACTTCTAATTTACAACATCAAAACAATACTAGAGCAGTCTAACAAATCAATACAGAATACATAGAAAAAATTCATCCAAATGATTCATAGCAGAACCACTTAAAGGAACATCAACACAACCTTTATCAAATATTTAATTTTTTAAAAATTTTTATAGCTCAAAATGAGTATATGAAAACTCACAGTTTATCACTAAAAAAAAAGGTTAAATATGTTTTTCTTCCCTGTACTTTCACGCGAAATTGGTTTTTGTCCTTAGTCCAAACTTTAGACCTCCTGGGTACTTGCAGTAAGGAAATCATTGGAATGAGTCCTTACCGGTGTTCTTTCAAACCAATTTCACGTTATAGTACAGGGACGAAAAACATATTTAACAAAAAAAACCCCTTTCAATTTGTTATGCTTCATATGAAAGAGTGAGTGAAATGTTCTATTTCTAGTGAATTGAAAGTATTGATTAAAAATTGAGACTGACATTTCTAATGGATTATTTTAAGTATTAATATATTGTTTGAAAAATAGTTATAAAAAAATCTATTTTTAATCAAATAAATCCAGTGTTAATCAATTAAATGATTAAAATAGAATTTTATAACTCTCAGATTTAATCAATTAAAAGACAGATAATCAATTATCCTATTCTAAACCTCTTCAAGAACAATTTAATTGATGATACAAGAATGTAAGAAATTATAAGATTTATAAAACGTTTTTTAAATAATTTTCACACTTTGAAAACATTTTAGCTCATTAATTTTGATTGTGTGCTTCCCTTGTGAGCACCTTGTGTTAAAGACTCAAACAACTATTTAGTGAAAGTTAAGACACTCTAAACACATATTTATACTTGGGGCTTGAGCATCTTCAAGTATTGAAGGCTAACCAAGTTTTGCTTCAATAACAAACACTCCAATACAACGTTGTACGTACTAGAAATCATGTATCCCACATCTAGTATAGTCATTCAATTGTCTGCACTAACTTGGAAAATATGAAAATAGTTGTTAGGAAAAATTCATATTAAAAGAAAAAAATAAATTATTAACATACAAAATACTTACCATTGATTATTATCAACGAGAAATGGCCTTTTTAGTTTGTATATCCATTCATAACCTCCCAACATGGTAGCATATTTATCACACCACTACCAATTTCTTTAAGTAAATCCATTCTAACAAATGGTCATTAGTCTTCACCCATTCTGAATATTGCAACCAATAACAACAATAACATTCAACCTTCACATTAATAATATCAAGTATATATGGGTGATAACAGGCATGGAACTGATTGAACATGGGAACTTGTTTAATGTCCATGGTTACTTTAGTTTTCCCATTTTTTTATTTGACTTCCATGTAGAATAACTGTCATGCATAGAAAGGATGACATCAACATGCTCAAAATATGATGGGTCATGCTTTGTATATTTCTTACAACAACTTTTTTGTGATCCCTTAGTTTTCACTTTCTCCACTAGTGTACACCATGCATGACAACTTGCTCCTAATTGTCACTTTACCTACAATGTTAGCCTCCTTAAAATATTCAAAATCACATCTAATTCTTCTTAAATGGACAACTTAAACATTGAATTGCATGATGGCAAATAAAGATTTAACTTAAACATGATGGCAAATCGAATTTTTAATCCATTAAAAATAAGAGAACAATTTGAAAATTGTTTTTCTGTGGGGATTATAAAAATGTATTTTGAAAACTTTTCCTCACAAAAGCTTTTACAATTTTAGAAAGAGATAAAATAGACTTTTTAGAGCACAATTTTTCATTGAGTAAATACTTTTAATTCTTGGAGCATTTTTGGATTACATATCTTAATTGAAGAAGTTATTCCTAGATTTCCAAAACCTGGTTGGTTTTGCTGTAATTGAGGTGTAATTGGTCATTGATTCTTTTGTTCCTAAGGTGCTTGTATTGAAATTAGATAGGATTTTTTTATTTCTTTACATCATTAGGGTGTTGTTTGTGGTTTAGGTCCTTCTAGTATGGTTGTGTGAGTCTCAATTATAAATAATTTTTTATAGTGATATCTCAGTTGGTGTGTGGCTGGAAAACTAGATGTAACTCTTGAGAAAGAGTGAACTAATATAAAAATCAGTGTTTCTTTTGCTTTCTCTTGACATTTTTGTAATATGATTTTTAAGTGTTTCTTGTGTGTTCAGAAATTTAACTGATTAATTGTGTGATATAGTAAAAATTAGCTGATTAAAATTTGGTGTAGGAGGCCGAGGGCGAGGAACGACCAGTATACTTCGTTAGCCGAACCCTCCACGCGCCCGAGATGAGGTACCAAATGATCGAGAAGGTGGCTCTCGCTCTAGTTCTCACAGCAAGACGGATGCACCCTACTTCCAAAATCACTCGATAGCTGTAAGGACCGACTACCCTATTTTTAAAATTTTACCTAAGCCGAACCTTGCAGGGAGAATGATAGGTTGGTCGGTCGAATTGTCCGAGTTCAACATTCGTTATGAACCAAGCCGAGCCGACACCATTGCCCACCCTCTCGAGCGGGTGGACGCTCTACGTAGACGGCTCATCCAACAAAAAAGCCTGCGAAGCAGGAGTCATCTTGGGAGGACCGGGTGACCTCCTCTTGGAGCAAGCACTACAGTTCGGGTTTAGGGCGACCAAGAACCAGGTCGAGTACGAGGCCTTGCTCGCTGGGCTAAACCTAGCCTACGACATGGGAGCACGCGAGATTACATGCAAAAGCGACTCCCAGGTTAAGGTCGGCCAGGTCAAAGGAGAGTTCGAGGTGAAGGAGCCTCTACTGCAACGGTACTACCACGCGGCCAAAAATAGCATCGCCTAGTTCAACAAAACACTTTTGGAGCACATACCGAGGGAGGAAAACAAGAGGGTCGACATCTTGTCCAAGCTGTCGCTCACCAAGAAGAAGAGCCACCAAAGATCAGTCATACAGATATGGTTAAGGCACCCTAGTGTGTCCGAGGACGAATGCCTAGCAATAGACGAGGCCAAAACGGATAATTGGATGACACCCATCATCCAGTACCTGAAGGATGGCACATGCAAGCTAGAACAAGAAAAAACAATGAGACAACAGTGTGCTCAGTACACCATGATCAACGATGACTTGTACCGAAGAGGATACTCTGCCCCCTACTGAAGTGCATCACTAGCAAACGAGCTGAGTATATCCTGACCGAGATGCACGAGGGTGTCTGCGGAAATCACTCAGGGACGAGGACGATGGCCGCAGGGCCGGATACTACTGGCCGACCGTCCTGAGCGACTGTGCCGAGTACGTAAAAAAATGCGCCAAGTGCTAGGAGTTCGGCCCTCTCCACCACACAAGGCCGAAAGAGTTGCACAGTATTATCTCCCCATGGCCTTTCGCCATATAGGGGATGGACATTATCGGTCATTTTGCGCCAGGAAAAGGGCAGACCAAGTTCCTCGTGGTGGGAGTCGACTACTTCACCAAATGGATCGAGGTCGAACCCCTTTTATCCATCTCGGCAAAAAATGTTCAAAATTTCGTATGGAGGAGCATTGTTTGCCGATTCGGTGTCCCGCACACAATAATAACTAATAATGGCCGACAATTCATTGACTGAGGCCTACATTCCTTCTATGATGACCTGAGCATAAAGTCAAATACGGCCTCGGTAGAACACCCGCAAACCAACGGACAGGCCGATGCCGCCAACAAGGTCATACTAAATGAGCTGAAAAAGCGTCTGGGCAAGGCAAAAGGCCAATGGACCGAGGAGCTTATAGAAGTACTCTAGGCGTATAGGTGCACCCCCCAAACTACTACACAGGAAACACCCTACAACCTGACATATGGGGCCGAGGCCATGATCCCGGTCAAGGTGGGCGAGCCCACCATACGAAGGCAAATGTCCGACCTCACCCTAAACGAGGAAAGCCTAGCGGTCAACCTCGATTTGGTAAGCAAGTTTCGTGACAAAAGTAGGATTCGGGAGGCCGCTTGCAAGATCCGGGCGTCAAGGAGATACAACACAAAAGTCCGTCCGAGAAGCTTCCAAAAGGACGACCTCATCTGGAGGATGTGCAGCGATGCGAGGAAAAATGAAGGGAAGTTCTCGTCCAATTGGGAGGGACCTTTCTGAGTCCAAGAAGTCGCAAAGGGGAGAGCTTATCACTTAGAGTGGCTTTCGGGCAAAATTGTACCGAGGACGTGGAATGCCATGCACCTCAAGTTTTATTACAACTGAATTAAATAAAGTCACACACTTTTTCCTCACCCTACCAGGGAGGTTTTGACGAGGCGTTTTCCTCAAAGTAATAGCACTGTTCTCCTGCAAATACTCAGCTCGGTCTGGATGAAGCCTTAACCGGCATACCCTACCGAGACCGATAAACTAGGTTTGGTTTGGATGAAGCCCTAACCGGCATACCCTGCCAACACCTCACACTTGACTCGGTCTAGATGAAGCCTTAACTGACATACCCTGACGAGATCGATCAACTAGGTTTGGTCTGGATGAAGCCTTAACTGGTATACCCTACCAACACCTCACACTCGGCTCGGTCTGGATGAAGCCTTAATCGGCATACCCTGTTGAGACCGATCAACTAGGTTTGGTCTGGATGAAGCCTTAACCGGCATACCCTGCCAACACCTCACACTCGGCTCGGCTGGATGAAGCCTTAACCGGCATACCCTGCCGAGACCGATCAACACGCCCAAGTTAAACTTATAACTTGGCACAAATAAACTCACACAATTAATGGTCGACCGATCATTCACCTTGTTTGATTAACGCAATCACAATTAATGGTCGACCGCCCATTCAATTTGTTCGATTAACACAATCACACTTAATGACCGACAACCAATTCAACTCGTTCGATTAAAGCAATCACAATAATGGACGACAACCAATTACACTTGTTCAATTATGTCTTCCTATTAGTGGCCGACCGCCTAAGCAATTAAAGTTCGACATTTTAACTTGTGAATTTTTCTTAGAAACAAAAAAGACCGAAAGCACAATGATGAAATGAAGGGCGATACATTAATAATAAAAAAAGGAGGAGGCCACACCCCAACCTCGGAGGAAATCAAAAGATACAAGAAAAGGCCACAGCCCGGCCAAAAGCAAACCTATTCTTGATGGACTTCAACGCACTCACCCTCCTCAGCCTTGGTCGGCCCATCCTCTTGTGCCGCCAAAGCACCCACCTCGGCACTTGGAACTAGCCGACCCTGGTAGACCTCACAATCGAGGTCAAATTCACCAGTGGCCGGCGGCCCCCATAAAGCATAAAGGCTTGGCACACAGCTCGGTCGAAGCATTGCTTCAACAACTCCTCCGACTCCTCGAAGTTGTGGTCGAGCTCAGCTTCGGCCTCGTCCTTCACAGCTTGAAGGGCGACCAGTTCAGTGGCCAAGGACGAGAGTTTCTCATCCCTCTCCTCGACCATCTTTTTCAATTGGGCGATCTTAGTCGCCGCCCTCATCACCTCGACCTTCTCCGCCGACAAACGCTAATACAAAGGCACGACAAGGTACCTTTCCTAAACAAAGAATAAACAGTGAGTGAAAACTTAGACAACCAAAAATACATTGAAAAAAAGGGATTAAGATCACACTTGTATATTCTTTTTTGTACTGCTTGATTCGATCAAGTGCTTCATTCTCAGCCTGAGCCATTTCCTTTCCATTTGCCTCATACAGCTGCGCCCATTTAAATGACACTTTCTTTTCTTTCATCCTCTTAATCACTTCATTAGTAGAATTTGTGTCAAGCTGTTTTTCAAAAAGCTTCTTCCGCAACTTATCAGTTACAGGGCTGGGATTATTTCCTTGCAAAACCACATCAAGCATGTTAGATAAGCACTTCATTCTTGTTCAAGTTTCATTGATAGTCAACAAGAACAACAAGAAGAGACCATCTTACCTTTGTGGACTTCTCCACGTTCATTTACTGGTCAACTGTGCAGTGAGGTAAGATTCGCTCAAGCAGATGCTCATCAACATAACCAACATTTCCAAGGTACCTTACATTATCTATCACTTTCTGAACGCAAAGATCAACCAGAGTTGGTGTCTTTGGTGCACAAAATTAATCTCTTCTCATCATAATGTCACTGCTCATCAAGAACAATAATAGAATTCGATTCAAAATACTAACCAACCATCAACACTAACTAAATTCCTATGATATGTATAAGTTTTCTAATTTTCAGTTCATCATTAAACATAACCAAGATGATTTAAAATATCTCTTTCCTCTTGCTGATTACTATTTACATCTTTTATTTTAGAAATCAAATTAATAAGTGGACAACACTCTAACTATCATAAAATATAACAAGAACATCTTGTTGAAGACCAAGTTCACTTACCAAGCCTCGAAGCCATATAGCGTCTTTCATACCTTTTGTAGTCTCGGTGTGAGGGGGGGTGTAGAGTCTTTCATTGTATATAAGTGGGTGCAAACCTCACCTCATTGAGCCATTGTGAGAGCCATTTCGAGTCTATCCTAGCGAGTGTTTGTGTTGGGCCTATCGTGTCACCCGCTATCGGGCCGCTATCGGACCACCCATAATATATAGTCCCACGCACGAGACGAGTTGGCAGACTCGGCATGAGGGGGGTGTGTTGGAGATCCCACATCGACTAGATATTAGAGTCTTTCATTGTATATAAGTGGGTGCAAACCTCAATCTCATTAGTTGGTTTGATGGAGTTGAGTTAGGCTTAAAATTCACTTCTTAACAACACTTAAAAAAAAATTAAACATAATACTGAAAACTAAAATAAAACATAAATTTTGGAGATTCTTAACATTTAAAATACATCAAATTAATAATCAACTAAATCTTAATTTAATAATTAAATATGGAATAGATTGAATGATAAATTTAGTTGATTGATTGTTGCAACATTATTATGAATCTTTAAATTATTTAAGTCAAAATTAATGTGTTAGAAAAATATTCTTTTGTAATTATTATATTTCATAAAACATATTTTGGAGGAATAAAATTTAAATTAATATAGTTTTAAAATTATTGAAACTTTTCTCCGTGGTGATTCTAGTTTTTCTTTTCTACATAATTATTTGAAATTTAATTATATTATTAAAATATTCTTTGTCATGTGCATTTTAATTAATGCATTTAGTTTTAATAGAATAAATTTCACAATTTATTAGATAATTATTGTTAAAATTACTAGAACAACTAAATAACACATTAAAAAATTTAAACATAATATCTCAATTTTATAGTACTGAAAACTAAAATAAAACATAAATTAATAATCAACTAAATCTTGATTTGATAATTAAATATGGATTAGATTGAATGACAGGTTTAACTGATTGATTGTTGCAACTTTAATATATATCTTTAAATTATTTAAGTCAAAATTAATTTGTTAGAAAAATAATCTTTTGTAATTATTATATTTCATAAAACATATTTTAGGGAAATAAAATCTAAATTAATATAATTTTAAAATTATTTAAACTTTTCTTGGTGCATGTAGGTATTTTTGCTACATAAATTATTTAAAATTTGATCATAGTATTAAAAAATTATTTGTCATTTGTATATTTAAAGGATGGATTTGGTTTTAATAAAATAAATTGTGTATGATTATAAATTTTATTAAATATATTAAATAAATAGAGTGTAAAACAGTTAAGGTTATAATAGATACATATCTATTTAATTGATTTTATTAAATTCTTTATTTACTGTTATTTTATTCTTTTAAAAAATAAAACTATATAAAAGTGACATGTCTAATAATATACTAAAAATTTACCATTTTAAATTTTATTTCGAAAATTAGTTTATATTATTTTAAAAAAAAATAGATATACATTAATATACTATATGTTAACTGAATCTTAGTGATTTTAAATAAAATATAATTATTTAATTTAAAATTAATTTGTCAGAAAAATATTTTTTTGTAATTATTATATTTCATAAAACATATTTTGCAGGAAAAAGTTTAAATTAATATAGTTTTAAAATTATTGAAACTTTTCTCCGTGGTGCATCTAGTTTTTTTTTTTCTACATAAATTATTTGGAATTTGATTACATTATTAAAATATTCTATGTCATGTGTATTTTAATTGATGGATTTAGTTTTAATAGAATAAATTTTGTGTACTTATATTAATTAAATTAAAAAGGTTTAAATAGTGTAATATTATAAGAAAAAATACGAAAATCATTACTCACATTTTATTACAGAATAATAATAATGATTTTTTAAAACAAAGTCTTTTTTGTTACAAAACATTGTCATTTTGTTGCAAATGTGTGAAGAAAATGAAAATTATGATTGCAAAATGCTTGAAAAACAATTGAATGGTAAAAACTGTGACATATAGATAATTTAGAAAAGAAATGTACAAGTAATCCTAATTAATTTATTTCACATTTACATTTTGTTTAATTTTTTAAAAATAAATGTGGTATAAACATCAAATTTTAACAATGAGAGATGGAAAATATATAAGAAAAGAAAAACAAAATAGATCTTAAAATTTGTATTTGAAACAGTATTGTTAAATTTTTTAAAATAAATAAATAACACATAAAAAATTTAAACATAATATCACAATTTTATAATACTCAAAACTAAAATAAAACATAAATTTTAGAGTTTCTTAACATTTAAATAACATCAAATTAATAATCAATTAAATCTTAATTTGATAATTAAATATGGATTAAATTGAATGATAGATTTAATTGATTAATTGATTGATGGTTGCAAATTTAATATGAATCTTTAAATAATTAAATGTGGATTATATTTGATATTTTGCTTTCATGTTTGTATAATGATTTAAATGATTAATTGATTGACTGTTGCAACTTCAATATATGAAAATTTAAATAATTGTGATATGAATAACTCTTTGCTTTTTAATAATATAAGAATTAACCTTTTCATCTTCTTGATTTTTTTTTTAATTTTTTTTAATTCAATTTTTGTACGTTTCTATTTCTACATCCCTAAACTCTATAATCCTTAATTTCAACAATTGAAAATCAATTACCACGCTGAATTTAAGTAAAATAATTTTTTTTTCAAAAGAATAATTTCAATAAATGATGAGTTATTCTGTATTGTGAATAGTAGTCTGCCTTTGACGGTTCAAACCATGTCCGAGATGACTGTTTGAGACCACAAAGGATTTGTTGAGTCAACATACAATGTTATGTTCTCCCCTATGTTATGCTCTCCCCTGTCGATGATGTCCGGGTGGCAAACTAATTTCTGGATGCTGCACACATCAAAGTTGTTAGTTTCGCTGTTGGTGAAAAGTTTCACAATACTCGAGATCTCAATTTGAGTGTACCACTTTGAGACAAGGCGCACCGGGTTTCAAACTTGTGATTTATAAGAAATAACCAAGTACATCTAGTATAGTCATCGACTATAAGTAAGGACGATGCAAGTTGTAGACACGCCGGATAAGGATGTCCGAGGCGCTTGTGCCATAAATTTAGTGGTTATCTTACTAATGCATATGAGATTTATATTAAAAGAAGGAACGCAAGGAACATATTTGAGTGAGAGTGATATTGTCATTGAATCTAATTGTGCCCGTAGATGAGATGATCGTAGATGAGATGGACGTAGTTCAGCCTGTAGCAGATTAACATTTGGATTAGATTAACATTTGGAATAAATGATGATGAAGTGTGTGAAAAATTTGTGAATCAGATGCAAATTGATTGGTTGCTCCGCTATCCAAAATCCATGATTTCGTAAAAGCAGAATTAATAGACGAGTTATGGGCAAGTTGACCAACAGTGCTAACAAACGTGTCACTTTGACCATTATTGTTGAGCGAGTAAATAGCATTTGCCAATTGTTAAATTTGCTCGGTGGTGAAGCCTTCTATGAGGGTTTCTATCGGACTCATGATGCCTTATAAGAAAATTATATGTAAGAAGATGGTAAGAAAAAAAAAATTATTCTTTGTGTTATATTAGTTTAGGACACATTACAATCTAATTAGGTAGGATTCAATAACATTGGCATTTTATGACATTAGATCATTATTAAATTAATTGCATATAATTGATTACAATATTGCATACAATAATTACGGATAATTTGATAATTATTATATCTTTAATATTCTCAAATTTTTTTATAACAGTAAGAATATATAATTCAAAACAGAACGAGATTTTGAAAAACAGATCAAAAAACCTGTAAGCAGTTTAAAAAACACTTTAACTCCTTTTAAAAGACTTTGTGCTTTTCATTCCTCGTCATAGGCTTAATATAAGAGATAAATCAAGACAACAACACTAATCTAATATACCTTAGCTACCTATACACTTTATAAGACACCAAGTCTTTTCTTTAAAGCTTTTGGCAGCATTCACATTTCTTCAAAAGCTATTGCTGTAACATCCTTATTTTTTTTTCCATATTTGTTAATATATTATGCATACAATATCTAATTAACATGTAAACATATATTAGGTTATCATATTTGTATCTCAAAAAGATATCCCTCTTCAAAGGAAGTTAATATATACAACAAAAGTAAAAAAAAAAAAAAAAAAGAAACAAAGCATTCAAAGGTAAATCTATCCAATACTCTAGTTGTTCACTGAGGAG
>Ga0123342_1005404_pt1 | contig 18526 bp, 9 predicted proteins | sample Turbeawhitnodule_FD_89960 | JGI IMG/M metagenome (GOLD analysis project Ga0123342, IMG submission 89960) | Root nodule microbial communities of legume samples collected from Mexico - Turtle bean Mexico white nodule | ecosystem: Host-associated > Plants > Roots > Nodule | place: Mexico: Nepantla...
TCCTTTATTCTTGTTGGATCAGGGCATCACTACTTATGAATATGTTGTAGCAATGAGAGCCATGAGTGAAGCACCTGCAGGGGCATCTGTAGATGAGGAATTGCCAGATCCACTTTACTCTCCAACAGGCTCAGCCACAACTGGATTGAGTGGAGGAAGTTCTCTTGGTTTGCAATATAAAGGGGCTTGGTGTACCCCTCCCAGGGTATTTGTCGATTATCAGGTACTTGGGTTAACTTGATTTCATCTGTATATTTGGTACCCAAAGATGGCTGTGCTTGTGGATTAACGATTTTTAGTTAGGAAACTATATTGATGAACTCTTGGGTAATAGTCAGTGTCAGAAGCTGTTCTTATTTATTTTAAAATCCTCCAAAAGAAGCTTTTAATTGTGATGTTGGGCACTTAAGTCCTCGCTTTTCGAATATAACTTTTTTTTTTCAAATATGAATCACCTCTAGGAAAATTAGGGTCTTATCATTCAAATGCTACATAGGTTAAAATTTAAAATTTGAATGACTTGAATTTTCCTGGAGTAGCTTTCTAATCCACGGAAAGAGCTAAAGTGATAAGAAAACTGAGGATTTAAAAAAAAATCTATTTTTTATTTTCTTTTTTCACAAATAATTACAAAATTGTCATTTTATTTTATTTTATTTCCTGTTAACAAATATTTGTATACAGTGAGAGGAAGATTTTTGTAATTATTTGAGAAAATAGGAATTGGAAATAGAAAAAAAATGCAAACCGAATAGGGTCTAATTTAGCCTATTGAGCACTACAATCATGCCTCTCTATTTTGAATTAAAGCTTACAACACGATTTTCCTTCACGTGTAGTCTATTGCTTGTCAACCCTCATTTTTACTAGGCAAAAAGACTTCCACTAATCGGGGTATCATGAAAATTGTGTTGTTTTAAAATAGTTCAGCCTGGCAATTATATACTAAATCACAACAGCTGCCATATTATGACTTGCTTACCTATAAAGAAGGTTTATAAATTTATTGCTGAAAGCCTCCATCACTCCAAAGTAATAGCTATTATGTACTAAAGCAAATTTCTATTTTAAAGTCTTATGTAGTTTAGGACCATTACATAAAAGAAATTAATGAAAGAGCGAGTAGGCAGAACAAAAAAAAATTCTTTGGAGGTAGGGGGAATGAACTATGTATAATGGCTCTGGCTGCAACCTTGACTGAATTTATATGGTGCTGTTGTGCCCGTCCCTGTATTAGTGACATACTAAGTAAATTCTCATTGGTATGCCTAATTTAGTGATTTTCATTCCTATATTTACTTTATAGCTTTTTTTTTCTTAACGAACCTTTCATGTAGTTTTTTTTTTATGTAAATTACATCCTGTTACTCTTTTTTTTCTCATTGTTTTTCTTGACAAAGTAAAATGTTTTTGTTCTTTAAAAGTATTTTTGAGTTGGTTTATGGGGCCTGCCTAACATGGGTTTAGGATGAAGTTGTGCCTCACTTGGAGCCTGGAATGCTACCGTCAACTGTTGATCCAGATGCAGCGGGGATTGCAGAAAGAGGGCAAAAGATGCCGAAAAGACCTGTTCGTATTAGTGCTTGGAAGCTTGCTAAGTTGGATTCACAAGAGGCAGTGAGAGCAGCTGCAAAAGCCAGGGCATCTTCTTCAGTTTTGCGACCTGTAGACAACCACCGCCTACCAGATGCAGAATTGAGCTCTAGTGGTAACATGAGCATCAGAAGTAGTTTGAGCACTGAGACAGGAACTAACAGGGAAATTAAACACGAGTTAAGATTGTCTCCGGTCCAAAATTCTATTGCTCCTAGTCAAGGAAGTCGCGATGAGTATGAGACTGGAACTCAAAGTATGAGTAGTTTCAGTAGTCCTAGCCATGTTCATGAGGCAGTTACACTCAGCCCTCTTCCACAGGGTCACAGTTTGGGTGGCTTCAGGTCAGGTGCCTCAATTCCTAGTTTGGTGCCTGAGCGTCCTTTAACTTCTAAAGCAACATTGTCAAACTTCAGGAATCCAGTATCTAATCCATCTCTTGGATTTGATGGGAGGACAGCAATGCCAAAAGGAATTGGCCATGATCCATTGTTGCTTTCTGCTTCTAACACTTCTATTCTAAGAGATGTGAAACGGACATCAGTTGTCTGGGATCAAGAAGCTGGCAGATATGTTTCAGTACCTTTATTGCCATCAGAAGCCCGAAATAGGTCATCCACGCGCATAGAATTGCCAAATGTAAATGCTGAAACAAGCAGTTTTGGGAAAAAAACAGTGATTCCTCAGCAGGAGTTGTCATCATCTGCACCCAGGTCTCCAGGGCAGCACACACAGAATCTGATGTATTCAGGAGATTCTATCTTTTATGGAGGTCCATTTTTGAGTGCCCCTGTTAAAGATGGTTTGAAAAATAAAGGACATTTGACATCAGGGGGGGCTCAAGATAGCATATCAGCCAATTTGCCCCTAGAGCCAAGATATAAAAGGGACTCCCTTTCAAATCAGCTTCCTGTGTTTGTCCCTGGTGGATTCGAGAATAGCCTTCAACCTCGTTCTGGCATGAATTAGTTTGAGTTGTTTTGAGATTCCTATGAGTTGGACAAATTTTTTGTTGGAATCAAGTGGATAGTGAAGAGCAATCAAAGGGTCTATCTGGTAGGCGCGATTTTAGCCCCTTTCAGACCACCATACAAATGAAAATTATGGTGGACAACTTCTGACTCCAACATCTGGTTCTTTATTCGGCCTTATCATTTAGGTTTAAAGTCTGTCGTCTTGCAGCCTGTACGTTTGAGATACATCAAAATGCCTCTGGGCATTTGAGAGATTGAAATGAACATCATTGTTCCTTTTGCTGAACATGCATTGAGAAATGTGAATCTTCCGTCATGCGGTTGATGAAATCTCAAAGCAGTTATGAGTATCAGTTCAGTAAGCATGAGCCTCCTTAATGAATTTTAATTTATTATTGTATCATTTGTTCCACTAGAAACTAAAATTGTCATCACCTTGCTTTTGCGGATGGAGTAGTGTTTGGCTTGTATAATGCTCTGTTCTCTCTTCTCTTGCTATAGATTTTTTCTGCCACGTGTCATCTGATTTAAGGTATCTTAGGATCGTAGTTATCTACAGAAGAGAATGACCTAGTCTGGCTTCTGACAAAATACTCCTAACCCTGTGGTTGGTTTGTTATGAAGGTTTTGTCGTTGCCAAATTTTCCAATTCTTGTTGGAGCAGCATCACCACACTGTCGTTGTTGTGCCTGTTTGGAACTTGGAGGTTCGAGGTGCTTTCACCTTATCTGCCAAACTCTTTTGTTGCTTTTTCATTGGAGTTCGTGGCATTAATGTTTAAATGCTACAGCAAAATATACCCCTAAAGGTTGATTCGTGGATAAAGGAAAGTACCCTCTTTGTTTTCAAATGCTATGTTTTTTATTTTGAAAACTACAAGTTTGTTTGTTTGTTTGTTAATAGTTATTTGTATTATTTTTTTACTCTGTTAGTTGTTTGTTTTATTTTTTAAAATATTAAATTATGGAAAAAATTGAAAATGACCAAGATTTTCTTAATTTTTAAAATGACAATATTTTGAAAAGAAAATTATGTATTATAAGTCAATAGTGTGTATTCAACAGTCCTTCTATATAATAAATTTGCAGTTTTTTTTTGTCTCGAGCATCGATTTAAGATTACTGTGTTAGTCTATCATTTAATAAGATGTGTTTAACGTGTGTTCCTGAAGAATATTATTTAGTAATAGAATGTTAAATATAATAATTAATAGTTTCAGTTTAAAAAATATTAATATCTGAATCAGTGATTTAAAAGCATTTATTTAAAGATAGTAACTGTTTTTATGTTATTAAATTATTAAATTATTAATGTATATCAGTTTCAGAGTATTTTTTATTTAATATTGAGGAGATGGTAGATTAGTATGTCATAAGAGAAGAAAAAAAACAAATTCTCTTTTATAAACTTAGCTTTCTTCTTCTTCTCTTTTGTTTCCTCCGAACAAATCCAATCTAGCCTTTGAATTAATAGTTTAACTCGCATCATGAATTAATTATTTATAAATATTTTGTTTATTGGTTAATATAGTCCACTTCACTTGTGACGTGTTTGAATCTTCGTTTAAAACAAGTTGATTGTTAATCCAATTATTTTTTACATGAAACACATACTTAATCATAATATCAAAATAAGTTGATTGTTAATCCAATTTTTTTATTTATTTCAAACACATACTTAATCATAAGATCGACAGAAGAAAACTTATTCATGCCAATCATTTTTTTGAATTAATCTGTTTAGTTCTAGATTTTTTAAATTATTTTATTTTTCTTATATTTGAGTATCGTTATTTATTACAAATTAGTATGCTGTAGGATTTTTTTTTCTATTTTTAAAATTAGAAAATCAGTTCATAAATTAGCTTATGAATTGTAATTAGTTTAGTGATATAATTTTAACACTACTGATAAAATACTGAAATATTGTAGGAAACTCTTCAACATCTTTATTCACGCTCCTCTTACACGTTTGGGAGTTGTTTGGCCCTGTTTCATCTTTTGTTTTTTTCTTGATGGTGGTGGGGAAGTTGGGAGGGACTTTTTTTTAATGAACCCTTCTAACATTTCATTATTAATTTTATTTATTATTTTTTAAGCAACCTCTTGTTATTTTATCTATTAGAAGCATAGCAGATTACATTATATAATTACATATACTAATAGTACAAAAATAAATATTAATTAATAAAACCTTAGAAACTAGCTGGTGTTTTTTACACATACAATACAAGTATTTTACCTCTTTCTCCAGTAGATTAGGTCAAAATGTGTTTCCTATTTTGTATCATTTTCATTCTTCAATGTTTTTGTGATTTGGCACATGGCCTATTATATCAGGTCATTAATAGAGGATTCATACCTTTCTTTTGTCTCTTTATAAAAATTGACAGAATGTAATATTTTGACTATTCTCACAGATTGATGTATGAAATATAACAAGAATTTCCATTAGGTTAAGTTCATCAATTTCAGATATTTTTTTTTGTCCCTATGTTTAAATTTAATCTATGTATTAAGATAAATATTCAAACTAACACCAACAAAATCAATTACATTTTTAAAGTAAGTTTGTCATAAACAAGATGTATATTTTGAATAATATCATTTAGAGTGCTTTTAGATCTATCTTTTAGACGGGTACAGACTTGTACACATTAAACCTAAAAATTCACTCCACAATTTTATTCAGTTTTATTTTATTTTTTATTTTAAAAATATTATTATATTATTATAAACAGTGTTAAATATATGTTATTTACAGTTTACAGTGTTAACAAAAAAATTCTCTTCCCTTTTTGAAAATGTTTTTCAAGAATAAAATCTTAAAAGAGTTCAAACTTCAAAATATATAATATCTCATATTTATTAATTGACTAGTAAATAAATAGTAATTAAAATTTCAAAAAGTAAAAATATTAAACAAATAAAAATAAATAGTAATATTTATTTATTTGTTTTCAAACAATTTGTCTTTATCTTTTTTCCCCTCACCCATAGGTTTTCTTTTTTCTCCCTCTTTACTTAAACACTACCTAAATTTTCTTGAAAAACAGCAAATGTGTTTTTACCAATAATTATAATTAAAGAATACTTAACTTGTACACGCAATATTGTTCTTGTTTTTTAACATGAAAAAGCAAGTATCTGAATGTGCAAAATGAATCCTCATCACACATAGCAACAATCAATTTTAGAAAAGGAGTGAAGTGAATGAGGTAGTATAGAAAAAGAAATGAAATTGTAAGGAAGAGAATAATTGAAGAAAGGAAAATGAAAAAAAGTTCTAAAAGGGGGAAAAAAGCATGGAAGATTTGATGAGATAGGAGGAAAGGAAAGGGGGCATGTTAGTATGTGGAATTTGGCAATTTGGGAATTCCAAAAAGAATGAGAGTGGGAGCTAAGAAGGGAGAAGAAGAGATAAAAGTTGAATCTGGTTTTGGAGGTTTGTTGAAGCTCTTTGTCTGTTTGTCGTAATAGGAGAAGATAATCCAATTGTATAGTCATTGCTTTTGAACATAAAACAAAAGTTTGGTTTGGAAGTATCTTAGGAACTCTCACTCTCTCACACACTCATCCCACTCGGAACCAAAACCGAGGGGTAACGTTGTTTGTCTTTGTCAAAGCATGTTTGTTTTCACGTAGCGTTTTGGAATATTATAACTCTTTCGGCCACCCCTGATTCCCTACCCACCTAAGGTTCAAGACAAAACAAACACATTAAAGTGGAAGTTTTTGTCACAAACACAAACATACCTTCTACAGAGAGAAAACGACACTTTTTTACCTCTTGTGTTTTTGTTTTACTTTAGATGTTTTCTTATGTGGTAATTAAGTTAGGATTAGTGTGTGTGAAGTGAAATGTTGTGGAAAAGTAGAAACGCCAGATTAAAATGATGGGGTTTTGAAACTGAAAAAGAAATGGAAAGAGAAAATGTAACTGTGTGTTTAGCCTTTACAGGAAGATAGAGAAATTTCCAAGAGTCAGAAATTCTACACTCCACTGAGGTGTGAAGGACAACAAAACAATAAAGACAAAAGGGACCCTTCACGCATTGTCGACAACGTAGTCATGAACAAGTAGCTGAAACCAGAAGAAGGGTCCAAACATTGAAACTCACTCCCATAGAAAGCAGAACAACCAACCCATTATGGTTCTGGTTTTTTCAGTGTTCCAAGAGGCAAGTTTTGGATTTTTCTGGGGGTTTCGTCTGAATTGTTCTTCAATTTGAAAACCCACCAAGGGATAAGCGTTTCGTTGCCGCAATGCCTTCCTCTGTTGCTGACCTCGTTTTGGTAGGTTCTCTCTTTTTCTTGTAACTGCTTCCATGTTTTTCTCCTTGCTTTTGCTGAATTGGTGGAAAACTCTTGGTCCTTTCAGTTTCTGGGATTATAAAACTGAAAATAAAGCTTCAGGGTTGTTAAACTTGTGATCGAAGTTTGAACCTGGGCTGTGCAGATTCTTGTGCACAAATCCTTTTCTTCTTTGCTTGGCCTACTTTGTTTTGAATTTGTGCTTTCTTCCTTATTCTGTCTTCGTTCGTTCATTAGGTTCTTCGTACTTGGCCCATGTGCTGTAAAACCTGCGATTTTGTATCTGAATGAATCGAAATTTTCAAGAGTTTTTTTTAGTCTGGTAGTTTTTTGTGACTACATTCTGTCTCTTTTCACTGTTTCCAAATTCCTGAGACTGTTGTTATTATTGTTACATGGGATTTATGTGGCAACAAGAAGAAGGGTCGTCTTCTGTAACTTCTTCACCCCTGCAGCTCTTCTCCATGATGTCACTTTCACCTAGCTTAGGTTCTCCCAACAATCTCTTGCTTAGAGAAATGAAATCCGAGGAAAGGGGTTTGTACTTGATCCATTTGCTGCTCACCTGTGCAAATCACGTAGCTGCTGGTAATCTTGAAAATGCAAACACCACACTAGAGCAAATTTCCCTGCTTGCTTCCCCTGATGGGGATACTATGCAGCGAATCGCTGCTTACTTTATGGAATCACTTGCAGATCGGATTCTGAAAACATGGCCTGGGATCCACAGAGCCCTCAACTCAACTAGAGTGACTATGCTATCTGAAGAAATTCTTGTTCAGAAGCTCTTCTTTGAGCTTTTCCCTTTCTTAAAGGTGGCATATGTTCTCACAAATCAGGCCATCATTGAGGCCATGGAGGGGGAGAAAGTGATTCATGTAATTGATCTCAATGCTGCTGAAGCTGCTCAGTGGATTGCTCTCCTCCAAGTTTTGAGTGCACGTCCCGAAGGCCCTCCTCATTTGAGAATCACAGGGATTCATCAGAAAAAGGAGATTCTGGATCAGGTAGCTCACAGACTAACCGAAGAAGCAGAAAAGTTGGATATACCATTCCAATTCAACCCTGTGGTCAGCAAACTAGAAAATCTTGATTTTGACAAACTTCGTGTGAAAACTGGGGAGGCATTAGCAATAAGTTCCATACTCCAATTACATTCCCTTTTGGCCTGGGATGATGAAGCCTTAAAGAGAAAATCTCCCCGTCTGTTAAAAGGCTCAAGCGGAATTCACCTGCAAAGAGTCCTGCCACTGAGCCAAAGCACATTGGGTGATATGCTTGAGAAAGATATGGTCAATGGCTACACCGCAAGTCCTGACTCAACCTCCTCATCACCAGCTTCTTTAACTACTTCCAATTCAATGAATATGGAGAGCTTTCTCAGTGCCTTATGGGGTTTATCACCAAAGGTCATGGTTGTGACAGAGCAAGACTGTAACCATAATGGTCCAACACTGATGGATAGGCTACTTGAAGCACTATATTCTTATGCAGCATTGTTTGATTGTTTGGAATCCACTGTCTCTAGAACATCATTGGAGAGATTAAGGGTGGAGAAGATGATTTTTGGGGAGGAAATAAAGAACATTATTGCTTGTGAGGGGACTGAAAGAAAGGAGAGACATGAAAAGCTTGAGAAGTGGTTCCAGAGATTTGATCAAGCTGGGTTCGGTAATGTGCCTTTGAGCTACTATGGTATGTTGCAAGCAAGGAGGTTCATCCAGAGCTATGGTTGTGAAGGATATAGAATGAGGGATGAAAATGGCTGTGTATTAATTTGCTGGCAGGATCGGCCAATGTTTTCAATATCAGCTTGGAGATCAAGGAAGTAAGAGAATCAAAGGGGTGATTGATGATCTTTTTTTCTTTCTTTTCACTGCATGAGAGTGTTTTATCCTTTGGTAATGACTATTATTCAAGATCGGTTTTTAGAGATACTCTTTATTCATTGCCTGGTAAAACCCCATCAAGAGAGAAACTTTGGAAGACAAAGAAAGGGTAGAAGGACAGAAGAATAGAGGATTTAAACATGGTTGTTTATGGTTTCATTTTTTCACTGCTGATCATTTTTTCTATGAACTCCTGCACCCTAACTTGTATCTAGTATATTATATTATATATAAAAAAAAACATGTTTTTCTTCAGCTACTTGTTTAGAATAAGTTAATATTCAAAATTGTAGGACATGTGTCGGTTCTATTTCAGCTGCAAGTTGGCTTTTAGTGGATTTGGTTAAGTCCTGAAAAAGCACTGCCATATAAGGGTGATGAAGAAATTAGATAGTTCATTCCTAATATGTACCATTTTGTTTTGTGCTTTGGTCATGGTGACGACTTCTGAATGTCATGTTTGAAAGATTGGTGAAGTGTTTGTGGTTGCATATTTGGTGTAGTGGTGACAGATAAGGCCATTGGCCTCAATGCTTTTGACTTTATCATTCCACACACACACTCACTCACTCACCCAAAATAAAAAAACATGTCTTCCCATGTCATCTTTTCTTGTGTTTTGCTTTTTTGGTTGGTGTGGTGGCTGTTGGAGAATTGGGGCATGTAATCAATTCACAAACAATATTTAAATAATTGGGGTGTGCTCTGGTTTTTGTTGTTGACTAAACAAGACACTTTTTGAAACATTTGTGTTGTCAGAAGAGAGGTAGTCAATTAATAATAAGGTAGAAAATCTCTTATCACACTTTTTTGAGGAACCAAGAATCCTCTTGCGCTCACACACACACACACACTTCATCTTTATCATGTTTGCAACTGTTTTTGACAATACGTTCCAACATTTTCCATGGTTGAGATTCTCTAAGCCTTTCATAAAGCTGTCGGGCATCTCAACCCTGTAAGAGCAACTTTTCTTTTTCAACTGCTGATAATTCCTGCGTGAATTTGGCGTCAGAATTTATTCATCCAGATTAGGCATGTCCTGATTTTTTCATGAGAATTCATATCCAAAACTTAATATAAAATCACACTTTAGATGCATATGTTTCTCACATAATATATATACATAAAGAGTAGTAGTAGTAGGTTTATGACATGATGCAGCCTTGGGGGAACTTTTTTGAGGAAACCAAATGAAGCTATGAAATTCTAAAATTAGACATGCATTGGTGTGGTTAGAATTAGAGACATGCCATTTAAGCTTTTCTAACATATTTATTATTTTCCCAATTTTGCTATTAAAAAAAAACAAAGGTGGTTATGGGCTCTTAAGGGGTGAAAGTAGTAAGGCAAATTCTCCTTGTACCTCCGAATTTTTTCTCTGTTGGAGATCTCATATCGACTAGAGATTAGAATAGGTGCAAACATCATCTTATAAGTCGGTTTTGTGAGATTTAGTTAGCTTAAAGTTCACTTCTTAACATGGTATCAGAGTCATTTAAAGTCTATCCTAACGAGAGTTTATTGAGTGTATTGTGTCATCCGCTATCGGACCATTATCGGATTATCCACAATATATATTTTCACGCATATGAGGTTGGGTTAGGCTTAAAGTCCACTTATTAACACTATCTGTATCTTTATATTATTTTTTTAATTTTAGCTATACATTTCTAAGTATGATGAAGAGTGTGTTATTCTTCATTTATGAGTGGTGGTGGTTGTTTGTAATAATGGATGGTGAATGATTGAGATATGTTTTATGATATTTTTATTGATAATGAGTGTGTTTTTGTTCATTTTTAAAAATAAAAAAAAAATCATAGTTTAAAAAAATTAAAATCCATTTTTCAAAATTAACATGAAAAATAAGAAAAATAAATATGAAGGTGAAGGAACTGGGAGAATTTGCAAAGTGATAATGTATGAGAAGAAGAAGGGCCCACGATGAAATTTCCTTTCATTTCAAGTCTTTGGGTCAAAAGAGTATCATTCAATGGCATAACTTATCAATGAACTGTGTTTTTTAGTAAGTGAATTTGATGTTTTTATTTAATACCTGGTGAAAAAAATTATATGATTTATTATTAGGTTTCACGTAAATTTCACTGATAATAAACTAAATTGAAAACATGCCATTAATATAATTTTTCAATACGATGTTACGATAAAAGAAAATGAATTTATATGATTATTATTGTACAATAAAGAGAAAACTAAAAAGAAAAAAAAAATGTGGTAAGATAGTTGATTTGACACTGTGATATAGAGAGACGCGAAACATATTCTGTGGAAAAAAAAGTTGAATAAATTCTTTTTACATGTTTTACAAAACTAGCTTATTCAATAAGTTAGTTTCTAGTTAATAGTTATTAAACTCTCAATTAATAAATTATGAGTCCATAAACTAGTTTATTGAATTACATTTTTTACTGAGTATTTTTCACATAGCATAATGTAATAAATCATTGTTACTTTAATTTGCGATGTTAAATATTTTTAAATTTGACCAGTATAAAAAATTAAAAATTAATTCAATAAATACTAAAAAAAATATAAGAACTAAAATAAATATTCAGTATCATTTTAACTATATTTTTATATTAATTTAAACTAATAAAAATAAGAGATAACAAGAAATGTAATGCTGAAATAAAGTTAAATAAATTAAGAACTAAAAGTTAAAAACAAAGTAAAATAATTTTTTATTTTATAAGTTAAAAATTCCTAAAATAAATTATTTTAAAATATATTACTAAATATTTTTAAACTTTTATAAATTAATTTAACAAAAAAATAAAAAATTTGTCCCGTGCATTTTAAGTGCCTGGCAAGGTTTTGAATTCCAAAAAAAGGAGAGTTAGTTTTGAAGGAATGAGAGTGACACCAATAATAGCATAGGTTGTAAAATACATGTATGTGTTTAATATTGCACCTACCCTCTTTCTCTTTTTTGCATTTTGGGTCCAAATTTCCCTCAAAATCTCAGTTATTTCAGTAGTATTGTAAGTGACAAAAATGAAGATTGGGCCAAAGGTTTGGTGCCTCAGTTTTGTTTGGTTATCCTCAGGAATGTCTATTTATTATCAATGTACTTTCTCCATATGAGAATTGGTAGAAAATTACACATACCTACTTCAAATTTGGAGAAAGTAGATAACACTATAAATGTCCATAGGTAAGGAAGAGGGAGGACAAACAAAAATGATGTCATGATGTAGGTAGGTTATGGTTCAGAATTTAGTAAACCCTAAACTTTGATATCATCATCAATAGTTCTAATTTAATTTTTGGTTATGATATTTTCAAACCTCTTACTCCACTCTACACCAACAATAAATATTAATATTTATAATTAAAAAAATTAAAAAAAAAGAAAAAAAAACACCTTCTTAATAAAAATACAAACTAAATGTAAAATATTTTAAAATTATAAATTTTTATAAATAATTAAAATATTAATATTTATTGGGTGTAGGTGGAGTGTGGGTGTCAAATAAATATTTTTGTTTAATTTTATTATATATATGAAGTGAAATTTAAGTTTAATTCAATATCATAAAATTGACTTATAAGATGAGGAATAAGATAAAATTTGCATCCATATATATGAAGTGTCATAACCTCTAGTCGATGTGGGATCTCCAACACCTTTCATCCCAAAGCTACTAACTGGTGCATTTTTTTATCAATAAAGAATAAATAAAATAAAATAAGACACTTCAGAGATGTTCCAACCCTTATACAAAAAAAACTTATAACAAGTTTCCTAACACTCGTGCGTGAGACTATATATTATGGATGGTCTGATCATGACCCGATAACGAGTGATCTGATAAGTCAAACAAACTCTCATTAAGATAAATTCAAAATAACTTTGATACCATATTAAGAATTGAACTTTAAATCTAACTCAATCTTATAAAACTAACTTACAATAAATATATATATATATATATAAAACTATGAAATATCTAAATTTTTAATCGATGTTAAATTTCCAACAATATCGATTTATAGGATGCGATTTACATTCATTTATAATATATTATTAAATGTTTTTGTATCTAGCAGTTAAGATTTTCAACCTCAAAAATATTAATGATGATTTCATTTTTTTCTATATGATAATTATTTTACCGATGAGGAAAGTGGTGTTGGTACAAAACCATTAGGTTTTTTTCAAAAATAAAGTTTATTAGAAATTATAAACAGAAACTAACTAAATTATTTGATGGGATTAGAAATTTAGAGACATTTTGTATGATTTCTATCTCTTAGATAATTAGTTATCCATGTCTTCCACACAAAAAATGGGACATGTATAATTCAATATTGCCATGTTTTAACATGTAATTAACTTCAAGCTTGAAATGGAAATTGTCATTAACTTTGATGTTATACAAATATATATATATATATATATATATATATATATATATATAAAATTCATAATCCATTTATTACAATCACTCCTTCCATCTCTGAGTTACTACAATATGATGATATGAAAAAGTTATTTTCTTATTTATGGAGAAGGAGAAGGAGTTTGTAGCTACTACAACATGTGTGAAAATGTTCACTTCATAGCCTTCGGAGGGATTTTAATAGCTGAAACAACAACATTATATTATCAGTTTTCTTCTTCTTTTCAATTTTTTTTTTCGTTGACTCTATAAAAGAAAAATAAGGAAAGAGATAATAGAAAGTGGTACGAAAAATAACAAGAGAGAATGATATAACACAACGATTACTTTATATTGTCAATGAAAAAATAATCAGAAGTCAAAGACTAAAAAATATAGTTTCACATCCATATAAAACAAAATGCTTCTATTTACCATCTATTCTAACAATATAATAATATACATTAAAATATAAAAAGATATAATTAAAATAATAATAATATATTGAGTAGTAAAATAAGAGTAAGTTTTTAAATAGTCTAAATATAATAATATTGATTAAAATGTAAAAAAATATAATTAAAATAATAATATATTGAGTTGTGTACAATTAGTTACATGATAATATATCCCTAAATCTTTAAAGATGTCTTTAAAAATAAAATTGTGATAGAATTTCAAATTTAGATATGCGTAAACTCTCAAATCACTATAAGAAAATCATGAAATAGAAACTAATTTTAGAGACAGTTATAGTGACTAAATTAGAGATCATTTTAGGAACTAAAAAAACTTTTGGTTTCTAAATTAGTTTTTATTATTGTTAAGTGGTTTCTAAATTGGTATCTAATTAACAACCAAGCTTTTGTTACCAAAATTAGAAACTAAATAAATGGTAGCTAATTAGATACTAATTAAGAAACTATTTATCTAGAAACTAATTTAGAAACTGTTTTTTTAGTTTATAAAATGGTCTCTAATTTAGTTACTATTGCAACTAATTATTTTGGTTTCTAAAAATTAGTTTTTATTTTATGATTTTCTTGTAGTGAATACGATTAATTACGATAAAGTCAGTAAATAATAACAAAATTTAAAAACTAACAATTATTAGTTACTATATTGAATAAAAAAAATATTTGCAATCTAATTTTTTTATAAAATAGTTTCTAAATTTGTATCCAAATTAGTTATCAAAATTTTAATTATTAATATTTTAGTTTTTAAACTAGTATCAGAAAGACTAATTTAGAATATAAAACAGTAAGTAATTAAATTTTTACTAATTAATGATTATAATTAGATATCAATTTATAAACTATTTATAAATTTTTATTAATAATATATACTACTTTAAATACTAATAATTTGTTTAGTAATTTATAAAATAGTGTATAATTTAGTCAAATAATAACTAATTATTTTAATATCTAAAATTATTTTTTTAATAATTTTCTTGTAATGTTAAATATAAATTTTCTTAAAATCGAAACAATATATAAAAGAAAATTGAGTTTGAGTTTGAGTGAAGATGTGAGTTACCTCCACACTGCATTCCTGGGGGAAGATTCAAACCACAAGAACGTGCAACAAAAACAACTTTTGGAATGCTCACAAGGCTTGCAACTTCTTTGGTGATGAGTTTGCAAGCACATGCAACATTAAATTCTCTCAGCACTGCACAACACGCTGCTGAAGGTTTTATCTTTGGCCCTGTTTTTTGCCCATACTCTGAGCACTGCGATATCAGATCTGGAACACTTCCTCCACATTGTGCTGAAACCTCTTTCGTGTTACACATTAAACATCCTGCAACCACCAACGTTGCCAACCCCAAATAAGTGCTTCCACTTCCCATGTTTTTTCTTAGATTTCTCAAACGAATCACACACTTCTGTCGCAACAGTGCTCGGAAAAATGACTCCAATGCAGTGCAATGAGTTGGTGAACATTTATATAGATGTGGGAATGCTACAATTTCGATTCTTTAGTTTTTCTCAACAAGGTCTTTTTCAAATTCAGAACAATGTCGTGAGGAACTACGCCAACACCATAGAATTTAACGTGTCCTCAGATTACCCAAAAATATTCAAAGAAAATCATCGAGAATATAAACTATAACAAAATAATCAAATTGTAACTAATTTTAGAGATTAAAATAACTAATTATTATTGAATTAAATTATAGAGCATTTTAAAGATTAAAAAATCATTAAATTGAACTAATTTTAGAAACCAGTATAATTGGTTAGTATAATTCGTTACTATTTAACTAAATTAGAAACTATTTTAGAAATTAAGAAAATAATCAAATTGCAACTAATTTTAATGAGACCAAAATAATAGATTATTATTGGACTAAATTGGAAACCATTTTAAAAACTAAAAAAATCATTCATATCTAAAGTAGTTTTATTAATAACAAAAAATTATAAAATAATTTTTAAATTGATATCTAACCATTAGCTACCAAAGTTTTAGTTACTAATATTTTAGACTAATTGAGACCAATTTAAAATCTAAAATATTAGTAGCTAAAACTTTATTAGTTAATTTAAATATCAATTTAAAAATTATTTTATAATTTTTTATTAATAATAGAAATCATCTTAAATACAAATAATTTTGTAGTTTCTAAATTAATATCTAATATAGATAATATAATAATTAATTATTATTTTTTTTTAATTTTTTAATTTTTTTAATGATAATTGTTATTTTACTTCGCATTTGCAACATGGGAGAAGTCAAATAAACAGCACACGTTATTATTATGTTTTTTTATTTGCTGTAAAGTAAATAGTGAGGAAAACATTTGTTTGAAGTGAATGGCAAATCATGCTGCCGTTTATGCTTTTGGAGGCTGAAAGGAAATAAAAGGATAGAAACAAAAAATTGCTGTACCATTTTACTTCACTGAATCTTAATTTTTCTTGTTCAAATCATTTTCAAGGGAATTTTTTACCATCATAATAGACTTTAATATGTTTTATAGACCTAAAATCAGAGGATATTAAGTGTACAGAACTAAAAATGTAATTTAGTTTTAGAAATATAAAATGCTACTGAAAAAAAACACAATAAAAGAAAATGTTGTTTGATCTATCTTGCAGGCCCGATACTTTAGGTGTTTCTTCCTGCACCTTATCAAAATTCTTCCTACACCTCATCAATTTTCCAAAAAAAGTATTTTACGCTTTTTTTTTAAATAATTTCCAAATTGTATTTTCTAGAACCTTCTGGAACACCTTTTCTGAGATTCATGAAATGTATTTTAGGGTGATACTTAGGTTTATAACCGACTTATAATGAAGAAGATCGTTTTCGAATAATATTCCCTGATATTATATTATTTTGGCACAAATCAGGATATTCTAAATTAATTAGTCTTAATGACTCAATTAAAGTAAAATCATGATTATAATTGAACTTTATCAATATATACACTATAGAAGGAAGAAGAGAAGATCGTCTTTTACACACATTAGGTGAGGGTGCATTCACTCTTGACTATCTTAAGTGGTCTGGGTTTAAGCTCGCCTACACATTTATCCTTTTCTCTATTACAGTTTCTACAATTAATTTTTTAAATAAACTTAGCAAATTAGATTGAGCATTTAAGTCATTTTAACTATTTGATGGTGTAAGAAGAATTTTGATGGAATGCAGGAAGAAACACCCATGTTTTTTATTGTCTGATACATTGGGTTTTGCCCAAAACTATATCCAAAATGCCTTAACTTAAAAAAACTATAGTTGATCTTTTTACTTATACACCCCCTTTCATGTTCTCTATTTTTTTTTATATTTTAACAAGTTATATTCTACTGTTTGTATAAGCAATACTTGAGTTGACCGGATCAAGATCATAGACATTTTGGTTATAAAAAAAAGAGTCCAAATAGAAATTACCCCATCATGAATTCTTACTCATTCTAATTGATTTAACAAATTTAATAAATGCACCGGCCACATTTCCACGTTATGTAAGTCGTGCTTCATAAAATATCCTGAGAATTTATCAAATAAAACTGCAAAGTTCTAACAACCAACAAAAACTAAGTTGTCAGATAAGAAAAAATTATGTGATTTATAACAGAGATCATAATTAATTTGACATGCTTCACACAAATATTTCGAAAATTTATCAAATAAAGCTGCTAAATTCTAATAAACAATAAAAACTACATTATCACATAAAAAAATTGTGTGATTTATAACAAAGATCATTATCACATAATAAAATAAAAACTACAAATTTCCATTAAGAATACACAACCCTATCTGAAACTTGTACAACTAGGATAAAAAATGTTTATGAATCATTTTTCAAGGTATCATACATGCGTGCATGTTGAAAACTATCTTCTTTAATATGATCCTATGATGTTATATTTGATTGTTGACATTGAAATATAGGTAGTAGGTTTAGAGTTTCACCATGCCAACTCCAAGTAAACTATCACAATAACATGTTCTTGTATCAATTGGATTTCTAGATGTCTTCCATTTAAACAATTAATATAAGAATAATAATATATTTCATTGATACCTCTCACATTTCGTTGAACAAATTGTAAAAACTCTTCAATTCTATTTTCATAAACATCACTAATTCAACTTGCATTTATCCAATGTTCGATTCATAACTACTTAATAAAATTAATTAAGCACAATTCTAACAATATTTTTAAAATTAATATTTACTTAACCAACTTAAGCACTTTATATAATAAAAGAAATAAAAATATACATGGGTAAATTCCCTATCTAGCACCATTTAGACTTTTATTTCCCTAACTAGCACTCTTTTGTTTTTATTTCCCTATCTAGCACCATTTTGTTTTTATTTCCCTATCTAGCACCCTTTTATTTTTTATTTCCCTATCTAACACCATTTCAAAAATAAATAAATAAATAATAATTTATTTATTTTTTGATAATTTTAATTTGGAATGCATTAAAAAATAAATATTTTTAATGTTTAAAATAGTTAGAAATATAATTAATGAATAAAGAAATAAGTTTTTATAAAATAAAATAAAAAAAATTAAAATGTTTAGTTTAAAATTATTTTTTTTAAGAATGAAGAAAATAAAAAATTAAACCCTATAACAACATAAAAGTTGAATCTATAAACATAAATTACTATTTATTTTTATTATTATTGATGATGTAATCATGTTAATTTCAAGTAAAAAATACATGACATAATTACAAAAAAAAAACAAAGTCAATTAGTATTAATTAATAGTGGATACACAAGTAATATTGAAGTGTCTATCCTAAATGCAAAATCCTAAAAAAAACTAATGCAAATGTTACACTTAATGCTTAAAAATGAGAAGCAA
>Ga0123342_1005405_pt1 | contig 18525 bp, 9 predicted proteins | sample Turbeawhitnodule_FD_89960 | JGI IMG/M metagenome (GOLD analysis project Ga0123342, IMG submission 89960) | Root nodule microbial communities of legume samples collected from Mexico - Turtle bean Mexico white nodule | ecosystem: Host-associated > Plants > Roots > Nodule | place: Mexico: Nepantla...
CATCCGTTATAATACTAAAATAATCATATTATATCATAAAAAAAAGGAATAAAAAAAATAATAAATAAAATGAATTTTAAAAAAAAATAATAATAAAAAAAAAAAAATATAAAAAAAATATTTATATATATATATATATATATATATATATATATATATATATATATATATATATATATATATATATTATCTTCATCTTTCGAAGCTCCATCGTTATTTGGAGAAGTTTCTGTCGGTGATGAATTTTCTCAAACCTAAAATTGTAAAGATTACTCAGTTTGGTCAAATGATTAATTATATATTTTCTTGTAGGGAAAAAAAAGTTATCACAGTCCTTTTAAAAATCACTTATTGATAACTAGACGTAGCACTGTCCCAATTTCTGATATATTTGTTATAAATTTTTAAGTTATTTTTCAATTAAATTATTTTATCTTTTAATAAATAAAAATAATTTTATACAGTTTTTTAAAAATGATTTTATAACTGTTAAAGCCATATTATTTTGATATAATTGAAATACGAATAGATGTGCATGCTTATTACTTTCTCTTTTAATTTTCTACATTTAATGTGCTTGTGTGTTTTGAAGTATAAATGTTGATATCTTTTTTTAGTTTCCGGTATAAATAATATAACAAATAAATTAAAAACAAGGTAATACATTTTCTAATTACAAAAATTAAAATAAAATAATGAAAATAAAAGTAGAAAATGAAAAAAAGTAAGAAGTTATTAAATAATATCCATATTTTGATTTAAATATAATATTACGAAAGTGGACTTTAAGCCTAACTCAACTCCATAAAACCGATTCATGAGGTTGAGGTTTGCACCCACTTATATACAATGAAAGACTCTAATCTCTAGTCGATGTGGGATCTCCAACATATAAATCATAAATTTCTATTTAATTTTATTTGATGTGAAATTAAACATGATTTTGTGGTATTCAGAAACTTTAGTTATTATACTTCTAGAAGTTAAGTCAAGCCTCTAAATGCATGAACTTCCTTGAAAGTATATGAGAATTTTAAGGATGCATTTTCTTTTGGAATAGTGACTTTCAATTAAAGACAAAAAGTTTATCTTCAGAAGGATGTTTTCATGTATTGCAAGCAGACGAGCCATTTGGGAAAAAGTCGAGACTAATAAATTAAGGTTTATGATTTTAGAATTTATTGCACGTAATATATATTTATTAATTTTTTTATCAGCAAGAAAATATATAATAAATGTGATTCACTTTATGGGTGATCCAACCTTCTTAATATATATATATCTCAAGAAAACTCTGACTGTCTATCTTGCCACAACTAACTAAAAACGACTTAAATTCAAAGATCAACTTCGTCACTCTATCAGCAACTATTAATTGAGTACATACATACCAGGGTTTCTAGGCACCAATCAAAAAACGAAAAACTCGCTGAAGAGACCTTTGATGAGATCTAAGACCAAATCTTAACTTATGCTAAGGAGAAGACTTCAAAATAGTCTATCACTCATCCGTTGAATAAACAATTATTCCTATGTCTCTAAATCTCGCTTACTAACACAATCCAAACATTATCCAAAATAATATTAACTCAAGTAGTCTTATCAAGCATTTTAAACTACTTGAAAAGTGACTCAGGAGAGAGAATATTTAACGAACAAACTCCTAATCAAGCGTAACAAAGATTCCAAGCTAGTCAACCGACTTTGTAACCAAAGAACAAATGACTTGTCGACTCCTCTGACACCTTACACAAACAACAAAGATTACTCTCAACCTGAACCCCTTTTCTCTCCAGGTTGACTAAGTAACGTCAATCTTAAAAACTTTTAACCATAGAATATATCACTAAAAAAAATATTAAATAGAAAACAATTTTTAGAAAAAAATAATTAGTTTCTATATTAATTACATTATATATTATTTTATAGATTAATAAAATTATTGGTTTCTAACTTAATTTTTATTATTGATAAATTTTAAAATTGGTATATAATTGGTTACTAAAGTTTTTGCTACCAACTTTAAAATTTAAGGTAGCTAAAATCTTGGTAGATAGTTAGATAACACTTTAAAAATTATTTATCAATAATAGAAACTATTTTAGATTTAGTCTAAGTATAATATATAATTTAATCAATATAGTAACTAATTATTTTTTATTTTTAAAATTAATTTTTATTTAATAATTTTAGTAAGTGACGGAGTTAACAAATATGTTATCACTTGGGAAAATATTTGAATCTACTTCCTTAACTAGAAATCAAAAGAATATAAAAGACTTCGAAAAAGTTTGTAGAAAAATAATAAAGTGAATATGGCGAATCTAAAGTTAAGATACTTAGCCTTGTATAAATTTCTTTTTTTAACAACATAAAATTCTAACTTGAAATTCTCAACAAATAGTTAAGTGAATTGAAATTACAATAGAAAGAAGTCATTGAATTTTTATCTTAAGTAAAAAAAAAATGTCAATAGCATATATATGGTGCAAGACATGCAGATTTTACTCTGTTTAGGAGGTTTATAATAAGTTTGATTTATTAATTTCTAACATATATAATTTTCAAATTTAATGATTATTTCCTTATTATATTTTAGATGCCAAATTGATATATGTCAAAAACTATTCTACCATTTTTGTGATTTTTTCTACTCAACCAATTTGGTAATTTTGAACATTATAATTGAGTGACATTACCAGAAAATCATGAAATAAAGATCAATTTTTAGAGACAAATTATTTAGATTCCAAATTTGGTAGCAAAAACCTTGGTGGTTAATTAGACACCAGTTTAGAAACCATTTAACAATAATATAAACTAATTTAGAAATCAAATATTTTTTAATCTTCAAAATGGTCTCTAATTTAATCACTATAACTAGTTTCTAATGGATGATCTTCTTGTAGTTGTAGTGTGATTATTACAATTTCAAGTACTAATTGTTTTTTTTTATGGAAAAATTTATAAAATATTATTAAATAAATATTAAAATAATTTATTTTAATAGATCATGGATCCAAATTAATCAGGGTGAATCACCCCGTAATCATCCTCATAAGAGGCACCTATGAGAGTTAAACAAATATGGGTTAGGTCAACGGTTTTCCATTGCCTCATTCTTCTAGTTTTGTTGACTGGTTCTTATTTAATCATCCTTCAAATATTATTTCTTACTAAATTTCCCTTTTAATAATGATTGCAACCTTCAGGGAAGAAGACATGGAATTTTCCAAGAACTTAATGTCTAACTATAATGAATATTAATTAATAAATGAATAAATTAATTACTACTACTTAGATATGCTGAAGAACTATATATATATAATCATCACAGAACCTCTCCTTTTTCCTTAACTTACCTGTATATAAATCCAACAGTGGAAAATATATAAAACATTCGTGATGAATGTTCGTGGGGTACACTTGAGTGTAGATTGTGTTCTTATGATCATAGTGTTGCTGATAATATCCTTGCTAGGGTTTCTTTTCTGGCTAGAAAACAAGTTATCCAATCATAGTTCCAGTGAGAACAATGATTTCAAAGAACACATGCAGATCAATGATGATGAAAGAAGCAACTATCCATTCTGTGAACAGGATTCTGCACACTATGCTTGCTCCTTCTGTGGAAGATTAAGCAGCACAGTTACAGCATGTTCACGCTGCAAAACTGCCATATATTGGTAATGAACCCTCAAATTTTCATTCACCCTTTTGTTTTTACATGCATAGATGCTGTTACAAACATTTGTTAAATCATAAAACCACAAGCAAAATCAGTTTTCGATCCAATACACTTCAGAAAGCTGCAAAAAGAATACAACTATTAGTAGCATTTTTTGGCAAAAGTTTTGTTGCAGCTTTGTAAGATTCCCCCCAAAACATGGGATCATTACTGAATTCCCATGTTGTGTTTCATTACACTGTTTAACTCAATTGATTTTCATTTGTTTCTCTCTATATCTATCTATATATATATATATATATATATACATGCAGTTCAAAAGGAAACAACAAAGTTATCTCATTTTGATAACTTGCTGGTTTTCTGGTTTTGGAAATTCTTGCTTTAGAGTAGTCTAGTTAGTATTTTGTTAACTAGTGAGTTCTATAAAAGTTGTTTCATCTGATCCATATTTATTTAATCTCAATACAGATATATAAGTTTTGATATTTTGATTGGTTTTGATGGATTTCATTACTGATATGTTATCAGCTCAAACACATGCAATTTTAAGCACTGGGGGCTTGGCCATAAATATGAATGCATTGAGATTGAAGGGTCAGAAGATCAGCAAGAATCACCTTCTCATGGAAGCCATTGTCTTCTCATGGTGCTTCTGCTCAATTATTTTCAGTCCATGTTATAATATGTGGGGGTTTTTGAAGAAAACATCACAAGTTGTGGAGTGTATGTAAAGCAACCCTACCAAAAAAAATATTGGAAGGGAATGATTGGTTTGATTAAGATATTATAAACATGATGCCATACTCTTTTTTCTCTATAGTTTTTAGATAGCTGTGTTACAACTATGAATTATTTATTCACTTTCTCAATGACTAACTTTCTTAGAAAAACCTGGTCAACCATATTTAGTGGAGCCTCTCTTTCAACCCTATGTCAGATCTCAAATTTGAGATTTTTGTTTAGGAAAAATCAAAGAACTTATTATGTGTTCGAGTACTTGATTTAACTATCTGCAGGAATGTGTTGGATCCTTAGCTGATTGAGTGTTTGTTGGATCCTTAACTGATTGGGTGTCTGTTGGATCCTTAATTGATTGCGTGTTAGAAAATTGGAATTGAATATACTGAAGTGTCTCATTTTATTTTATTTATTTTTTATTGATAGAAAAAATTATGTGCAGGATAAATACTCATCAGATGAAGTTGAGGAGAGAATATATGAAGGAGATGTTTACTATATTGAAGGAGGAGAAAAGAGTGAAGAAAGATCATTGATGTGTGGAAATGGCATTGTGAATGGAAACGAAGGGTGTGCAGTGTGTGGTAATCCAAGCTCCAAAGTATGTTCAAGATGCAAAGCCATAAAATATTGGTGAGTTTCTTATTATCTAACCCTACTCTAAAGTCAACCTAACCAAACATCTCAAGTCAATGCTTTGTTTCCATGATTTTTTTAAGTTAATGTTTCATTCCTCTATGAGCTTAATATATGATGCATATCTTTCTTTTCTAAGCAAATATATATATAGTATTCATGCCACATTTCAATGTTCTTTAACAAATGTTTTAACACCAAGTCTTCGGATTCTTAACACTATCTTAATATATCTTAGGGCAAGTTAGTTAGGAAGATCACAAGTGTGAAGAAAGTTGTCTAAATCAAAGAAAACAAAAATTTAGATAGATTAACTATGTGTTGTTATTATAATTGAAATTTAGATACTACTTTATAAATTACAAAATTATTGGTATATAAAGTAGTTTTATTAAAATAGTATATAAAATAGTTTCTAAATTGATATTTAACATTAATTATTAACATTTTAACTACTAAATATTTTAGATTCTAAATTAATATCTAATTCATAATTAAAGACTAATTTAAAATCTAAAGTAAGTAGTAACTAAAATTTTAGTAGTTAATGTTAGATACCAATTTAGAAACTACTTTGTAAATCTTTATTAATAATAAAAATTATTTTAAATATCAGTTGTTTTGTAGTTTATAAAATAGTATCTAACATTATAAAAAATTCATTGAATAAAAACCAATTTTTGAGGTAAAAAATAATTAGTTACTATATTGACTAAATTAGATATTATTTTAGAGACTAAAAAAATTATTGATATCTAGACTAATTTTTATTATTGATAAATAATTTTTAAATTGGTATCTAATTAGCTATCAATTTTAACATCTAAATAATTGGTATCTAAAAGCTCGATAGTTAATTAAATATAAATTTAGAGATTATTTATCAATAGAAACTAATTTAGATATCAATAATATTTTTAGTCTCTAAAACCGTATGTAATTTAATTAATATAACAAATAATTATTTTTTAATGACTAATTATTCTTAGTCACTATATTAGTTTCTATTTAATGATTTTTTGGTAGTATTTTATAAAATTTAAAATTCTTATTATATAAGAGGAAAAAAAGTCAAGATATATAGTTTACCTAAAAGAAGCACATACTTATTTCTTTTCAACGTTTCATAAGTGAGAAAATGTTTGATTGAACTATTCTTTAATTAAAAATTATTATTTGCTATGATTTTGTAAGTTATTGCGTAAACTGTAAAGTTAGTTAGAAAAGTCAATGCTTTATAATTTTCTCTGAAAGATATACAAAAATCTAAATAAAAGGGTTTTGACTAGTTGTTAGTTAAATGAGTGAAATAGTAAGCTGTTGTAAAAGTCAATATTTTTAAGAATTTTTTTTTTTTGTTCATTTTGTTTAACATTTGAAAACTCAACTCATATTTTTTTAACAACACACTGGTTTATGGTTTTCAAAAATCCAATTATTGCTATCTTCAATTAATATCTTTTTTTAATTTTAGTATTTATATATACATTTTTTGTGTTTACGCGTCATTTGTTAAAATTATTTATTCTTAATTGAGTGGTGTTGAAGAAAAATATTTATAAATTTAATACTGAAATTTGACACTTAGAGTTTTTTTTTTTCAGCATTATTTGACACTTACAGTATCATAGTAAACATTAGAGATCATTTTCATAAATCTTTTTGTTAATGTAACTTGGTATTAAAATAGAAGTTTTAACAAATATAAAATATAGAAATTATATTTAATAAATATAAAGGATCTTTTTTTAAATCTATAGCATGTATCATCAATTTGACTCACACAAATATAAAACCAATGATAAAGCATTCACTCTTTCTCACATCATATCGTTAATTAGTCTTAATTAAGGTAATATTACTTAAAATAATATTATAATTAGTTTGTAACTTTGTATCTTCATTTATCATAATACAATTCATTAAAAAAAAAAATCTCTAACCAAGAGAAATTGAAAAATAAATAAATCTGTTTATCATTAATTGAAATGCAAGTATTATTTCTTTTAAAACTAATTTACCTCCTAATCACTTGACTTATACATAATTTACCTCTATATATGTGAATGACGACTTAATATTTTAAATGCACAAAAACTATACAAGTTGCAACAATAATCCAAGTATATATTAGCATATATAATTTTTTTTTTCATCGGCAAAAAATAATATATTGAATGAAATTACTTGAAATACTCTAATTCTTTTACAAAATAAAATTACACAAATGAGATTTTTTTTTTTTTTAAAAAGGGTAGATTTAGAATTAACATCTTAATTAGTAAGTCAAACTTTTCACTATACTTCTATAGTATGACATGACTTCTTTTAAAACACTTTGTTTGGTTGAATATTAAGAACCATCGTATTCGTACAATTGATGATGGAAAAGTACATAACATAACTTTTATTTAGTATCTCTGTGTGTGAAATTATCATCAGTATGACTTTTCATACACTTTGATTCGAAAATTCAATAAATTTATATACTCTATAACTATATTATTAGGTTACATGTAACTTATTTTCTCTAATATTTTGTATAAATTAAAGAAAATATTAAAAAAAGAGAAAAAGTAATAAAAAATGATATTATTTGGATTCAAAAAAGAGTAAAAATGAATGAAAGTATTATAGGAAATGTGATTAATAAAATAAAATAAATTTGTATATATTAATATATTTAGAAAATAATTAATAAAATAAAATTGTTAAAATTTAAATTATTATTTTTATTTTACTTTTATTATTTGAATATTTTTATTTAATTATTAATCTAGACAGTTTAATTATGAATAAAAAAATCAATCTGTCTAATCAATTATATAGATACTTTTCTTCCAAATGTTTTTGAATCAACATTATTTTACCTTTTGGTGAATATTCAACTTCATTTTCTGTTTTCTACTCATTTTTTTTTCATATAGAATAAATCAACGTTTACTGGGTTTATTGTTTATGTCATCAACATTTTTATTATTGTTATTCTTTTTTATCAGCTCAAGAACATGCCAACATTTCGATTGGAGATCAGGGCATAAGTTTCAATGTCATGTTGAGAAGGAAAATTCAAATCAGGTAATTTTTTTATTCTCAGCAAATCCTAAAGAACCAATTAGAAAAACTGAATTTATTGATTTATAAGTTCATTATTCAAGGTACAAGCATTATAAATCAGTCAAATTATAAAATAAATATATATAATATCTATGTTAAGAATGTTAATTATTTTTTCTCTTCACAGGTTGTGAATCCTGAGAATTCATATGAACTGGAAGATAATGTTCATTCATCTAGTCCTCTTTGCTTGGAATTTTACTCAGGTCTGTAACATTTTATCCATCTTGGTCTTCTTCATAAGCTTTATCAATGTTCATTTGTTTTGTTTCATTCTCAACTTTCTGCTGATTTATCTGAAAATCTATATCAGGATTATAGTTAATTGTATTATGTTTTTGTTTGGTTGATATATGCAACAGGAAGCAGCAGTTCCAGGGCCCTGATTCCTACTTCTTTGTCTCAGGTGTGATTGGGAACTGAACTTTGATGCATGAAATGAAATGGTTATAGTTGTGATCTCATCTTCCATTGTAATGCAGGAAGAAACCAAGAATAGCAACCAGAAGGAGGTTGAAGAACAATTGAGAAGCCTGAAAGAAGAACTGACAAAGATTAAGTACAGTTGTAGCAATAGTTATATACAATTCTCAGTCACTTTTCAATATTTTTCCTTGAATACAAATGGAGAAACAAGTTTCATTTTGTTGTCTCTTATATTTTTGTCTTAGTTTGAAGCCTCACATCTGAATTCAACATGGTTGTGTAGGTATATATCTTTGAATTCTTAAGAAAATGTTCAATCCCATTTGAGTTTAGTGCATAATAGTATTAATTAGAAACAACACACAATAAAGTAGCCAAACACATTCAAGCTTTAGCATGTTGGGAAACTTATGTGTGATTAGATATTTCGTCGGTTGTCCCTTCACACTTACTCACATTTTCTGCAGTTGGTCAATTTAGATATGAGAAATATTTGGATTGCGGTGGTTAGTGTGATTAGAGTTTTTGATCTTTCTGATATATTTTTTTTGGCTTAAATGAATGTTTGGTCTTGGATCGTTTCTAGATTCTTCTCTGCTTGTGTTTTCTTTTTTTTGATTGGTGTCTTGATTATTTGATTTCTCTTTCTTCGCTTTAACATATTGACGATAGTTGTTTTTCGCAAGGTTGTTTTTAGAGTAGTTTTCTGGAAGAATTTGTGTTGTTAGGTTGTTCTTGTTTTTTTTATATGGGTTGGATAACCTCTAAAGTCATTCATATGTATATATTGTTTATTGCTGATAAATTTTTTTTAGTGGAACTTATGAACAGTGGTAATAAGTATTGATGTCAAAATATTTTATGGTTTTGTCAGGGACGAGAACAAATGGCTACAATCAGAGCGTGACGAATGGGAAGTGAGAACTAGGAATTCTATAGATAGACTTTACAGCTTCAGGAAAGAAAATGAACACCAGGTGATTGCATGACAATGCAAATTTGAAGTGAACTTGTGCAATTTGCAGTAATATTTTGATGATTTCATAACACTGTGTTCTCCATTTTCAGCTGTTTATTTTGAAGCATGAAAATGAGTTGATGTCAAATGCTGAGAAGAAAGCAACTCAAATGGTTAATAGTTTATCTCAGAGGGTACAGTGCTTGCAGATTGCAGTGGAAAGTGGAGTTGAAGAGAGGCAAAAACAAGAAGAATATATACATATGCTGCAGGTAATCTTCTTAATTGCAGCTCTTCAAAGGACTAATTGTTTGCAGGGAAAAATTACAGTGTAATTCTAAGGTTCTTTTCTTCAAGTAATTATTCAGTGACAATTGTATCTGCAGAATGATTGTGCTAAACTTAAGATAGAGCTACAAGAACAGAAAAAGTGTGTGAAAAGGCTTACATTGGAGCTTGATAAGACTAAACTTCCAGTGAGAGTAACAGAAGACACAAGGCAAAAGTTAGTCAATGCTTCCACTGAATTTGCAGCTGTTGAATCCAATGCTGCAGCTGCTGAGGTATTATATCAGATATCCTCCATCACTTCTATTAAAAAAAGAAAATGCTCGATTATATATATATTACAAGAAAATTATTAAATAAAAATTGATTTTAAAGATTAAAATAGTTATTTATTATTTGAGTAAATTAAAAATGTTATAAACTTAAAAACATTATTGATATTAAATGTAGTTTATATTATTAATACAAATTTTGAAAAATAGTTTTAAATAGTATTTAACTAGTTATAAAAATTTTAGTCATTAATTATTTTATATTTTAAATTAATCTCTATTTAATATTTTAGAGATTAATTTAGAATATAAAAATATTAGTAGTTAAAACTTTAGTATTAATTTAGATATTAATTTATAAATTATTTTAATTTTTTATTAATTATAAAAATTATTTTAAATATTAATGTTTTTTATTTTATAAAATAATATTCTGATAAATCAATATCATAATTAATTATTTTTTATTTTTAAATTTAATTGTTATTTAATGATTTTTTTTATTATAATGATTATATAAACTATGTTAATCCTTATCCTACTTACTTACTTTGGACTTGGAGGTTTTAGGTCTCTCATCTCTAAATTTTGCACAGGTGTCCCAGCCAATTAGTTTGAGCAGAAACCCAACCTTTACAAGACAGGTAATTAGAAAAAAATAAAATATATTTATATTTATAATAATAATAATAATAATAATAGAATTTTTTATCTTCATGTTCAAGGAAAAGAAATACTGTGAAAAACATAAACAATATATTTCAGAATCTAATTGAGAAAAAAATATATGATATTTTTTAATACAACATTCATCAGCTTCTTCACACAAGATTTATTCAACGTCTTTGTAACTTATTTCATGGTAGTTCTTGTACCAATTTAATATAATATTTTTCTGATATTTTTGCCATGGAAAGCTTACTCAAGAGAACTGAAGTTATTTCTAAACTAATTATGTAGGGTTGTATGATTTGCCTAGCCAATGAGAAGAACATGGCCTTTGGTTGTGGACACATGGTAAACTCCAAAAACACTATCATTTTCATGTTTTGTTTACATGCAATGATGATTGGTAAATGGTTCAAATGCAGACATGTTTTGAGTGTGGATCAAAAATTCGCAAGTGTCATATATGTCGAAGGAAGATTACCAATCGTATCAAGTTGTTTCCTGATTAATTGAGGGAAGAGTGCACCATCATTAGACATGTTTTTTGTTTTTTTCATTTCGGCTACATGTTTAGTAATAAGAGAAAATTTAGATTTTACAATGATAAGGGGAGATTATTGATCACATAAAGGTCATTTGGCCATGTGTATACATGTCTACGTATTTGTGTGCTCACAAGTGTATGTATATACGTATCGGTGTGAATATATCAAAAATTTTGTACAGTAATATTTTGTTGATATGAATTCTGAATAGCAAACCATGACAAGAGTTATAAGAGACTGAGTCATCAATGAAACTTGTGTATGTTATGCTCGATGTTGGTTTGAATTGTCATGTAGTTTTACTCACCAAATTCATTAGTAATAAGCGTCATTGGATAGTTGTGGTTCCAGGACAAATTTTGAGTGGGAGTGGTCTTTGGGGTGGAGAAGAAACCTTTTTTATTGGGAGCAGGTATAGCTAAAGAAGCTCCTTGAGGAAGTGCACAACTAGTGCCCTCTCTTGAAGAAAGCTGACAGGTGGATTTGGATAAAAGATTTAAGTCACGGGTCTCAGTTAGTTCGGCTTATAGGATTATGAGAGGTGGTCGAGGAGAGGAATGGTTTGTGATGTTTAATTTCTTTTGGAGGATTAAGGCTTTGCCCTCGGCCCAGTTGACCGCGTGGAGAGTGTTGGGAAATAAGATGGCAACCAAGGTTAATTTACTCAGGCGCGAGGTTGCGGTCAGAAACAGTTTGTGCAGTTTTTGCGGTGAAAAAGAGGAGGAATATTTCCATTTGTTTTTTTACTGTAGGTTATCTTGGTTGACGTGGAACCTTTGTTATGCATGGTTAGGTATTACGACGGTTGTTCCTTTTCATGCTTTTTCTCACTTTTTGCAGTTCAGGTCAAGTAATGCTCCGAAGCCGGTAAATCTTGGCTTGGGTAATATTTGGATAGCAATGGTCAGTGAAATCTGACGTCATAGAAATAAAATAGATTTTAATGAGGGAGTTCTAGACTTGTCTAGAATCTTTTCTTTGGCTCAGTTGAAGGTTTGAGCTTGGTTCACCTCTAAATTTCTCTCAGCTAGTTTTTCGTTTTCTGCTTGGTGTATTTCCCTTTTGGTTTGTTTGTATTTGCTTTAGTGGGATGTCGGAGGAAATTTCTGTCAGGTTTTGTTAGGTTTTGTTAGGAGGTGCTTTGTTTTTTAGATGGTTCAAAGGTGTTATGCAGTTAGACTGCTCATACCTTTTTGTATAAGGGTTGAATCACCCCTGAAGTGGTTCTTGTGTATATATATTCTTGATTGCTGATAAAAAAAATGTTTATAAAATTATTAGATAATTTCTAACATCACATTGAGTTTTTGAAAAAAAAAGTTTTTCTCAGTGTTTTATTAACTCTATTCAATAAAGCTAATATGTTTCTTCACTAAAATATATATGATTTGGGATATGAAATGATCAATTTTCTTGGATATGTGTTTAATGATAGGTTGAGAAAGTTAACTAGAGGTGAATGGTTGTTTGTTTTTAAGAGTAATCTCAAATTTGTATGATGCAATAACCTTTTTAATTAATTAAACAGTTTATTAGAATAAAACTTTCTATTTTGGTTCCTTGTTTTGGTTTTTTGGTTTTTTTTTTTTAAATTGCAACCAACCATACAAGTGTTTCTAATGCAACAATGAGAGAATCAGTTAAGTGATCCAAGTTCCCTTCCTTCCATTAACATCTTTTATTCAACCCTTGTGCCCTTAAAATTAGTATGCATTTCCTCTAGATGAATCACTTTTGTTATGGTAAAACTAAGAAAAAGAAGAGTTAACAATTGTATCAAGTCTCTCTACACTTTACGAAGGGAGGTCATTCACCCATAGAGGATGAGTCCATTACATAGGAAAGGAAAAATAGTGCGTCTCTGGGTTGTAGTGTGCGTCTCCAAGCCTTGGAACAAGTGTAAGGTTAGAATCTCTTAATCTTAAACTTAACAATTTAATCTCAGATAGTTGATAAGCGTCTAATTTCAGTAATATTTCATATTAAAATATATGCACTTGTGAATATTAATTTCTAAATTACATATAAAACAATCCCTAATTTATGAATTTATACATTTTTACATATTTTATGATCTTTATTTGAATAAGAACATTTTATTCCCAAATTTGGTGTTAATTTCAAGTTTTTAGGGAAGAATGAAGATGATTGGGCTAAAGAAGAATAATATAATCTAAAAGGAGAAAACTGGAAGGCCTAGAACGCACAAGTGCACAAAAAAACCTAATTGCGTCATGCAAGAAGTCACTTAACCCTAGTAAATTAGGTTAAATAGGGGACTTGAGGCACAACCCTAATGTGTAGGATTGAGAGGAAAACACCATTGAGTGACTTGTAACCCAATTGGGAGAATAAAAGGTGTTAGAAGATGTGTGGCTAATTCTACCATGTGGATTTGGGAGTAATCTGTTCAACCTCTTATGTATTGAGGTGATATATGAATATAATATTCTATTCTTGATTGATTATTGATATTATTTTTTTGCTTCTAATTCTTGATCTAGAATCTTAAATCTGTCTGGAAAGTATTTTTATGGTTCTAACCTAAGCAATAATACTTAACATATTTGAGTGTTAGGAATAGACTTGAAATGTTAATTGTTATCAACGTCTGAGCTAGATAGTAAGTTGTTTTTATAAATATGCAAGAAATTGATATTTAGGAAGCATCTTAATAATTTTATATGCGAGGAATTGATGTAAATGATTTTTATACGGGCATCAATATTAATCAAAGGTCATAATTTATCAAGACTAATCAAAATACAAAAGAGTGAGAAAGATGAAACTCAATACCTATTTTTTCAATTGAAGCAACAAATCTTTGCTTTGTTTTCTTGTTAATCATTGTCATCCCAACAAACTTTTATTATTCTGTTTTATATTTAGCGAATCTTTTACTTGAATATTCAACTATTCCTTGTGGGTTTGATATCTGTCATGAGGAACACATTATTATTTCTGACAAAGCAGTGCACTTGCCGTAAAAAGTCATCAATAATGTTGTAAGGAACTGTAATAGGTTATTCTGGCTAAAAAACGAGAATTTTGAGGCTGTGAGGTTATGGAATTTGGGCATCGAGATGGGATTTACATTTGAAGGGGAGGAAGATATTGTTATTAAGAAGATAGGGCTGTTAGAGGTAAGGGATAAAAGTTTGTTTAATGATGAAGATAATTAGTATTAATATAAGGAGTCTAGGAGGAAGTGTAAAGCGTAAATATTTAAAGGACATTATTTGGAATGAGCAGACTGAAATGATGTGCATTTAGAAAACTAAAAGCAAGAATTTGGAGTTGGAAACACTTTCTCTGTTGTGGGGAACTAATGACATTGGGTGGGTGGAGAACGAGGCAATCCAAAGTGTTGGGGTATAGTAACTATGTGGAGATATAATTGTTTTGAAATGATCAGTTATATCAATGGAGCAAATTATAGTATTATTGAAGGTGTGTGGTGTATGAATCTGGTACCTTACTTGAGAAGTCAAAGGTTTGGCAAAAAATAATGGATGCCAGAGTAAACCAAGCTTCGAAACCATGATGTGTGTTGGTGGATTTTAACGTAATTCGGACGAGCGAGGAAAGAAGAGGTGTAGGTAATAAGACAACATATGGCTAAGAAATCACAAGGTTTAATGCATTTATTTTGCAAGCTGGGTTATTAGATATTCCCGTGATCGGGAGGAAGTACACTTGGTATAAACTGAATGGTACAACAAAGAGTAGAATTGACAGGATTTTGGTGTCGAGAGAATGGTTGGATTGTTGGTCGGGTTCTAAACAATATGTTTTGGAAAGAACGGTGTAAGATCACTGCACGTTGATTCTAAAAAATGTGAATGTTGACTGGAGGTCGAAGCTAACATATTTTATTCTATTTTTTTGTTTATATTTTATTTTATTAAATATGAGAGATTTTACGAGATTTTTTTTTAAATTACTCTCGTTAGCGTTGGCCAAACCAACATAATTTAAATTAATATTAAAAAGCCGATGATAAATTAAATAACTTTTACAGTAAAAAAAAATAATCTCAGTTAAGCCGACACTAAATTAAATAAATTTTATGGTTGATGCTAAATTAAATAAATTTTAAAATAAAAAATATTAGTGTTGGTCAAGCGAACACTACTTTAATTAAAAATTAGTGATAAATTAATATCGGTAAGTTGGTCTTCAAAATTCGACCCTATTAAATTAGCGTCAACAATTTTAAAATTACATGCACATATGACACAAATCCGATTCTATTAATTATTTAACATCGATTTTTACTTGTTATCGGAGAGTTTTAGTCGATACTAAACAATTATTTTCTTGTAGTATTTATAAACATTTTTTCCAAGAGAGATATATTGTTTGTTACCTTTCATTCATTTTTACTTTATTCTTTTAGGAGTTTCCTTAGTATATTTTTTAACACATTTTTTATTGATTTGATTCATTGACTTAAAGTACTTTATAATTAAGTTTTTAATTAGTTAATTAATTAATTGTCCTTTTTTTTTCATAAAATACAATTACCGTAATAAATATTAATTGATTCCTTTACATTACTGTCCTTAACACAATTGATTTATTTTAATTCTTATTTTGACTCATTCATAACTATGTCAATATTGAAAAACTAAAAGTATCTTAGTGAAAAAGCTTATAAATATTGCTAAGGAAATGGAGATTGTAAAAAGAATTAAATATGATAAGTACTAACATTCCTATAAACTACACAACAAATCATAACTAATCATGTAGATATTATAAGAATTATGCTTGTCTTGTTAAGAGTTTTTTCTAATCACAAAATCATTGAATAATCCAATGTAACTTTTGCTGATTTGAAAATTTCTCACACACTATTTATTGTTATGAATCATAGATTTTGTGATCATATCATTTAGCATGTTATATTCTCCACTCTAAGTTGGTTTTGTGGTCATGGATTTTCCCACTTGAACACTATGTCTCTCTTTGGTGCCTCTCTGCTAAATTTATCCCCTTCTGTGTACCCTTCTACACCTTCTTTGGTCACATACCAATCACAATGATGTGTGCACCTATCATTATCCCTTCTATTCTTGTAGATAACATAGGACCCTTCTCCCTCTGCCCATGAAAAGTGGCAAAAGAACAACGTTGTACCCCAGATGTTAGGTCGGAATCGCCACCTGAAACTTTGGTTGTTGTAAATGACATGATTCTGCAGATCATCGTTTTTGGATTTGCAGTGAAGACAGAGAGGTAGGTTGTCGCCAAGATTGTTGACAATACGCATATGCACGATGCTCATTCCAATGAGAGGGTGTTTTTGTTCTCCTAATCTTTGTGTGGTAGGGTTTGTGGATGTAGCGGGATCATAGGTAGCCATCAGAAAAAGCAGAAACAAAAGGGGTTTGCTAAAGGATCCCATGATGTTGTTATTCTCTTGGTGGAGATTCAAGAGAAAGACAACGTTGTGTGTTTATATAGGTTGCATGAGATTTTGAGTTCTTTGCATTGGTTTTCTTGTACCCTTTGCGTCCAAAACTGAAACCAATATAACAACTGAATTTGGAGTTTGGAAATGCTTTTGTTTGTGAAATGCAAAGTACATGCAAAACTAACATCAAGTAAAGTGGGAAGAAAGGTTTATCTTTCATAGTTTTTAGCATAAAAAACAATCATAAGAGAGTTCTGATACGTAGAGAACTGTAGAAAACCAATTAACATTTTTCGTGGCCCATATATTAGTATTTGATCTATAGTTTTATTTTTAACATAATCTAGTGTCGTTGTGTGGAGTAGATGGTTGAACCCCTTTCATGAAGAGTTCTTAAGGCCACCAGTCGTATAGTATCACTATCAATACATTACAAGAGAAGAGAATAGTTAAATTTTAGTCTTTAAAATAATAACTAATTTAATTAATATAGTAACTAAATATTATTTTTTTTTTAAATTGATTTTTATTTGATAATTTTCTTGTAGTGATATATAATTCACATTGACTATTGATCTGAGTGACTCCTTATGTTAAGGTAAGTCTAATACCCCAAAGTTTTAATTAATGCTTAAAATAGTCAAGTATAAAATATTATCACACTTCGTCTATAAGACGATAGTGCTATAAAAATAACATCATGTAAGACACAAGTGAAGGTTTTGTTCATCCTGCAGATAAGGATTCTTAGGATTTTTTCATTCTACCAATACCAAACAATTAAGTGATCACTTCATTCATCTATTTCAAAGGAGAGGAGATTGTTTTGTTTTCTCTCTCACTCAATCTTCAAGTCATCATTTGAGTTATAAAGACTATCACTTAAGCATCAATGTTGACACTTGAGAGATAGTGAATGGTGCATGTAATCATAATTCACTCCTTTGATGTCACTTGAGCCATAGTCAACCAATATTATTAAGGAAATAATAATTATCAAATTATATGCAATTATTGTATATAATATTTGACAATATTGTACCCAATTATATGCAATTAATTTAATAATTATAGAATCTCATGATTAGTATCCTACATAATTAGATTGTAATTTGGGGGAGAGAAACTCCCTATATATTTCCTATACATAAAGTGATGTAATATACACATAAGAGAATAAGAAACATATCTTCTTCTTACCATTTTTTATCATTTTCTTATATGTATCAGAGCACCGATCTTGGTGCCCTGACAGCCTCTCCATTTTTATCCCCTAAATAAAAAATCATGTCTGGCAAACAAGGCACCAGTAACGAGTCCGATAGAAACCTCGTATCAGTATCGAGCAAATTCAGCAATTGGCAAGGGCTAAAAGTGACACGTTTGTTAGCTCTGCAGGTTTGCTTGCCCATAACTCCTCTTCTAATTCTGCTTTTACGAAACCATGGATTTTGCATAGCGGAGCAACCGATCACATTGCATCTGATTCACAATTTTTCACACACACTTCATCATCATTTATTTCAAATGTTAATTTGCCCACAGGCTCAACTGCACCCATCTCATCTACAGGCACAATTAAATTCAATGACAAAATCACTCTTTGTGTTCCTTCTTTTAATTTAAATCTCATGTCCATTAGGAAGATAACCAATTCACTAAATTGTTGTGTCGTTTTTACTCCACATGGTTGCGTTTTACAGGACTTGGCTACGGGGAGGATGATTGGCTCGGGTAAACAACACGCAGGCTTATACTACATGTCC
>Ga0123342_1005406_pt1 | contig 18523 bp, 5 predicted proteins | sample Turbeawhitnodule_FD_89960 | JGI IMG/M metagenome (GOLD analysis project Ga0123342, IMG submission 89960) | Root nodule microbial communities of legume samples collected from Mexico - Turtle bean Mexico white nodule | ecosystem: Host-associated > Plants > Roots > Nodule | place: Mexico: Nepantla...
CGTTGAAACGAAGAGCGGAGAAGAGGAAAGTGAAAGTCTGAAACTAGTGGCGCGCTTCAAATTTTTAGGGTAAAATTGATTTACAAATGCGGTTGTAGAGTAAAACCGCATTTGTAAATCAATGTGCAATGATTTACAAATGCGGTCTTTAATATGACCGCATTTGTAAATCATTGGCATTGATTTACAAATGCGATCTTACTCTATGACCGCATTTGTAAATCAATTTAATTTCAAAAATACCACCGCGTTTTTTATAAATGCGTTTAAGCGCAAAACCGCACTAAATAAAGGGTAGTTGTTTTTATATTTTGTACTAGTGATTTAATATTTTTTCTATTAATGTCTCTTATATTTTAATATATTTTTATCTTTAATTTTGTTTTACTAATTATTACACATTTTAATCTCATAGACACAAATTAACTATTACATATATTTTAATATATTTTTTATTATCTTTAATTTATTTTTACTTATTATTATTACACATTTCAATCTTATAGATATAAATTAATTATTACATTATTTTTAATATTTATTAGGTTATTTTTTATTTTTTATGCATTTTAAATTAAAAAATATATATTACGAACTGAACTAACAAAAGATGATATTTAAAAATTATACATAATAAAAATTATAAAAAAAATATCATTATAATAATAAACTAAATTAAAAAAAATATATATATTTTTTTGTTAATACTCATTGGATCAAATCATATTAAAAAGTTATATATTGAAATAAAAAAAGCATACAAGACTGTAAAAAAATATAAATTTATTAAAAGGAGTAATAAAAATTTTATTGTTTTATATAAACTTAAAATTAGAACTATATAATAATATACTTTTGTTTAGAGATACAAAATATCCTTTATATGATAAAAATTAGGTATAATTATTTTTTGTTTCTATATTTAATGTAAATATTCAAATTTATTAATGTGGTTATTAAAAATTTGAATTTGGTAATTTCTGTTAACTTTGAATTAATAATGTTAAATGCTTTTGATGGGCTTCAATTACCCCTTCACCCCACCACCTCCCTCATGTGCTTCTCCTCTCTCACATCTCCAACCTTCAAACTCTCACCATTTCCCACGTCAACCTCATTGACTCTCTCCCTAAACACATCGAGTCTTCCTGAACCCTTTCGGTGAAAACCCTAAATTTCATAGGATAGTTTTACTAATTGTTATATGTCGAAGGAGGAAACTCCTTGTTGAAGGAAAACCATTTGTTGTCTCTCCTGTACGGTGATGCTGGCCTAAAACTTGAAAGTTTCCAGTAAAAAATACATAATTCAGTATGCTTATTTCTGAGTTTAATTGTCTCACGCAAAATCAATAGCTTCATTGTTTCATTACTTTCATTTAACTGTAAGTCATTTATAATGCTACAGGTTATCCAAAGATATTACTTGGAACCCTGTTTTGAAGGACGAGTTTGAATCTTCTCCCGTTTTGAGGAAAACAATAATATATTGATATGGTCCATTTCGATGTTGGATGTTTGTAGCCCACTAGTATAAGCTTATAATAAAATCATTTATCATTTATTCTCTTAGGTCAACTATGACTTGAAATATCTTTATGCAGAACTTCTTCATTTGCTAAAAGTGCCTTGATTTCATATCGAAATTGTAGTAAATATAGCTTTAAAACACGAACTAGGTTGATTTCCTGAGACGGGGTGATAATTGTCCGTAAGGACTTATCCATGGTATATTGCACAAGACCCCAGGATACAACATGAACTTCTCAGAAAATTCTGAGGATCAGAACTAGCAAGTAAACTCCTCTTAGAGTAAGAATCCAAAAAACTCAGAAAAATTATAAAGTAAAAGAAAAGAATAAAGGAGTGAAGAGGAAGAGAGGAAGTCGAGAAGCTGTGAGTGTGTTGATTTTCAGAGCAAAGGGAGGCAACATTTATAGATGGAGAAAACCAAAATTGTCACACCTTCAAACCCTACTTTATTGGCACCTCTCCATGGGCCTGGTTGCCGGAATTGGAGCGATCGTCGGATAAGGAGGAAGACTTGCGAAGATCGCGGAGGAGCAAGTTTTTAGGAGAAGATCCAAAGAGAAACCCATCCCACAACATTGAAGAGCTCCACAAGATTTTCACAATGTTGCGGGATTTTCGCAACCTCTTCCACAACCTCCAAGAATCTCTACAACGTCCTTTGAGAATCTTTGCAACGTGATGATCTGGCAACATCTTCATCTTTTGCAATATCTCTATTCACGTTCGATTTACAACAAATCCCTTACATATTGCAAAAGATAAAACATAAAGAAAAAGAAAGAAAGAAAGAAGAAAATCCTGGATTCATATAAGATGTAATGCATTAGATCTGGTATAGCAAGCTATATGAACCTGTCTTAGATTGATGAACTTAACACACAGTGTAGTTGGTATAATAAGCTATATGAACCAAGACACTTAATATGTGTTAGCGGTTTATAAATCACAATACATCCCCACAATACTTGTTGTTATCGTTGTGTTGCGCTTATTAGGTCATGCATGTGTCTGATATTCATGAGTGCTATAGAGATCTTGTCAGTGGTACCCCGATTATGGAATTGGTAAATGGATGCCGACGAACCGAATCAAGAGTTTCAGTCATTGGGGCCGACTTGTTTGGGCAGGACTCACCATCTACCTCTTGAATGTGGACCTTGTCCTTCGGCTCCTCAACAGTCCTGGGTAGGTGGGGTGGTGAAGGACCTGCCGACAGGGTCGGTCGGTCCAGCAGACGGTCCCCCTTCCCGGAGCTTCTTCTTCATCTCTTCATTCTCCTTTCAGAGAGTTAGGATCTCATCCTGATTCTTCCGTGTGATCTCTTCATTCCTCCTTTTCATCTCAGTCATCTCCCTCTGTAGCGAAATTAGTAGTGGCATCTACTCAACTTCGGTCATTCTCTCATTTGCCATGCTTCATGTTGATACCATCTACTTTCTTCTAAACACAAATTCTCTCAGCCCCACTGTGGGTGCCAATTGTTCTCGAAAGAAGGTTGGGGCCTAGAGAACTATTGAAATTGTTCATCTCTTTCCTTGATCGGTCGGTCGGATGACAATGTAGCTCCTCTCCAAGTAAGATTTTTCCTTCCCTCTACTCGTTCCACCTCTCGGTCTTCTTGTAGCCCATACTCAGATGGTACCTACAGAAGGCACTTCAATGCTCAAGTCAGTTTTAGTATTCAACACTCATTAGTCAAAGCACTGTATCATGACGTACTTGGTTCTTGGAATATGTGCTATTTATATTATTTTAATGGTTCTTATTGGGCTAGATTAAAGGGCTTGGATCATGTTTAGGAATACATTACCTAGTTCTTAACCATTGATTAGCTTGATTAATTTTGCTTGAGCGTAATTGAATTCAAGGTGTCGATCGGTCCATTGATGGGGAGTGAGACATAGGATCAGTTGTCTAGTAAATTGGTTGATGCCTTCGACTATCACTTTTGGGTAATTTAAATTATATATTCATACCATCCATGTCTGGGCCATTTTCCATACCCATTAACTCATCCTCACGGGAAATCTTCAAAAGATTCAATTTTTTCAACTCCCAAAAGAGAGGCCCCATAGTGGCACTAACCCACCCTACAATAACCAAATTCTGAATCACGTGCGCCGCCAACAACTACGCTCTACCTCCTATAAACAATTTGTGTGTGGCCTTAACAAAGGTGAGGAAGTAAAAGGTTAAGCGAGTTTGGGAGGGAAACATGGGGAGGCGGTGGGGTGATATTGAGAGGAGGTCTATGTGTAGAACAAATCACAATTCATGTTTACACTTATCTATATCACATCAAAAACACTTAAAATTGTGAGTCCAAAATTAACAGAAATGACTTAAATATATTTAAAAAATATTAAGATTAAATTAAATTTTTTAATAACCAAATAGTAAATTGGATATTGATCCTAAATGTAAGAAAAAAAGGTAATTATACTTTTTATTTAAATAATAGAATTTGTATTTATTTAAGATTTTGAATATTTTAAGAATTTTATATATTTTAAATTTGTATTTAAATAGGATATTATCTAATTTTGGATAGGTATGTATTTAGAATTTTTGAATATTTTATAAATTTTATATTTTTATTTAATAAAAAATTAAATAATTTAGAATTTATATTTATTTAAATTTTTTAATATTTTAGAAATTTTGTATATTTTAATTTTTTTATTTAAACAAGACATTAATATATTCAAAATTATATTTATTTAGAATTTTGAATATTTTAAGAATTATATATATTTCTATTTAAATATTAAATAATTAGGATTTGTATTTATTTAAATTTTGAATATTTTAACAATTTTATATACTTTTAATTTTTAATTAAATAAGACATTAAATAATTTAAAATTTATATTTATTTAATATTTTAAATATTTTAAAGTTTTTATATATTTCAATTTTTTAATTAAATAAGACATTAAATAATTTAAAATTTATATTTATTTAATATTTTTAATATTTTAAAGTTTTTATATATTTCAATTTTTTATTTGAATAAGACCTTAAATATTTAAAATTTTAATAATTTAGAATTTTGAATATTTTAAGGATTTTATATATTTTAAATTTGTATTTAAATATAACATTAAATATTCAGAACTTATATTTATTTAAGATTTTAGTTTTTTATAATTTTTATTTAAATAAGATATTAAATAATTTAAGAGTTTTGTTTATTTATTTATTATTTTAAATATATTAAAAAATTATTTTATATTTTATTTAAATCAAAACATTAATATTTAGAATTTGTATTTATTTAAATAATTAATAATTAATTTAATTTAATCATGATTGAATTGAATGAATATTAGAATTAATATACATATAGAAATTATTTTCAGTCAAATTAATTTAAATATATTTATAATTCATCCAGTTAATATATATTATTAAATAATATATTTTTATGATTGTTTATTTCTTTATTTTTATTAAAACAATTTTTTTTATCTAATTAAGCAGTAGATTATTTTTATTTGTAAAAAATATCGATACATATTATTATTTTCTGTGAAAGTTATGAGCACAAGTAATCTCTTCTACACTGACCAACATAACAACAAATAGAATGTTATTATAAACTTTACAGTGAAATAAATAAATAAATAATGAAAAATAAAAATGAAGTAAAAAAGTAGAACGTTTTAATTTCATTATTATTGATACAACATTACAGTAAAACGCTGTCTATCACCTAATCTTCCCAGCAACATCAATTCGCCTTTGTTTTCTTCCGTCACTGCTGCAACCCTTAAACCCCTCTTTCCTTTCTTCTTTCTCCGCCGCCGGAAAAACCCGAAGTACCGTCAAGTCTCAACCTTCGAATGCTCTCTGCAAGATTGGCATCCTAACTAGTCGGTGTTCAAGTTCCTCTTTTTCGTTCTAGGTCTTAGGGCTTTTTATTCTGTATTGTAAGGTAACTCTTATGCCGCTAACGAAGTTTTATTTTTCCTTTAAATTTAAGCGCTTTTTGGTATTTGGGTTATTGACTATTGGCATCATTTTGTTTTTTGTTTTTTTGCTTCGAACTGGCTTTTGGGGTGGTTTGTTATAAGTATTGTTGCTTTGGGAGTTTGGCATACTCCTTTTGTTGAGTGTTTGGGGTTTCTTCCATGTTTATTTATATGCAATGGTGGTTATTTGAATGTTAACATTTGATGAAATATTATTTTGGTATTATGTATTGGTGAAATTTTTCTAGCCATGATCTGGTTTTTAGGTTTCTTTTTGGTTATTGTGAATGCCTGGATTGAGTACCTTCTAGGTTGTAAGTTACTTGGTGGGTGCTTGAACTTGAAACAGTAGCAGTATGCTTCAAGTTTTAATTCCTGTTTATGAAGATGATACTTCGAATGATTAATTTCTCTTTTACTTTACCCGTCGTAGTTTTAAACTATCAAACTTTTCAGGATTCGTGTTTTGTATGTATTTTTTCTTGGTAAACAATCCTAGTTGATGACCAGAATGTCTGAAAATGTGATGCAGAGTTGGGTGTTAGGGAGGAATCCATGGAAACACAATCAGACGGTAATGAGGACACCATAGCTGCCATTAAAGATATGAGGCAACAGCTTGAAGCTCGCATAGAGTGCCAGCACAAGGCTCACATGGAGATGCTTGCTTCTATACAAGCCGTAATACCTAATCTTGTTTCATCCCTTGACCTTTCCTTAAGGGTTGTGTCTTCTTTCAACCAGCGTCCTTTTGCTCCTACGCCTGCTTTGCCTCTGCCTGATCCTAAATTGAACCCCAAAAAACCTATTGAACTAACTCACCGCTCCAATTCTGAATCCTACGCTGATGGCTCTACTGAAGTTGACTTGACAAATCCCAGGAATCAAAAACTCAAAACATCTATCGATTCAAACCCAGCATCTCAAGTAGATTCGGAGAAGGTTAGTCCGTTAGCAGTGGTTCGGTCACTGGTCGCTGTCTGTCTATTAGGGCGAGTACCCTTCTCACCAATTGATTCTTCGACTGTGTCAAGGAAATTGGAAAATGACCAGGCAGTGACACCAGCAGAAAAGTCAGCTCTTCAGGAGCTTGGGGGGGATTCAGGGGCAATACTTGCAGTGGAGATAGCTTTAAGGTCAATGGCAGATGATAATGGTGGTGTTGAAGTGGAGGAATTTGTGGTCAGTGGCAAGGCAAGAATTATGGTTTTGAATATAGACCGTACCCGACTTTTAAGAGAATTGCCAGAAAGTGCACAGTATCAACAGCTTGAATCAAGTTCTGGAGATGGGAATGTAAATCAAAATCAAGTTCAACAAATCACTAACAATGGTACTAATGTGAATGGTGGTTTGCTTGGGATGGGAAGGCCAGTTCTGAGGCCAATGTCTGAAATGTGGATACCCCATGGGGACCCTCATATGTCAGGGTTGCAGCCAATGTTTTCAGGTGGACCAAGGGGAGCACCCAGAGTAATGGGCATGATGGGGACACATAGAGGTATGAGTATTCCTTCAATGCACAGACTCCCATTGGGGCCAAATGCACAAGGGAGTAGTCCTAATGCAATGTCACAAAAACCAAGAACTTTAGAGGATGATATGAAAGATCTTGAGGCTTTGTTGAATAAGAAATCGTTCAGGGAGCTGCAAAAGTCTAAAACTGGTGAGGAGCTTTTGGACCTAATTCACCGACCAACTGCAAGGGAAACTGCTGTAGCCGCCAAGGTTTAAAGTCACTGCCTACTTTAATAGGCTCTATGCTAAATTTTCCCTTATGCTTATTGTCTGCTTTGATGCAATTTTCTACAGTTTAATCTAATTGGGCTCTTTTGCAATGGGTTGTTTTAGTTCAAAACAAAAGGTGGTTCCCAGGTCAGGCAATACTGTGACTTACTGACTAAAGAGGACTGCCGACGTCAAACTGGTTCCTTTATAGCATGTGATAAGGTTAGTGATAAGGACATTATTTTACTGTTTTTTCATCTTTTAATTTTTATTTCAAACTTTTTGTATCTGTGTTGGTTTAAACTAATATGCTGATTATTTGGTTTTAAATGGAATCTAACCTTGAAGATTGGTGTTTACTTTTTCTGTTAGCCTTTCTTGACATGCATTAATGATCCTTCTACCGCCAGGTTCATTTTAGACGGATTATTGCTCCACATACTGACATCAATTTAGGGGACTGTTCTTTTCTTGATACTTGCAGACACATGAAGGCATGATTTTTTCCCGACTTTATTTTATTTTGAAATTATTTTCATTTTAGTAATCCTTATTCTTAGTTTGAGTTGTGTATTGTTCTTTTTTTGTTCTTTGACAGACATGCAAGTATGTTCACTACGAGTATGATCCAACACCTGATGTGTCTCCAACAATGATGGGTGCCCCTCCTCCTCCCAAACCGCTAAAGCCTCAGCGTGCTGAATATTGTTCTGAAGTGGAACTTGGTGAACCACAGTGGATCAACTGTGATATACGTAACTTTAGAATGGACATTTTAGGTCAATTTGGAGTAATAATGGCAGATCCACCATGGGACATTCACATGGAACTGCCTTATGGAACAATGGCTGATGATGAAATGCGCAGTCTTAATGTTCCCGCTTTGCAAACTGATGGACTTATTTTTCTATGGGTCACTGGACGTGCAATGGAACTTGGCCGGGAATGGTATTGTTTTTGTGTTTGGTTATACGCTAATTGTTATTTTTCTATGGGTCACTTGGACGTGCAATGGCTTATTTTTCTGTATTCCATATGCTTCTTCCAGCTTGGAACTTTGGGGATATAAACGTGTTGAGGAGATTATTTGGGTGAAAACAAATCAACTTCAGCGAATAATCAGAACTGGGCGCACGGGCCACTGGCTCAATCACAGTAAGGAACATTGTCTTGTTGGAATAAAGGGTAATCCTGAAGTGAACAGGAACATTGACACAGATGTTATTGTTGCTGAGGTCAGGGAAACAAGTCGTAAACCGGATGAGGTTTGTATAATATTCACCTAATAACAATGTCATTCTACTTTTCCTTTTGTTAAAATTAAATAATTCACATTCTTAGCATTTTAAAAGTTGTCAATATATTCTTGTAGATGTATCCTATGCTGGAGAGGATAAGTCCAAGAACCAGAAAGCTAGAACTATTTGCTCGCATGCACAACACTCATGCAGGGTTGGTTTTCTTGACTGGTGTATTTTCCTTGGAGTTTTTCTTTCATGTTATTCATGAAATAGTTTGATTGAGGTTGAGGATAGTCTAATTATGAAATGGTTTTTGATGCTTTGTAAGCGGAGTTTACATGATAATGTATGAAGAACCTAAACTGGTAGAAACGTAGAAATAGACTAGTTGTCGGTTTAGGGCCTAAAGTTCATGTTGATAGAAATTATAGACTGTTGGTGTTCTTTATTGTTGATTATGTTCTTCCTTGTTCTCCATCAGATGGATGTCTCTTGGTAATCAATTGAGTGGTGTAAGGTTGGTTGACGAGGGGCTGCGAGCAAGGTTTAAGGCTGCTTATCCAGATGTGGAGGTGCAGCCACCATCACCTCCCAGACCTTCTGCTATGGAAGTAGACACTGGTGTTGCTGCTCACACGAGGAGTCCATTTGCAGCCGCAGAATCAAAGTCCAATTCAACTCAGTTTGCGGAGACTGCAGCAGCTGCAGAAACTTCCTTTGCTTCAGAGGATAAGTCAATGGCCATTGATGTTGACATTGGTTAAGTTTCCACTTTTGCTCATGCTTAGTTAGAGCAATTCCTTGACAAAGCTGAAAGCAGAAGAGCATTTTGACTTTTTCACCATCTTTAATTTGTACTCTTTCACACTTCTTTTTAGAAAAATCATTAGAGTAACAAAGGTATCTGGGAAAGAAATATTTCATTTAGGCGAAGATGCTTTTGTAAATGAAATAATTGTGTTATAGCATTAATGATGAGGAGTGTTGTAAAAGTGTAATTCCAGCTGTACCTAACTACAGTTTTCTTTGATGTTCAAACATCAATTTTGTTAATTTGTTATGTTATTGCAGTCTACTGATTTTGCAATCACAGGAAAACTAAACTACATAGATTCGTGAAAATTGAAAGCATGATGTTGAGTTGAAAATTGAAGGAAACATATGCTGCACAGATAATTGAATAGGTCCTTGTTCAGGTATTAATGGCTAGGCATAACTTTGAACATCATGGAGAAACAAGACAACTTTCATTTTTAGTTTAACTAATGTCTCTATTTTGTACATGCTTTTATTTTTATTGAGGTTTTGTATTATTTTTGAAAGACTTGGATACTTTTTTAAACACATATCAATGAAGTATTTGATAATATCAGTAGCAAATTAGGTGAAGCAAATGCATATTACTACTGCTTAATGCTGAAATGAGACAATTTATTTTCACCCTTTAAACCTTTTTATTGAAAGAAAATAAAAGGTGGATTCAACTTGGTATGTTCAGTTAAATGCAATTCTTTTTAATAGTTTATTACACATTCCATGTATAAGTCATACATTCATTAAATTAATTAAGTAGATAATCCAGTGTGCCTCTGATGTGCCTGAAAATTATTTAGATGTCAGCTTTGTGCATATTCAATTGTCATACAATAGAAGAAAGATTATCCATACGTTTTGAATTTTATGGAAATGTAAATGAAAATTATAGAGGTGAAAAAAGGAACATCCAACAAGTTTTAGGTAGGCCTTTAGTTTTGTAATTTTGATTTGACTTAATTCTACAATTTTAATACTATTATTTTTAAACTAAATATTTTTTTTTTCATTCGTTAAAGATTCATCAAATGTTTAATGTAATATAAGTAGAAATTAAATTAAAATCGACGTTGAAATTAGAAAAAAAATGTATTACATATTTAATAAATTATTCACGTATAATAGTCAAGTGGATTAGAAAGTCTAACATGCAAAATAATCAATTAAGTCAAACACAAACAATTACACAATTAATCATTTAATAGAGAAAACAGAAAAACACACTATTGTTTTAGTGAGGAAATTTTATTAAATGATTTGGGTAATTTACTTTAAAGACAATTATATATATAAATTTTAGGGACTATAAATATATAAAATACAAAAATTGTGAAAATTAGTCACAATTATAGTTTCGTAATTTATTTTCTTTTTTTTATTCATGTACTCATTACAATTTGATAATTAAATTAACTGAAAATTTTAATCCTAATCAAATTAATTTAAATGAATATTAAAACTAAAAACATACTAACGCAGTCAATTTATTATTCGTTCAGGTAATATATTATCAAAATATATTCTCACGAATTTTTTATTTTATTTATTATTATTGATTTCATTTTTCTATTAAAACCAACTTTGCTTAGTCTGTTTAATTACTAGAATATTTTGTTATGTAATTAATAAGTAGAATATTATTATAAACTCTACAATGAAAAATAATTATAAAATTATAATATGTTAACTTTTTTTTTATTATTGTTGTTGTTGATATAATATTATAGTAAAACGTTATCTACCACCTAAAAGTTCCCGGCAAAATCAGCGTTTGTTTTGTTTTCTAACTACTGCAACCCTTAAACCCCTAATTCCACTGTTTTTTCTCCGCCACCGAAAATCCACAAGTTCCGGCGATTTTTCACCTTCGAGCGCTCTCCACAAGATTCGGCATCCCAACTCGTCGGCGTTCACGTTCCCCCTATTCATGCTAGATCTTTAGTAATCAGAGCTTTTATTCTGTATTGAAAGGTAACTCTTATGCCGCCAACAAAGTCTTTTTTTTTGCTATAGATTTAAGCATTGTATTTGGGTTGTTAACTGGTGGTATCATTTTGGGTTCTTTTGCTTCGAACTTGTTTTTTTTTTTGGATGGCTCGGCTTATTTATTGATGCTTAGGGAATTTGGCATGCTCCTATGTGTTGCTTGTTTGGAGTTTCTTCCATGTTTATTTTATATACAGTGGGTTTTATTTGAATGTTTACATTTGATGTAGCATTATTTGATATCATGTATTGGTGAATTTTTGCTAGCCATGATCTGGTTTTGAGGTTTTCTTTTTGCTTATTGTGATTGCAATGGTTGAGTACCCTCTAGGTTGTTAGTTGCTTGGTATCTGGTTGAACTTGAAACAGTAGCAATATGTTTCAAATTTTAGTTCCTTTATGGTTAATTTTGTGAAGATGATACTTTGATTAATTGATTTTTCTTTTACTTTACCCGTCCTAGTTTTAACTATCAAACGTTTTCAAGGATCTTGTTTTGTATGTATGTTTTGCCTGGTGAACAATCCTTTGATAACCGGAATGTCTGAAAATGTGATTCAGATTTGTTACCGAAGACGTGTTCCATTCCTAGAAAACAATGTAACATGGTAGCCTTACTTTTGCTAGATTTCCATTTAAAATATTTCGAACAGAGATTTTCTATTTGGCCTAAATTTTTATTTTTGACTCGTCTTATTTCAATTCAGTCTTAGTTAGCAGCTTTCGGATGGTTGATACTTCAAGGTTCACTCACATTATATAGCAGGGGATCTATTCGACCAAATGCATAAGAGTAAAACGAACTTGAATATTGGAGCAAGTGTCCAAAACATATACCATTTTTAAGTATTGTAATGTAAATTGAAGTTATTATGGGTAGTAAAACTCTGTTCAAGTGGCCAAAGCAAATCACAAATTCTCTAGTTGTGCAGTTAATTAAAGCAGAAAAGGACGTGCAAAAAGCTGTTACTATATTCGATACTGCAACTGCTGAATATAGTAATGGGTTTCGTCATGATCATGAAACTTTTGGTCTCATGATCGCTAGGTTAGTCGCAGTGAATCAGTTTAGAACAGCAGAAGGGATGCTTGAGAGAATGAAGCAAGAAGACTGTAAGGTTACAGAGGACATACTTTTAACTATATCCAGGGGTTATGGACGCGTGCATAGGCCACTTGATGCCATCAGAGTTTTCCACACAATGGAAGGTTTTCAGCTTAGGCCCACTCAAAAGGCTTACCTTACAATACTAGATATTCTTGTGGAGGAAAACCATGTAAAGAGGGCTATTGGTTATTACAGGGAGATGAGAGAAATGGGATTTCCACCTAGTGTTGTTTCCCTCAATATTTTGATCAAGGCCCTCTTGAAAAACAAGGAGACTGTTGATTCTGCCTTACAGATATTTCGGGAGATGCCCAACCGCGGGTGCCAGCCTGATTCATATACATATGGTACATTGATTAATGGGCTGTGTAGACTTGGAAACATCATTGAGGCAAAGGAAATATTCAAAGAGATGGAGCAGAAAGGTTTTTCAGCTTCTGTTGTTACCTATACTAGTTTGATACATGGCTTGTGTCAGTCTAATAATTTAGATGAAGCTATTGAATTGCTTGAAGAAATGAAAAGAAATGACATTGAACCAAATGTTTTTACGTATAGTTCTCTTATGGATGGTTTATGCAAAGGAGGTCATTCGTCACAAGCAATGGAGTTCTTGGAAGTGATGGTCAGGAAGAACCATTTACCCAACATGGTTACTTATAGTTCTTTAATCAGTGGACTGTGTAAAGAAGGAAAGCTTTGTGAAGCTGTGGAGATTCTTGACAGGATGAGGATTCAAGGCTTGAAACCAAGTGCAGGGTTGTATGGAAAAATCATAAGTGGCTTCTGCGCTGCTGGCAGCTTTCAAGAAGCTGCAAACTTCATTGATGAGATGGTGCTAGGTGGTATCTCACCAAATCGAGCAAGTTGGAGCCTTCATGTTAGGATGCATAACATGGTAGTCCAGGGTCTTTGTAATAATGTTGATCCAACTCGTGCATTTCAGTTGTATCTGAGCATGCGTACTAGAGGCATCTCTGTTGAAGTTGGCACTTTTGATTGTCTTGTCAAATGTTTTTGTAAGAGAGGAGACCTGCACAAAGCTGCTCGGATTCTTGATGAGATGGTGTTAGATGGATGCATTCCAGATGAACAAATATGGAATGTTGTAATTGGTGGACTTTGGGACCGAAAAAAAGTGAGAGAAGCCACTGAGCTGTTGCTGGTTGAGCTGAGACAGAAGTTTGTTGAAGCTAAAAGTTGAAGTCTGTGTTTCTACACATTATCCATATGCATTGCATTCTTACTGAAAACCTTTGGTATCACATGACCTTTTTCTATTCTAAAAGGTTGTTATTTTGTTGCTAATTGAATGTGTTAGGCGCATAAATCTTGCTTATTGTTTATTATTGCATTTAGTCTCGATAAATTTTGTGCTGAGCCCTTTAATGGCTTGTTTGTTATTTGTGCTAACTGCTAAATGAATCTTTAACTGTTTCTAGTATAGTTTAGCTGTCTTTTAAATGCAATGATTTGATCATCATGTGACTCCACCATCAAAAAATAGAAAAAGAAGATTTCTTGGATATTGTTGAAGAAAAAAGATTTCTTGCAATCGCTGTATCTTTTGAACTCTTAAGTTATACGAATGAATTTCAGTGAATTCTAGGTTTCTAAATTACCCATTTCTTTTGATCCGCATCATAGAACTTCAACATTTATCAGTGGAAGCAACATTTAGTTGCTTTTGTGTAAATTTTGACGTCACTATTATCTGAACATGGATCTTACATGGACAACTAAATATGCTCTAATAAGTGTATACAATAACAGACAGGAATTCAATTCTACTAATCTTTTATATTTTTGGAGCTTCATAATATTACTAGTTCATGCCTAAATTGTTGCATCATGAAATTTGGAGATTTTTTTTTTTTCATGGAAAAATAGTTTTATCTTTAGCTTTTACAATTTTGACATTGCAGATCCAAACTAACATTTTTCTATTTTTTTTGTGACTGAAGATGTGCTGTCTTTGCAATTAATTATCTCACCTCATCTCAAATGGTTGACATTTTCTGATGATCAGTGTCTCTGTGATCCTGATAGTTTGAGCACCAAATTGAGAAAGTAAATATGCTGTGTAAGATTTACAACTAAGCTTTCCTTGGGGGCCGACTTAATATTTCACACAACCCTTTTCTCTCTTCTTTGGGGACATTGCCTTGTCTCTTTCACAGCATTTATTTTAATGCGGAACATGCTTTTTGGAAAAGATTTTCAAGAATCCTGACCGTCTGGGCAAGGTAAACTCAGGTAATTGCAAAATCATTTTGTTTTGGTCAAACCCATTACTCGTGGTTGAAGTTTTCAGTTCCTAGAAAACTTGTTGCTCAGTCAGTTGAAGTAATTTGTTCGAATTTCGTTTAATGTTGGATTCACATACACACATATGTTAAATAAAGGGGGGAATATTCACTACTAGATAGCCACTTAACGAGGATGAGTTATCATTATCACTGACTTGTTGAATATTGACTGTTGAATACTATCAAGTTTTTCTTGTTGTATACATCTAGTTGTATATCTTATGAGAAATAAGATTCAATTAGTTGAAAAGTTGCTTAAGTAATCGATCCCCCGTTGAAAAGAAAACCGATTTGGTGTATAAACTATTGCTTACCCGATCAAGGCAGTGCTTATAAGGTTTAACAAATGGATTAATCAAGAACTTCTAGTGCTTGGTTTAGTCAGCTTTAAATATATTAAACAAAAGTATTGCTTTTTTTAATAATATATGATTTAATTAAGGAATTTCGATATATATATATATGTGTGTGTATATAATTTGTTCCAGACACAAGACATAATTAATCCAATTAACTTACTGAAATAGGTAAAAAAATTGTCTCTGTAGGAAGTGCAGCAAAGAACATGCTGCCCAAAACTTCAATTCCCTTATGGCAATGCTGTGAGGATTTACTGCATCTCAGCTGAGGATGCTGGAAAGAGGCAATTCACCACATTCTCATCAAACAACACAATTGCTGAAAATACCAACACTGCCGTCACTGCACTGCATGCATGAAATGTATGAACTTTAGGTGATATTGTATTGCAAGTTGGGCTGGAAGGGTGGTTGATCCATCAATTACCTACAAGCCCTTGAGGATAGCAACCCATAACAGATGTTCCCCTTGTTGTCTTTAAAGTCATCGGTTAACCATAACAGGAAGCAGGAGGCACCGCATTGATATACAAGTGCAGCAGTCATGGCCTTGCTGATACAGTCACAGTTGCCTTGCCACTATTTCTGAAGATTGGAGTGAAGTTGGAAAGCAAGGACTGCGCCAGTTGGTAAAAGGTAGGCCAAATGGGCAGTGCTCTGAAATAATTAGCTAATGACTTTCTTATTTTTATGGATGGTCACTTACAAATACAAGCGCAGCAGTCATGACCTTGCTGACAGAGTCACAGTCACCAATATTTGTGAAAAGTGGAGAGATAAGTTGGAAATCTAGGACTGCGCCAGTATGTAAAAGGTTGGCCAAATGGGCAGTGCTCTGAGATGTCTGATCAATGGCTTTCTAATTTTATGGATGCTCACTTTTTGCAGGCAGCTATAATTTTTTGTGTGGTGTTGCTGATGTTCCCTTCAAGTTTCTCGGATTGCCAATAGGTGTCAACCCTAGGGGATGTAAGACATGGCAGCCAGTTGTAGACTCTTTTAAGAAGATACTAGCTTCTTGGAAAGGAAAAGGATTCTTTCAGAGGAAGAATTACTCTCCTATACTCTGTACTTTCAAATTTGCCTCTATATTTCTTATCCTTCTACAAGATGCCAAAGTGCATTGCTAAAACGCTAAAGAGTGGGGAGGTTTGGGGTTACAACCATAGAGTTGTTTAATATTAGCTTGCTTGGTAAGTGGGTATGACTTTGTCTAAAAGATAACAAAGCACTTTGGTGGGTGGGTACGAAGGGAAGGAGGATTGATAATCTTGATTTTGTTTGGTGGCAAGACTTGTGTAAAATGGTGCGTGAGGTAAGTTCAGTTCAGTTTGTGGTTTTCAAAAAATGCCTCAAGGGAAGTTAGAAATGGGAAATCTACTAAATTTTGGGAAGACATGGATAGGTTCATGAAACTGGAATTGACTGCTTTTGCGCAGTTTTATTTCTTTTAATAAACTTCTTTTTGCTTAGTTTTTGGTAATATTATTATGTATTGAATGTTAAATGCAAGAAATGAGCAACTTCACAATTTTTGGCTATGTTGAATTTCTTTAGGCCTTCTAAAAAGACTAAATCATAATAATAAAAATGATGTTTTGACAATATTTTATACATAATTAATTATAATAACTAATTGTATCAGTGATTGATTGTGAATATATCCGTATTTATTGTAAAGAGTGATATTTTAACAAATTTTATATTATGAAACTATTTATATTATTATTTTATTCTAAAATTTCATTTATATTCATTATTATCATTTGAATATATTATTAAAGAACTGTGAAGTGGTTGTTTGGAAAAAAATGGTTAATTAAGAGGTATTTTTTTCTTGAAAAATGATCTTTAGACAACTCGTTTCTTCATTGCGCCAGAATACAACCTTGACGTGGCTGAGATTGATGACATGTCAAGGGTATTTTTGTCATTGTAGGAAAATAATTAAAATTTGAAAGATTGGAAACCGTGAAGGGTGTTTTTTGTCATTACAGGGAGATAGTGAAAATGTGGAAGCAGAAATATTTAGGTTTACAACGTCACCAAGCACTCTCTTGGTTCTGCTATGCGAAGAGAAGAAAAGGTGAAGGCGAAAATGCGAATGGAACTACGAAGTCTAAACGAAACTACGAACAAGTTTATAATTTTTGCGAAGAGGAAAGTGAAGCTCAACAACGAAGGGGGAGACAAAGGCATTTGGAAAACAACGAGGGAGAGACAAAGACATTTGGAAAGGACGAAGGTGGTAAGAGAGAGCGTGTAGTTGTGAATATTGGTAAGATTTATTAGTGTTTTTTTTTTTTTTGGATTTTTAGGGTTGTTATTTTGTTTTGGGATTTAGTGATAATTTTTGTTGGTGATCCTGGTGGTATGGCTCTAAATATTATATTGGTACTTATCTATTGAGAAACTTATGAAGTTTGTGGGTATTGTAGAGTTAAGTTATCTAACATACTTTTGTGCCATATAGTTAAGGTCCTGATATATTAATGTATAATTTTGTACTTCTTCTTTACATGCCTACTGAAGTATTAAAAGTACGTTTGTGTTAATTCGCATGATGTAAACTTTTAGGAGTAGTTAATTTCCATTATGTGATTCATTCTTATGCTGATGTGTTTTCAGGGTCTTCAAGAAGAGTTGATGATGAGGAAGAGCTTAAGTGGGCTGCTATTGAGAAACTCCCCACGTATCTACGCATCACTCGGGGAATTCTCATCGCGGCTGAAGGCCAACCTCCTACAGAGATTCGTATAACTTGGTGGAGAGGCTCATCAAGATTGCATAACAAGATAATGAGATGTTTTTGTTCAAGTTAAGAGACCGCATTGATCGGTAAGCTACTAACATGTGGTGTGTATGTTTTAGTTTTGATCTCTTAAAACTAAGGTACGGAAAATTTACAATGAGTGTTGAAAGTGCAGTGTTGGACTTGAAATTCCCACTATTGAAGTCTGTTTTGAGCACTTGAATGTTGAGGCAGAAGCTCATGTGGGAAGCAGAGCACTACCCACAATCTTTAACTTCTGCATTAATTTGTTGGAGGTAATTGTAAATGGACAATAGATTTGGATGCTGTCACGAGAGTTGTTTGTGAAGCAGAGAACACTGATAAGTTCAAATACGTGTGTGTGCATTTTCTCTTTCTTTCTGAAGGGGTTCCTCAGTTCTCTTCACCTTATTTCCAGTCGAAAGAAGCCAATCACAGTTCTTGATGGTGTCAGTGGAATCATCAAGCCTAGAAGGTAAGAGGGGGGAGTTGACCTTTGTGGAATTGGTATGTAGGATTGTTGAGGAACTGAACTGAACTATTTTTTCTCAACATAATTTTGTTTTGGCTCATGGCAGAATGTTAGAAATGTACGTGGCTAATCCAAAAGTTCTAAATTTACAGGCAGCAGCACTAGAAGGCCAAGAAACCAATGTGGTTACAGATTATATAATGAAGGCATGACATTAAATTCAGCAAA
>Ga0123342_1005407_pt1 | contig 18522 bp, 10 predicted proteins | sample Turbeawhitnodule_FD_89960 | JGI IMG/M metagenome (GOLD analysis project Ga0123342, IMG submission 89960) | Root nodule microbial communities of legume samples collected from Mexico - Turtle bean Mexico white nodule | ecosystem: Host-associated > Plants > Roots > Nodule | place: Mexico: Nepantla...
CAGGTAAGCTCAAAGACAAAGGTAAAACATATGAGTAAGTGTGCAAATAAGACAAACAAATGGTGCAGGAAATAAAGACCAAGTCTAGTGCGCAACAGACAGGACGCCCAGTAATAGATAACAAAAGTGCAACATAGGGTAAAGATAGCAGGTTGCTGGTAGCAGGTTACAAGTAGCAAGTTGAAAATAGCGTGTTGCAGGTAGTAGGTTGCAGGTGGCAAGTTGCGGGTGGCAGGTAGTAGGTAGTAGGTTGTATATAACAGGTAGCAGGTGGTAGATAGCACGTTGCAGGTAGTAGGTAGAAGGTAGCAGGTATCAGGTTGCAAGTAATATATAGCAAGTTATAAGTTACATGTAGCAGGTAGCAGGTTGCAGGTTGGAGGTAGTAGGTAGTAGGTTGTAGATAGCATGTAGCAGGTAGCAGGTTGCAGGATGTAGGTATCAGGTTGCATGTAACAGGGAGCAAGTTATAGGTTACAGGTAGCACGTAACAGGTTGCAGATAGCCGGTTACAGGTTTCAGATTACAAGTAACAGGTTGATGGTCGCATTTTGCAGGTAATAGGTTGCAGGTAGCAAGCTGCAGGTAGCAAGCTGCAGGTAGCAGGTAGTAGGTTGTATATAGCAGGTGGCAGATAACAAGTTGTAGGTAACAAATAGCAGGTAGCAGGTTGTAGATAGCAGGTATCAGATTACAGGTAGCAGGTTGCAGGTAGCAGGAATCATATTACATGTAGCAGGTTGCTGGTAGCAGTTTGCAGGTAACAGGTAGCAGGTTGCAGGTTACAGGTAGTAGATTGCAGGTAGCAGGTTGTAGGTTGGAGGTAGCAAGTTACAGGTTGCAGGTAGTAGGTAACAAGTTGTTTCTTGTAGGTAGCAGGTTGCAGGTAGCAGGTATCATATTACATGTAGCAGGTTGGTGGTAGCAGTTTGCAGGTAACAGGTAGCAGGTTGCAGGTTGCATGTAGCAGGTAGTAAGTAGTAGGTTGTAGATAGCAGGGAGCAGGTAGCAGGGAGCAGGTAGCAGGTTGCAGGATGTAGGTATCAGGTTGCATGTAATAGGTAGCAGGTTATAGGTTACAGGTAGCAGGTAACAGGTTGCCGGTAACAAGTAGCAGGTTGTAGATAGCAGCTATCAGATTACAGGTAGCAGGTTGCAGGTAGCAGGTTATAGGTTACAGGTAGCAGGTAACAGTTTGCCGGTAACAAGTAGCAGGTTGTAGGTAACAGCTATCAGATTACAGGTAGCAGGTTGCAGGTAGCAGGTATCATATTACATGTAGTAGGTTGGTGGTAGCAGTTTGCAGGTAACAGGTAACAGGTTTCAGGTTGCATGTAGCAGGTAGTAGGTAGTAGGTTGTAGATAGCAGGTAGCAGGTTGCAGGATGTAGGTATCAGGTTGCATGTAACAGGTAGCAGGTTATAGGTTACAGGTAGCAGGTAACAGGTTGCAGGTAGCCTGTTACAGGTTGCAGTTTACAAGTAAATGGTTGAAGATAGCATTTTGTAGGTAGTAGGTTGCAGGTAGCAGGTAGTAGGTTGTATATAGCAGGTGGCAGATAACAAGTTGCAGGTAACAAGTAACAGGTTGTAGATAGCAGGTATCAGATTACAGGTAGCAGGTTGCAGGTAGCAGTCGGCAGGTAACAGGTAGCAGGTTGCAAGTTACAGGTAGCAGGTAGCAGGTTGCAGGTTGCAGGTAGCAACTTACAGGTAGCAGGTTGCAGGTAGCAGGTAGCAAGTTGCAGATAGCAGATAACATGTAGCAGGTTACAAGTAGCAGGTTTTAGAAAGGAAGTTCCAGGTTACAGGTAGCAGGTAGCAGGTTGTAGATAGCATGTAGCAGGTGACAGATTGTGGGTTGCAAGCAGCAGGTAACTGATAGCACGTTGCAGGTAGCAGGTTGCAAGTAGCAGGTATAAGGTAGCAGATTGCATGTAGCAGGTTGTAGGTAGCAGGTTGCATGTAGCAGGTTCGAATTAACTGGTAACAGGTAGTAGATAACAGGTAACATGTACCAGGTTGCATGTAACAGGTAGCATGTTACGTGTAGCAGGTTGCAAGTAACAGGTTGCAAGTAACAGGTTGCATGTTGCAGTAGTTAACAGATAGCAGGTTTCAGGTAGCAGTTTGCAGGTTGCAGGTAGCAGGTTACAGATAGCAGGTAACAGGTAGATGGTTGCGGGTTGCAGGTTGTAAGTAGCAGGTTGCAGGTAGGAAGTTGCAAATAGAAGGTAGTAGGTTGTAGATAGTAGGTAGCAGGTTGCAGATAACAAGTTGCAGGTAGTAGATAGCAGGTTGCTGGTATCAGGTTGCAAGTAACAGGTAGTAGGTTATAAGTTACAGGAAGCAAGTTGTAGGTAGCAGGTTGTTGGTAGCAGGTTACAAGTAGCAAGTTTAAGATAACATGTTGCAGGTAGTAGGTTGCAGGTGGCAGGTTGCAGGTAGCAGGTAGTAGGTTGTATATAGCAGGTAGATGGTGGTAGATAGCACGTTGCAAGTAGAAGGTAGCAGGTATCAGGATGCAAGTAATAGGTAGTAGATTAGAGGTTACATGTAGCATATTGCAGGTAATACGTTGCAGGTAGCTACCAGGTAACATGTTGCAGGTAGTAAGTAGCAGGTACCAGGTTGTAGGTTGCAGGTAGCAGGTTGCATGTACCAGGTAGTCAGTAGTAGGTTGTAGATAGCATGTAGCAGGTAGCAGGTTGCAGGATGTAGGTATCAGGTTGCATGTAACAGGTAGCAGGTTATAGGTTACAGGTAGCAGGTAACAGGTTGCAGGTAGTAGGTTGCAGGTAGCAGGTATCAGATTGCAAGTAATAGGTAGCAGGTTATAGGTTACAGGTAGCATGTTGCAGGTAACAGGTTGTAGGTAGCAGCTTGCTGGTAGCATGTTACAAGTAGCAAGTTGAAGATAGCGTGTTGCAGGTAGTAGGTTGCAGGTGGCAGGTTGTAGGTAGCAGGTAGTAGGTAGTAGGTTGTATATAACAGGTAGCAGGTGGTAGATAGCACGTTGCAGGTAGCAGGTAGCAGGTAGAATGTAGCAGGTATCAGGTTGCAAGTAATAGGTAGCAAGTTATAGGTTTCATGTAGCAGGTTGCAGGTAACACGTTGCAGGTAGTAGGTTTTAGGTAGCAGGTAGTAGGTAGTAGGTTGTAGATAGCAGGTAGTAGGTAGCAGGTTGCATGATGTAGGTATCAGGTTCATGTAACAGGTAGCAGGTTATAGGTTACAGGTAGTAGGTAACAGGTTGCAGGTAGCCGGTTACAGGTTGCAGATTACAAGTAACAGGTTGAAGATTGCATTTTGCAGGTAGTAGGTTGTAGGTAGCAAGCTGAAGGAAGCAGGTAGTAGGTTGTATATAGCAGGTGGTAGATAACAAGTTGTAGGTAACAAATAACAGGTAGCAGGTTGTAGATAGCAAGTATCAGATTACAGGTAGTAGGTTGCAGGTATCACGTATCATATTACATGTAGCAAGTTGCTGGTAGCAGTTTGCAGGTAACAGGTAGCAGGTTGCAGGTTACAGGTTGCAGGTTGCAGGTTGAAGGTAGCAAGTTACAAGTTGCAGGTAGTAGGTAACAAGTTGTTTCTTGCAGGTAGCAGGTATCATATTACATGTAGCAGGTTGGTGGTAGCAGTTTACAGGTAACAAGTAGCAGGTTGCAGGTTGCATGTAGCAGGTAGTAGGTAGTAGGTTGTAGATAGCAGGGAGCAGGTAGCAGGTAGCAGGATTTAGGTATCAGGTTGCATGTAACAGGTAGCAGGTTATAGGTTACAGGTAGCAGGTAACAGGTTGCCGGTAACAAGTAGCAGGTTGTAGATAGCAGTTATCAGATTACAGGTAGCAGGTTGCAAGTAGTAGGTATCATATTACATGTAACAGGTTGGTGGTAGCAATTGACAAGTAACAGGTAGCAGGTTGCAAGTTACAGGTAGCAGGTAGCAGGTTGCAGGTTGCAGGTTGCAGGTTGGAGGTAGCAACTTACAGGTAGCAGGTTGCAGGTAGTCGGTAGAAAGTAGCAGGTTGCAGATAGCAGGTAGCAGGTTGCAGATAGCAGATAACATGTAGCAGGTTACAAGTAGCAGGTTTTAGAAAGGAAGTTTCAGGTTACAGGTAGCAGGTAGCAGGTTGTAGATAGCAGGTAGCAAAGGACAGATTGTAGGTTGCAAGCAGCAGGTAACTGGTAGCAAGTTGCATGTAGCAGATTGCAGGTAGCAGGTAGAAGGTAGCAGATTGCATGTAGCAGGTTGTAGGTAGCAGGTTGCAGGTAGCAGGTTGCAGGTAGCCGGTTGTAGGTAGCATAATGCAGATAGGAGGTTGCAAGTTGCAAGTACGAGGTAGAAGGTAATAGGTTGCAATTAACAGGTAACAGGTAACATGTACCAGGTTGTATGTAACAGGTAGCAGGTTACATGTAGCAGGTTGCAGGTAGCAGGTTGCAGTTAGCAAGTTGCAGTAGCAGGTAACAGGTTACGAGTAGCAGGTTGCAGGTAGCAAGTTGCAGGTAGCAGGTTGTTGGTAGCAGGTTGCAGGTAGTAGGTTGCATGTAGCAGATGGCAGGTAGCAGGTATCATATTGCAGGTAGCTGGTTGTAGGTTGCAGGTTTTAGATAACATGTAGCAGGTGGCAGATAACAGATTGCAGGTAAAAGGATACATTAGTAGGTTGTAGGTAGCAGATGGCAGATAACAAGTTGCAGGTAGCAGGTAGCAGGTAATAGGTAGCAGATTATATGATACAAGTAGCAGGTTGCAAGTAACAGGTTGGAGGTAGAAGGTTGGAGGTAGCAAGTTGCAGGTAGCAGGTTGCAGGTTACAAGTAGCAGGTTGAAGATAGCATGTTGCATGTAGCAGGTTGCAAGTTGCAGGTGGCAGGTTGCAGGTAACAGGTAGTAGGTTGTAGATAGCACGTAGTAGATAGCAAGTTGCAGGTAGCAGGTAGCAGGTAAGAAGTTGCAGGCAGCAGGTTGCAGGTAGTAGGTAAAAGGTAGCAAATAGCAAGTTGCAGGTAGCAGGTAGCAGGTAACAGGTTGTAGGTAAGAGGTAGCAGGTAATAGGTTACAAGTAGCAGGTTGATGGTAACAAGTTCCAGGTTGAAGGTAACAGGTAGCAGGTTACAAGTAGCAGGTTGAAGATAGCATGTTGCAGGTAGTAGGTTGCAAGGTGCAGGTGGCAGGTTGCAGGAAGCAAGTTGCAGGTAACATGTAGTAGGTTGTAGATAGCAGGTTGCAGGTAACATTAAGAGGTTGCAGGTTGCAAGTACCAGGTAGATGGTAGCAGGTTGGAATTAGCTGGTAACAAGTAGTAGGTAGCAGGTAACAAATAACATGTACCAGGTTGTAGGTAACAGGTAGCAGGTTGCAGGTAGCAGGTAGCTGGTTGCAGGTAGCAAGTTGCAGGTAGCAGGTTGCAGGTAGAAGGTAGCATGTTGCAGATAGTAGGTAGCAGGTTGTAGATAGCAGATAACAGGTAGAGTGTTACAAGTAGCAGGTTTTATGAAGGAAGTTCCATGTTGCAGGTAGCAGGTTGTAGATAGCAGGTAGTAGGTGACAGATTGCAGGTTGCAAGTAGCAGGTAGCAAGTTGCAAGTTGCAAGTTACATTTAGCAGGTTACAAGTAGCAGGTAGCAGGAAGAAGACTGGATGTAGTAGGTTGCAGGTAACATGTTGCAGATAGGAGGTTGCAGGTTGCAAGTACCAGGTATAAGGTAGCAGGTTGGAATTAACTGGTAACAAGTAGTATGTAACAGGTAACATGTAGCAGGTTGCAGGTAACAGGTAGCAAGTTACATGTAGCAGGTTGCATGTTGCAATAGTTAACAGATAGAAGGTTTCAGGTAGCAGTTTGCAGGTTGCATGTAGCAGGTTACATATAGCTGGTAGCAGGTAGTTGGTTGCGGGTTGCAGGTTGTAAGTAGCAGGTTGCAGATAGGAAGTTGCAAGTAGAAGGTAATAGGTTATAAATAGCAGGTAGCAGGTAACAAGTTGCAGGTAATAGGTAGCAGGTTGTAGATAACAAGTTGCAGGTAGTAGGTAGCAGGTAACAGGTTGTAGGTATCAGGTTGCATGTAACAGGTAGCAGGTTATAGGTTACTGGTAGCAGGTTGCAGGTAGCAGGTTGTAGGTAGCAGGTTGCTAGTAGCAGGTTACAAGTAGCAAGTTAAAGATAGCTTGTTGCAGGTAGTAGGTTGGAGGTGGCAGGTTGCAGGTTGCAGGTAGCAGGTAGTAGGTTGTATATAGCAGGTAGCAGGTGGTAGATAGCACGTTGCAGGTAGAAGGTAGCAGGTATCAGGTTGCAAGTAATAGGTAGCAGGTTATAGGTTACATGTAGCAGGTTGCAGGTAACACGTTGCATGTAGCAGGTTGCAGGTAGCTTGCAGGTAGCTTGCAGGTTGCAGGTAGAAGTAGCAGGTACCAGGTTGTAGGTTGCAGGTAGCATGTTGCATGTAGCAGGAAGTAGGTAGTAGGTTGTAAATAGCAGGTAGAAGGTAGCAGGTTGCAGGATGTAGGTATCAGGTTGCATGTAACAGGTAGCAGGTTATAGGTTACAGGTAGCAGGTAACAGGTTGCAGGTAGCAGGTTGCAGTTAGCCGGTTACATGTTGCAGATTACAAGTAGCAGGTTGAAGATAGCATTTTGCAGGTAGTAGGTTGCATGTAACAAGTTGCAGGTAGCAGGTAGTAGGTTGTATATAGCAGGTGGCAGATAACAAGTTGCAGGTAACAAGTAGCAGGTAGCAAGTTGTAGATAGGTGGTATAATATTACATGTAGCACGTCGCAGGTAGCAGGTATCATATTACATGTAGCAATTTGCTGGTAGCAGTTTGCAGGTAACAGGTAGTAGGTTCCAGGTTACATGTAGCAGGTTACATGTAGCAGGTTGCAGGTAACAGGTAGTAGGTTGTAGATAGCAGGTGGTAGATGTAGCAGGTAACAAGTTGCAGGTAGCAGGTAAAAGGTAGCAGATACCAAGTTGCAGGTAAGAGGTAGCAAGTAACAGGTTGTAGGTAACAGGTAGCAGGTTATAAGTTACAAGTAGCAGGTTAAAGGTAACAGGTTGCAGGTAGCAGGTTGGTGGTAGCCGGTTGCAGTAGCAGGTTGCAGGTAGCAGGTTACAAGTAGTAGGTTGAAGATAGCATGTTGCAGGTAGTAGGTTGCAAGTTGTAGGTGGCAGGTTGCAAGTAGCAAGTTGCAGGTAACAGGTAGTAAGTTGTATATAGCAGGTTGCAGGTAACATGTGGCAGATAGGAGGTTGCAGGTTGCAAGTACCAGGTAGAAGGTAGCAGGTTGGTATTAGCTGGTAACAAGTAGCAAGTAGCAGGTAACAGGTAACATGTACCAGGTTGTAGGTAACAGGTAGCTGGTAGCAGGTAGAAGGTTGCAGGTAGCAGGTTGCAGGTAGCAGGTATCAAGTTGTTGGTTGCAAGTTGCAGGTAGAAGGTAGCAGGTTGCAGATAGTAGGTAGCAGGTTGTAGATAGCATATAACATGCAGCAGGTTACAAGTAACAGGTTTTATGAAGAAAGTTTCATGTTGGAGTTAGCAGGTAGCAAGTTGTAGGTAGTAGGTTGTAGGTTGCAGGTAGCATAATGCAAATAGGAGGTTGCAAGTTGCAAGTACCAGGTAGAAGGTAGCAGGTTGCAATTAGCAGGTAACAGGTAGCAGGTAACAGGTAACAGGTAACATGTACCAGGTTGTATGTAACAGGTAGCAGGTTACATGTAGCAGGTTGCACGTAACAGGTTGCAGGTAGCAGGTTGCAAGTTGGAGGAAGCAAGTTGTAGGTAGCAGGTTGCTGGTAGTAGGTTGCTGGTAGCATATGACAGGTAGCAAGTTGCAGGTAGCAGGTAGCATATTGCATGTAAATGGTTGTGGGTTGCAGTTTTTAGATCACATGTAGCAGGTGGCAGATAACAGGTTTCAGGTTGCAGGTAGAAGGATACATTAGTAGGTTGCAGGTAGCAGATGGCAGATAGCAAGTTGCAGGTAGCAGGTAACAGGTTGTAGGTAACAGGTAGCAGGTTATAGGTTACAAGTAGTAGGTTGTAGGTAATAGGTTGCAGGTAGCAGGTTGGAAGTAGCCGGTTGCAGGTAGCAAATTCTATGTAGCAGGTTGCAGGTAGCAGGTTACAAGTAGCAGGTTGAAGATAGCTTGTTGCAGGTAGTAGGTTGCAAGTTGCAGGTGGCAGGTTGCAGGTAACAGGTAGTAGGTTGTAGATAGCAGGTGGTTGATAGCAAGTTGCAGGTAGCAAGTAGCATGTTACAAGTTGCAGGTAGTAGGTAGAAGGTAGCAAGTGGCAGCTAGAAGGTTGTAGGTAACAGGTGGCGGGTTATATGTTACAAGTAGCAGGTTGAAGGTAACAGGTTGCAGGTAGCAGGTTGGAGGTAGCCGGTTGCAGGTAGCAGGTTACAAGTAGCAGGTTGAAGATAGCATGTTGCAGGTAGTAGGTTGTTGGTTGCAGTTGGCAGGTTGCAGGTAACAGGTAGTAGGTTGTAGATAGCAGGTTGCAGGTAACATGTTGCAGATAAGAGGTTGCAGGTTGCAAGTACCAGGTAGAAGGTAGCAGGTTGGAAATAGCTGGTAACAAGTAGCAGGTAGCAGCTAACAGGTAACATGTACCAGGTTGTAGGCAACAGGTTGCAGGTTGCAGGTAGCAGGTATCAAGTTGTTGGTTGCAAGTTGCAGGTAGAAGGTAGCAGGTTGCAGATAGTAGGTAGCAAGTTGCAGGTTGCAGGTAACATGTTGTAGATAGGAGGTTGCAGCTTGCAAGTACCAGGTAGAAGGTCGCAGGTTGGAATTAGCTGGCAACAAGTAGCATGTAGTAGGTAACATGTACCAGGTTGTAGGTAATAGGTAGCAGGTTGCAGGTAGGAGGTAGCAGGTAGTAGATTGCAGGTAGCAGGTTGCAGGTAGCAAGTTGCATGTAGCAGGTTGCAGGTAGCAGGTATCAAGTTGTTGGTTGCAGGTTGCAGGTAGAAGGTAGCAGGTTACAGATAATAGGTAGCAGGTTGTAGATAGCATATAACAGGTAGCAGGTTAAAAGTAACAGGTTTTATGAAGGAAGTTTCATGTTGCAGGTAGCAGGTTGTAGATAGCAGGTAGTAGGTGACAGATTGCAGGTTGCAAGTAGCAGATAGCAGGTTGTGAGTAGCAGCTAGCAGGTTGCAAGTTGCATTTAGCAGGTTACAAGTAGCAGGTAGCAGGAAGCAGATTGAATGTAGTAGGTTGCAGGTAACATGTTACAGATAGGAGGTTGCATGTTGCAAGTAATAGGTAGAAGGTAACAGGTTGGAATTAACTGGTAACAGGTAGCAGGTAACAGGTAACATGTACCAAGTTCCAGGTAACAAGTAGCATGTTACATGTAGCAGGTTGCAGGTTGCAGTAGTTAAAAGATAGTAGGTTTCAGTTGCAGGTAGCAGGTTACTGATAGAAGGTAGCAGGTAGATGGTTGCGGATTGCAGGTAGGAAGTTGCAAGTAGAAGGTAGTAAGTTGTAGATAGCAGGTAGCAGGTTGCAAATAGCAAGTTGCAGGTAGTAGGTAGCAGGTTGCAGGTATGAGGTTGCAAGTAACAGGTAGCAGGTTATAGGTTACAGGTAGCAGGTTGCTGGTAGTAGGTTGTAGGTAGTAGGTTGTAGGTAGTAGGTTGTTGGTAACAGGTTACAAGTAGCAAGTTGAAGATAACGTGTTGCATGTAGTAGGTTGCAGGTGGCGGGTAGTAGGTTGTATATAGCAGGTGGCAGGTGGTAGATAGCACGTTGCAGGTAGCAAGTAGAAGGTAGCAGGTATCAAGTTGCAAGTAAGAGGTAGCAGGTTATAGGTTACATGTAGCAGGTTGCAGGTAACACGTTATAGATAGCAGGTTGCAAGTAGTAAGTAGCAGGTACCAGGTTGCATGTAGTAGGTAGTAGGTAGCAGGTAGCAGGTAGCAGGTTGTAGGATGTAGTTATTAGGTTGCATGTAACAGGTAGCAGGTTATAGGTTACAAGTAGCAGGTAACAGGTTGCAGGTAGCCGGTTACAGGTTCCAGATTACAAGTAGTAGGTTGAAGATAGCATTTTGCAGGTAGTAGGTTGCAGGTAACAAGTTGCAGGTAGCAGGTAGTAGGTTGTATATAGCAGGTGGCATATAACAAGTTGTATGTAACAAATAGCATGTAGCAGGTTGTAGATAGCAGGTATCAGATTACAGGTAGCAAGTTGCAGGTAGCAGGTATCATATTACATGTAGCAGGTTGTTGGTAGTAGTTTGCAGGTATCAGGTTGTAGGTTGCAAGTTGGAGGTAGCAAGTTACAGGTTGCAGGTAGTAGGTAACAAGTTGTTTCTTGCAGGTAGCATGTAGAAAGTAGCATGTTGCAGATAGCAGGTAGTAGGTTGCATATAGCAAATAACATGTAGCAGGTTACAAGTAGCGGGTTTTAGAAAGGAAGTTCCAGGTTACAGGTAGCAGGTAGCAGGTTGTAGGTAGCAGGTAGAAGGTAGAAGGTAGAAGGTAGCAGATGGCATGTAGCAGGTTGCTGGTAGCAGGTTGCAGGTAGCACGTTGCAGGTTCCAGGTTCCAGGTAGCCGGTTTCAGGTAGCATAATGCAGATATGAGTTTGCAAGTTGCAAGTACCAGGTTGAAGGTAGCAGGTTGCAATTAGCAGGTAACAGGTAGCAGGTAACAGGTAACATGTACCAGGTTTTATGTAACAAGTAGCAGGTTACATGTAGCAGGTTGCAGCTAACAGGTTGCAGGTAACAGGTTGCAGTTAGCAAGTTGCAGTAGCAGGTAACAGGTTACGGGTAGCAGGTTGCAAGTTGTAGGTAACAAGTTGCAGGTAGCAGGTTCTTGTAGCAGGTTGCAGGTAGTAGGTTGCTGGTAGCAGATGGTAGGTAGCAGGTAGCATATTGCAGGTAGCTGGTTGTAGGTTGCAGGTTTTAGATAACATGTAGCAGGTGGCAGATAACAGGTTGCAGGTAGCAGGTAGTAGGTTACAGGTAGAAGGATACATTCATAGGTTGCAGGTAGCAGATGGCAGATAACAAGTAGCATGTAACAGGTTGCAGGTAACCGGTTGCAGGTAGCAGGTTACAAGTAGCAGGTTGAAGATAGCATGGTGCAGGTAGTAGGTTGCAAGTTGCAGGTGGCAGGTTGCAGGTAGCAAGTTGCAGGTGGCAGGTTGCAGGTAGCAAGTTGCAGGTAACAGGTAGTAGGTTGTAGATAGCAGGCTGCAGGTAACATGTTGCAGATAGGAGGTTGCAGGTTGCAATTACCGGTTAGAAGGTAACAGGTTGGAATTAGCTGGTAACAAGTAGCAGGGAGCAGGTAACAGGTAATATGTACCAGGTTGAAGGTAACAGGTAGCAGGTTGCAGGTAGCAGGTAGCATGTTGTAGGTAGCAAGTTGCAGGTAGCAAGTTGTAGGTAGCAGGTTGTAGGTACCAGGTATCAAGTTGTTGGTTGCAGGTAGAAGGTAGCAGGTTGCAGATAGTAAGTAGCAGGTTGTAGATAGCATATAACAGGTAGCAGGTTACAAGTAGCAGGTTTTATGAAGGAAGTTCCATGTTGCAGGTAGCAGGTTGTAGATAGCAGGTAGTAGGTGACAGATTGCAGGTTGCAAGTAGCAGGTAGCAGGTTGCAAGTAGTAGGTAGCAGGTTGCAAGTTGCATTTAGCAGGTTACAAGTAGCAGGTAGCAGGAACAAGATTGGATGTAGTAGGTTGCAGGTAGCAGGTTGCAAGTAACATGTTGCAGATAGGAGGTTGCAGGTTGCAAGTACCAGGTAGAAGGTAGCAGGTTGGAATTAACTTGTAACAGATAGCAGGTAACAACGCATGTTAGATGTAGCAGGTTGCAGGTAACAGGTTACAGGTTGTAGTAGTTAACAGATAGCAGGTTTCAGGTAGCAGTTTGCAGGTTGCAGGTAGGAAGTTGCAAGTAGAAGGTAGTATGTTGTAGATAGCAGGTAGCAGGTTGCAGATAGCAAGTTGCAGGTAGTAGGTAGCAGGTTGCAGGTATCAGGTTGCAAGTAACAGGTAGCAGGTTATAGGTTACAAGTAGCAGGTTGCAGGTAGCAGGTTGTAGGTAGCAGGTTGCTGGTAGCAGGTTACAAGTAGCAAGTTGAAGATAGCGTGTTGCAGGTAGTATTTTGCAGGTGGCAGGTTGCAGGTAGCAGGTAGAAGGTAGCAGGTATCAGGTTGCAAGTAATAGGTAGCAGGTTATAGGTTACATGTAGCAGGTTGCAGGTAACACGTTGCAGGTAGTAGGTTGCATGTAGCAGGTTGCAGGTAGTAAGTAGCAGGTACCAGGTTGCAGGTAGCAGTTTACATGTAGCAGGTAGTAGGTAATAGGATGTAGATAACAGGTAGCAGGTAGTAGGTAGCAGGTTGCAGGATGTAGGTATCATGTTGCATGTAACAGGTAGCAGGTTATAGGTTACAGGTAACAGGTAACAGGTTGCAGGTAGTAGGTTGCAGGTAGCCGGTTACAAGTTGCAGATTAAAAGTAGCAGGTTGAAGATAGCATTTTGCAGGTAGTAGGTTGCAGGTAGCAAGTTGCAGGTAGTAGGTAATAGGTTGTATATAGCAGGTGGCAGATAACAAGTTGCAGGTAACAAGTAGCAGGTAGCAGCTTGTAGATAGCAAGTATTAGATTACAGGTAGCAGATTGCAGGTAACGGATATCATATTACATGTAGCAGGTTGCTGGTAGTAGTTTGCAGGTAACAGGTAGCAGGTTGCAGGTTACAGGTAGCAGGTTGCAAGTTACAGGTAGCAGGTTGCAGGTAGCAGATTGCAGGTTGCAGGTTGGAGGTAGCAAGTTACAGGTAGCAGGTTGCATGTAGTAGGTAACAAGTTGTTTGTTGTAGGTAGCAGGTAGAAAGTAGCAGGTTGCAGATAGCAGGTAGCAGGTTGCAGATGGCAGATAACATGTAGCAGGTTACAAGTAGCAGGTTTTAGGAAGAATGTTCCAGGTTACAGGTAGCAGGTAGCAGGTTGTAGATAGCAGGTAGTAGGTTGTAGATAGCAGATAGCAGGTGACAGATCGTAGTTTGCATGTAGCAGGTAACATGTAGCAAGTTCCAGGTAGCAGATTGCAGGTAGTAGGTAGAAGGTAGCAGATTGCATGTAGCAGGTTGTTGGTTGCAGGTTGCAGGTAGCCGATTGCAGGTAGCATAATGCAGATAGGAGGTTGCAAGTTGAAAGTACCAGGTAGAAAGTAGCAGGTTGCAATTAGCAAGTAACAGGTAGCAGGTAGCAGGTAACAGGTAACATGTATCAGGTTGTATGTAACAGGTAGCAGGTTAAATGTAGCAGGTTGCAGGTAACAGGTTGCAGGTAGCTGGTTGCAGGTAGCTGGTTGCAGTTAGCAAGTTGCAGTAGCAGGTAATAGGTTACGGGTAGCAGGTTGCAGGTAGCAGGTAGCAAGTTGGAGGTAGCAAGTTGGAGGTAGCAGGTTGCAGGTAGCAGGTTGCTGGTGGCAGGTTGTAGGTAGTAGGTTGCAGGTAGCAGATGGCAGGTAGCAGGTAGCATATTGCACGTAGCTGGTTGTAGGTTGCAGGATTTAGATAACATGTAGCAGATGGCAGATAACAGGTTGTAGGAAGCAGGTAGCAGGTTGCAGGTAGAAGGATACATTAGTAGGTTGCAGGTAGCAGATGGCAGATAGCAAGTTGCAGGTAGCAGGTAGCAGGTAACAGGTTGTAGGTAACAGGTAGCAGGTTATAGGTAGCAGGTGGTAGATACCAAGTTGCAAGTAGCAGGTAGCGAGAAGGTATAAGTTAACAGGTAGGTGGTTGTAGGTAACAGGTAGCATGTATAAGGTAGTAGGTAGCAGGTAGCTGGTTGCAGGTAGCAGGTTTCAGGTAGCAGGTTGCAAGTAGCAGGTTGTACGTAGGAGGTTCCATGTTGCAGGTAGAAGGTAGAAGGTTGCAGGTACCATGAAGTAGGTAGTAGGTAGCAGGTAGCAGGTTACAGGTAGCACGTAATAGGTAGCAGGTCATAGGTAACAATTTGCAAGTATCAGGTTGTAGAGAGCAGGTTATAGGTAGCAGGAAACACATAGCAAGTTGCAAGTAACACATTGCAGGTAGCAGGTTGCTGGTAACTAGTTGCAAGTAGCAGGTTGCAGATAGTAGGTACCAGGTAGTAGGTTGCAGGTAGCAGATTGCAGGTAGCAAGTTGTATGTAGCAGATAGCAGGTTACAGGTTGTAGGTAGCAGGTAGCAGGTTACAGGTAACAGGTTGTAGGTAGCAGGTTACAGGTCACAGGTTGCAGGTAGCAGGTTACAAGTAGCAGGTAGCTGGTTGCAGGTAGCAGGTTGCAGGTAGCAAATAGCAGGTTGTAGGTAGTAGGTTGCAGGTAGCAGGTTGCAGATAGCAAGTTGTAGATGGCAGGTTGCAGATAGCATGTAGCAGTTTGCAAGTAGCAAGTTGCAGGTACCAAGTAGAAGGTTGCAGGTAGCAGGTTGTAGATAGCAGGAAGTAGGTGGCAGATAGAAGGTTGCAGGTAGCAGGTTACAGCTAGCAAGTTGCAGATAGCAGGTTGTAGGTAGCAGGTTACAGGCAGCAGGAAACAGATAGCAAGTTGCAAGTAACACATTGCAGGTAGCAGATTGCAGGTAACTAGTTGCAAGTAGCAGGTTGCAGATAGTAGGTACCAGGTAGTAGGTTGCATGTAACACATTGCAGGTAGCAGATTGCAGGTAGCAAGTTGTATGTAGCAGATAGCAAGTTGTAGGTGACAGATAGAAGGTAGCAGGTAGCAAGTTGTAGATAGCAAGTAGCAAGTGACAGATATTTTTAAAAAACTGGTTAATTTTTGTATTTTTAAACTTTTTTAAATATGAAAATAAATGGGGATCTTCAATTCAACTCTTTTACCAACATCTACCACAACTTGTTTGTGAGAGAGTAATCTCATAAATCTAATAAATACTCCAAATAGTAAATGGTTCTGATACTAGAAAGTTGAATTTAAGTGTATGTAAATCTTAAAAAATAAAGTGATTGCTTTTGAAATTTACTTATCTCTAATATAACCCGTTCATTCATATTTGCTTTTGAAACAAATGATTATTTAATTAAAGTGGGTGCTATTTAATTAACTCGGAAGAGTTGGCATTAGGGCGAGGGGTGGTGTTGTGAGGAGTGGATCCCTGTTGCGGGTGGGAATGAGAGGCTTGAGGTTGTGCTGCGAAGGGGTGGTTGAGTCTGACATCAACGTGGAAGCTGAGCCAAAGGACAAAATCATTGTTCCCAGTAAAACAGAGTCCTTCCACAGACCCAGGGAAGCAACTGTCATCCCTGCAAAGAGAGTGTGTGTCAAGAAAATGATGTGTAGTTGCTTTATCCACTGCATGTGCCACAAGTGCTCCAAAACCAACACCAACCATAAGCCTCTCTATGCTGCAGGTAACCATTTTAGTTTGCTTTTCACTTATCTTATGCTCCTACTCCAGGCTTACCCCTTTTTATTTTTCTCTGATCTCTTGCAGCCAACTATGGAAACTAAACAGAGCCTTCTCTTTGCAAATGAAATCAGAAGAGGTTGTCAGGAACAAATTAACAGTGATATATGGTAGTGGGGACTGGAAATTGTTGTTTACTATTCAATAAGGATCAAGAGTGATTATGTAAAACATCATTCGAACTTTAGTTTTAGAGTTCAGCTATTTTGTACGACTTATGTTTGCAAACGTTATCTGTTGGTTATTTCAAAGTTAAGAAAAGAAAAATAAACGTGTTTTACGCTGTTCAAGATTTTCATTCTAATTCACCCTCACTGTTAATCCTTATACGTTTTCCCTCACTTCTAGCTCTATTAATTTTTGTTCGTTTTAACTTTTGGTATCCCCTTTTACGAGTTAATTGAACATTACAAAAATGTTAATCACACACTTGTGTGGAATGTTTTTAATACGTGCTGTCATATTTTATTAGAGTTCACGAAATTGGGGCGAAATACTTAAAATAAAATTAAAATTATTATATTTTGAATTTTGATAAATTTCGATCAGTAAGATGAAAATGTGTTCAACAATGTAATATCACTGTCTCCGACGTGCAATATAAGCAAAAATGTATCTTTTAACTACAGTGAAACATTAAGGAGACAGAGTCCTATTTGAAGGACTATCCATGATCAATTGACTAAATTGCGTATGATTAAAACAAATATTCTTTCTGCTGGGTTTTTCTCTCTCTCATCATGTAATAAATACAAAGTATTGATTAATTTTGTTAATAATTATTTTTTCGTAAAACTTGATTGATCATTCAGAGAAATCTCTTCTCTCAAATTTTTTCCATTGATAAAAACTTTATTAAAATCTGATTTAAGATATCCAAATTAAAGTACCAAGTATATGTTTTACTAAAAAAAATCATAATTAGAGATAAAAAATAATTAGTTGCTATAGTGACTAAATTATACACCATTTTAAATACTAAAAAAATTTTTAATTTTTAAATTAATATCTAATTAGTTACCAAAGTTTTAACTATCAATTATTTAGATTTTAAATTTGGTAGTAAAAACATTGGTAGCTAATTAGATACCAATTTAAAAATTATTTAACAAATATAGAAACTAATTTAGAAATAAAAAAAAAATTTAAAATATTCTCTAATTTAATCATTATTACAATTAATTATTTTTTTTATTTTTAAAATTTGCTTATATTTCATGATTTTGTTGTAGGGATTAGTAATAATATTATCTAATTTTACATCTTAGTTGCTGAAATTGATAAAATTTCAAAACATTAATGGATAATTTGGGACACATCGTCACAGATTTAATTAAAATTTACTATATAGAGTAGTTGAAATTTGTTATACTTTTATACTGTCATGACTTTTTTATAATAAAATTGTTATCTTGTTATAAAATTTTAAAAAAATTGTCTACTTTAATAGTTAAGATATAAAATTACAATCAAATTAGTAAAAAATTTATGTGTAAAAGAAGAAGCATGACTAGTGATAGATTGTGAATATAAAAACATTGCTTTTGAGTCTGGTTTGTGGTGGGATTCCTGACATGTTTTTGATTCCATAAACTCCATTTTCGAGTGGCTAATAGACGATATGTGACAAGAAAGATAAAAGTTTTGATTTGATTCTATTATGTTTTGATGCGGAAGCTAAGAATGTGAAAAATTGAATACCATAATCAGAAACTGAAGAAGTCTTTTGTGCTGTCATAGTTAGCACGTTCATGTTCCATCCCTGCATGGTGCTGCAAGAACTAATACAGGCGTTTTTCTCTATCTTTAAACAATAATTATTAATATGCCACAATTTTTATGTGATTTTAAAAACGTGTTAATGACGCAAATTTTTAGAACCTCTACCTTCTTAGATAAAATATTATTTTAAAGTATAAGTTCCCTTAACCAACTTTTGTTCACCCATAAACCATTGATTAAGTAGGTTTGAGCATATTTTTATATAGATTATGGCAGCTCAAAATCGTAAATAACTTTTAGAAATAAAAAAAAATTAAAGCTTCTAAGCTTATTTTGGAATGAATAAAATTGATTTATATAGATAAAAACGATCCACTTCATCAAAATGTTTACCTTGACAAATTTTATTGAAATTTGTCAAAATGTATATCTAAATTTTCACCTTTACTTTTTATATGATAAATTTTATAGAAATTTAGTAATAAATTATACAAAATAGTTTATTGTAAAAATAATTATTAAAAGTACATATTTTTTCTATTAAAGGTGATCTAGTATATCTATTTCATTTATTTAAAAATAAAATAAAATAATTTCTTTTTTAAAAAAGTTTGAGTCAATATGAGTTAAATCCGAATAATTCATTCGTATGAAACACAGCCAATAAAAAATCACAGCTTAAATAGTTCATATTTAACTAACCTATGATTCAAATGATTTGGATATTAGTTTTAAATTTTTTTCCATACTTTTATATAAAATTAATTCTAGTCCAAATTTTAGATCTTCTAAATATTGGTAGTAAAGAAAATATTAAAATGAGTCATTGCAAATTTTGTGTACGTGACAAATAGATTTTTAATATGAATTAGAATGTTAAAATATTTCATATTGACTCATGATGTAAATATTATAATATTATAATACACTTCAAGTTGAAGATGTAGAAACTAATTAAAGGAAATATCAGGAGGTAAGAAGTTATAGAAACTGATTGAACCTATTTGCACGAAATTGCAATTGCAAAACAGCTGAACTCAAAACACTGTTGAACTGATCCATTCATTTTGATTTACTTCAATAATATATATAATAAAATTAAAATTACTAGAAGCTATAAAATAGTAACTAACATAAGTGTGTGGGAAGATAAATTTTAAATAACATGAAGGAAGGATGGAGGACGGGTGACGGAGGACGACAATACCCACACGAAAGACACACCGGTCGGCATGAAGAATCTACAACTTTTTTCTTCTCGAACTTCCCAGACGATCATGGTGAGTTTGAAATGTTCAAGGTGTTTCAAAGATGGGCTAGAGTGAAAGAGGTGTTCATCGCACG
>Ga0123342_1005408_pt1 | contig 18519 bp, 8 predicted proteins | sample Turbeawhitnodule_FD_89960 | JGI IMG/M metagenome (GOLD analysis project Ga0123342, IMG submission 89960) | Root nodule microbial communities of legume samples collected from Mexico - Turtle bean Mexico white nodule | ecosystem: Host-associated > Plants > Roots > Nodule | place: Mexico: Nepantla...
GACATAATATATCCCATGTACTATCTCCAATCCAGTTTGGCTTAATCTTTCTCTGTCGAGCCTTATTTAGATTATTTTTCATGATTACAGCACCTCGCATTTCAAAATTCTTTCTTGCCCACCTATGATCCGGTGGACAAACCGAAAACTTCTTCCGCATTAATAAAGAAACAAAGTTAATTATATGTAAGACTAACATAGATAATAAAATTAAACTAGATAATTAAACAAATTTAATTATATGAAATCAACCAAAAACTCTCCAAACCACAAGTCTTTTGTTCTAATTGGTATCTTCTTCCAAGATGGCCATTGATAGACCTTTGCTACTGCTATACTAAAATTAGGGTTATCACAAAAAACTTCTGCCTTCATTCATAATGGTAAGTCCCTATATAAGGGTTTAAGGGCCATGAGCCTTACAAAACTCTTAAAATAAAACAACATATGAAAAAGGAGCACATACTAAAATAAAATGGCAGAATAATAAAAGCATGGGTCTTAACCCAATATAAAATCCTGCATCCAATTAGGTTGTTTCTTGGGCCTTCTACTGGTGTAATTTCTCGTACTAACATTACTGTCTGCCTCAGGAGGCACTTTGTCCTCAAAGTGCAGTCTTGGGGTCTGTTGGGCCGTGTCTTGGGCGTTGGGGGGTGAGATAGGAAATTTAGCAGGAGGTGTGAACTGATGTTGGGCCTTGAGCTGTGATGTAGGTTCGGAAGAGTATGGTGATGTGTTGGATCGGGTCAGACGAAGATGGGCTTGGGTATAAGATTGGCTAGGAGGCGCTGTGACCACGCTAGGGTTTGTTGTAGGCGCCGCGGGTGCGTTTGTCCCTTTGGGATGGGCGTGAGGTAATTGGGCTTGGATAGCGGGTTGATGGGGAGGCGTTGCGGTTAAGCTAGGGTTTGCAGAGTGTGCCGCAACTGCATTAGGGTTTGGGTGGGTAGGTTTTAGAAAGACTTTATTGGCATTGGGCTCAAGGTCTGAAAAAGCTGGAGCTGCTGAACGGTCACTTACACGTGTAGTGCCCCTACTGGTTGAGCCAAGAGGCGTGTAAAGCTTGTGAATGAGTGTGGCCGTAAACGGTGGAGTGGGCACGTGCGTGAGGGGTTCGTGGCCATGGGGCTCCACAACCTTCGTGAGTGGGACACGTGTCTTGTTGCTAGTGGGCTCTTTGGGCGGTGCGTTCAGGAGTTTCTGACTGGATTTTGAGATTGAGTTAAGTGTAGTTTGGCAGTTGCTTGTGGAAATGGTGGAAACTGAAGGAGTTTCTCCAGTAGTTCCTTTGAAAGGCCTTAGCAGCGACACATGAAAAACAGGGTGAACGCGGGTGGTTGGTGGCAGTTGTAACTCATACACTACTGCTCCAATGCGGCGTAGTACCTTGTATGGACCTGAGAAACGCGGTCCTAGCTTCTGGTGTGTGCGTCGTTCCAGCGTTCGTTGTCGATAGGGTTGGAGGCAAACCCATACCCAATTGCCTGGTTCGAAGCTCCGATCTGTGCGGTGTTGGTTCGCTTGATCACACATTCGTTGCCTTGTATGACGTAAGTGCTCTTTTATCTCCTGTAGTACCGCGAAGTGATCTGCTAACGCACTAGGGATGGTGGTGCCTTCTTGTGGAGTGCGCAAAAAATCTATTGCGGTGGGTGGTTGTCTACCATAGAGGGCACGGAAAGGTGATGTCCCTATAGCCGAATGGTAAGTGGTGTTGTGCCACAACTCTGCTAAGTGAAGGAACTGATGCCATTTGTTCGGTTGATTTCCCACAAAACACCTGAGGTATGCTTCTAACCCTCTGTTCAATACTTCCGTTTGGCCGTCAGTTTGTGGGTGATATGACGAACTAAATTTCAACGTGGTTCCTTGTGCCTTGAACATGTGTTGCCAGAAGGTGTTGACAAACAAAGGGTCACGGTCGGAGATGATAGTTTTGGGTAGTCCATGGAGTTGACAGATTTCTACCGAAAAACGTGAAGCTAGCTGTTGGGCGGTGAAGTGTGTGGGCAAAGTTAGGAAGTGGGCATACTTTGTCAATCTGTCGCAGATGACCCAAATAACGGAGTGGCCAGCAGACGTTGGAAGGTGAGTAATAAAATCCATTGATATATCTTCCCAAACTTGTTCTGGAATTGGCAATGGTTGAAGGAGACCTTGAATTTTTGTTGGCATGTATTTGCTTTTCTGGCACACCGAGCATTGTTGGACGAAGCTATGGACGTCCCTGGTCCATTTCGGTCAGTAGAAGGAGGCAGCTATACGCTTGAGGGTCGGTTTAAAACTGGAATGGCTACCAAAAGGAGAAGCATGAAACTCAGTCATGATACGCTTGCGAAATTCTTTTACTGCTGGGACAAAAATCTGGTGGCGGAAGAAAAGCAACCCGTGGCCGGTAGAGAAAAGACTTGGGTGCTGTTGAGTTCCTGTGCAAGCTTGGATCACCTCTTTGCCTTTTGCAGTGTCATAAAAAATTGAAGTTCTTGGATCAGTTGAGGTATCGGGGACGAGACGGCCAATAAGATGTGCGTGGTCTCCTGATCCATTCTTGAAATAGTGTCTGCCACCGTATTGTCCTTTCCAGGTCGGTAAACTATTTGGAAATCATATCTCTGTAATTTAGCTGTCCATTTTTGTTGTTCTGGAGTTTGTATGGTTTGGGCAATGAAGGTGTTGAGGCTTTTCTGATTCGTGATGATTGTGAAATGTTGTCCTATGAGATACTGACCCCATTTTTTTACTGACTCTGTGATGGCATACATCTCCCGGACGTATACAGAGGAAGTTGTAACTTGGGGTTCATCTTTTTGTTGAAGAAGGCGAGAGGGTGGCCAATTTGACTAAGGACAACTCCTACAGCCACTGCGGATGCATCAGTTTCTACCACAAATGGGAGTTTGAAATTGGGAAGGTGTAGGATAGACATTTGTGTCATTTGTAATTTCAATTTTTCAAATGCTTGTTGCGCTGGCACTGTCCATGTAAATTTGTGGTTTTGTAATAAGTCGGTGTGAGGAGCAGCGAGTGTGGCGTAATGCTTTATAAATTTTCTGTAAAATCCAATGAGGCCGAGGAAACCCCTTAATGTCGTGAGTGATCGTGGCTGAGGCCAATTGTGTATGGCACCGATCTTTTGTGGGTCTGGTTGGACCCCTTGAGTTGAAATTATGTGGCCTAGACAACTGACTTCCGCGGTTGCGAAACTGCATTTGGAAAGCTTGGCAAAATTTTTGAGTGTGTAACACTTCCAATATAATTTTCAGATGAACCATGTGGTCCTGCAAGCTTGGACTGTAAATTAAACTGTCATAAAAAAAAACTAAGACAAACCGGCGGAGGTATGGTTTGAGAAGATCATTCATTGCTGCCTGAAAAGTAGAAGGGGTGTTAGTTAATCCAAATGGTATAACCAGGAATTCGTAATGACCATCAATAGTGCGAAAAGCTGTTTTGTGAGTGTCCTTTGGAACAAGAAGTATTTGGTGATACCCATAGTGGAGATCTATTTTAGTAAAAATAGTAGCTGAGCCTAACTCATCTAGCAATTCATCAATGGTGGGAATAGGAAAGTGGTCACGAATGGTGGCTACATTTAGGGCTCCATAGTCAACACAGAATCGCCATGTTCCATCCTTTTTTTTATTAACAGCACCGGAGAAGAGAAAGGGCTAGTACTGGGTTGGATAATACCCTCTTGCAACATTTCAGAAATGAGTGTAGTGATGACTTCCTTATGGTGGTGTGAGTAGCGGTAGAGTTTGACCTTGATGGGTGAGGTGTGAGGTAACAATGGTATATGGTGGTCATGTGGCCTTTGGGGGGTAGCCCGTGAGGTTTGTGAAAGATACTGTGATATTTCTAAAGGAGTGATTGAATGGGCGTGGGCAGATTGTCTAAAGGGAAAAAAGGTTGATCAATGGTCCTGATTGTGAGTGTGCTGGGCTGGTTTTCCACCGAGAGGAGGTGGAAGGATGCAATTGAATTATTAGATAAATAGTGACAAAATTGGTGGTAAGTGGTAGCTTGGAGGGTAATTTGTTGGTGAGGGGGAAGCTTGGAGGGTAATTTGTTGGTTGTTATGTGTGAAAGCAATGTTGGGGATTGAGAAATCTGCTTGGATGGATCCCAGTGTGCTTAACCAATCTACGCATAGGACAACATATGCTCCTTCAATGGGAAGAAGGTAAAATGGGATAGTAAAGGTGGAGTTCTGTAGTGAGATATCCACTGATGGGCACAATCCTTGACACTGGATGAAAGCCCCATTTCCCACCATAACCGATAGCGGTGGGCTAGGAGATATGGCTAGATGTATATGGTGGGAAATACGTGGCTGAAGTATGTTATGAGAACTTCATGAGTCAATAAGAACTGTCACCGGTAGGTTGTGGATTAAACCGGTGAATTTGAGAGTTTTTGGGGAAATGGTACCAGAGATGGCTTGTGGGGAAATGTGAAAATGGAGGGGAGTGGTGTATTCGGAGGATGGAATAGGGTACTCAGTGGGTTCAATTACTGTATCAGGATCATCCAAAAGAAGCAAAAAACGAGATGTAGCACACTTATGGCCCGGAAAGAACTTGTCATCACAATTGTAGCAAAGACCTAGGGCACGTCGTTCCTGCATTTGGGAAGATGAGAGATGTTTAATCGGTATTGGAGCTGATGGTGGGGTAAGGGTATTAGGTCTACTTTTTGTGAACGAAGAATTAGTGGTGGTGGGGTGAGGTGTTGGGGTATAACGGTGTTGTTTAGGTTTGGAATCTCTCAGTTTGTCTTCAATAAGCTTGGCTAGTCCTATGGCTTGGGCTATAGAATAAGGATTTAATATAGTGAACTCCCTGAGAATATCAATACTCAAACCAGAAATGAAACAATTAAGTATAGTCTCGGGAGTGAGACCCACCACACAATTGCATAAACATTCAAACCTGCCTTGGTATTCTGTGACTGTGGAGGTTTGCTGGGGTTTAAATAACTCAACTTGGTGATTGATATATGTTTCATTTCTGGTTTGAGGCCAAAACAGAGCTCCAAGGCCCTTGTGAAAGAATGCCAATCTGTGAGGAGGTTATTGTTGTGCAGCCATTTAAACCAGGAGAGACCATCTCCCTGCATGTGGAATCCCACCATGGCCAAATGCTGGTCCATAGGAATTTGATAGAATGAAAAATGTTGCTCTGCTTGAAAGAGCCAGTCCAAGGGTTGGGTTCCTTCAAAAAAGGGTAGTTGCTGGTGAGGGTGAGAATGAGATGATCGAGGACTGGTTTGAGGGGGAGGTGAAGGGTTTTGATTGTCAGGGTGCGTGAGGAGGGTGACTTGATCCAACAGTGATGTGAGATGGGAATGAGGTTGTCGTTCTTTGCCTCTAGGGTAGACTGTTTGGTAGAGGTATCCTCTAATTGGTTTTGAATGAGGGTGAGTTGAGCTTGAATGGCGTGGATGACCTCTTCCATGTCCTTGGATGAGAGTTTAGGAGCCATAACAATGAAAGCACCAATGATAGACCTTTGCTACTGCTATACTAAAATTAGGGTTATCACAAAAAACTTATGCCTTCATTCATAATGGTAAGTCCCTACATAAGGGTTTAAGGGCCATGGGCCTTACAAAACTCTTAAAATAAAACAACAGATGAAAAAGGAACACATACTAAAATAAAATGGCAGAATAATAAAAGCATGGGTCTTAACCCAATATAAAATCTTGCATCCAATTGGGTTGTTTCTTGGGCCTTCTGCTGGTGTAATTTCTCGTACTAACAGCCATGGATCGGTATAATGACTTTTGAAGATATTTCCAATCCCATTAGCTACAGGGCGTGAAGGTAAGAATCTGCAAAATGACATGTAAATTATCATAATTCCACAGTTTATTATTAATTTGGTTGTTTTAAGAGTAATGATTATATTGATATACATACCCTTGCCCATCAAGGTTTAAAACTGACTTGACATAATTGCCATGTGACTCTGATGCAACAAAAGTTTCATTTGATGTAGAATTAGTTTCATCTGGTGTTGAATTAATTTCATTTGATGTTGAATTAGCTGCAAACTGAGATGTTTTGAATGATTGATCAACATTAGGTTTTGAATTTGAATTAGAAGCTCCTGGTGCCAAAAGTTGAGCTGCAAACTTAGGTGTTTTGAATGATTGATTAACATTTGGTTTTGAATTTGAACTAAAAGCTCCTAGTGCCAAAGGTTGAGCTGCAAACTTGAACACATCTTATTAATGTGTTCAAGATGCATAAATTTAAGAGTGATGGAGACTTTTGTGAATAAGTTAATGGATTGATTTGCATTTTATACCACACAGCAGGGAATACTCTATTCCAAAAAAAAAACTAACACTATTATCTTATAATGATTCTATACATAGATTAAAAAAACTATCAAGTGATATAAAACTAACACTATTATCTTATAAGGAATCTATACATAGATTAAAAAAAACTATCAACTGTGTTATCAGTTGATAGTTGAGAAGTTATAAATCAAGTATTTACGCAATCTGAGAAGATTAAAAAGAATTTCCAAGTTTTGGATTTCTGAAATGGTAATAAAAATGTGTAGGAAGACCATTTAAAGAGTCTATAGATTGAAAATCAAATGTTGAAACTCCACATTGGAATATAATTGTTAAATTTGAGACAAGGAAAAACATCCTACTCTACTGCAATGACCTAAAATCTATAAGGAAGAGCAAGCACAAAAAATAAAAAACAGAGTAAAAATAGAGCACGAAATGAGACAAGGAGAAGCATACTACTCAGTTGTCGTCATGCGTTGTTGTCGAGGAATGTGCTGCCGTCGTGCGCTGCCGTTGCGCGTTGCTGTCACGGGATGCGCTTCCGTCACACGCTGCCGTCATGCGTTGCTGTCGCGGGATGCGTTACAGTCGCGGGTGCTTTGTTGTGGCGGGTGAGTCACAGTCGGAGAGCGTCGCCGTCGTGGATGCGTCGCTGCTGCTGGTTGGAGAGTGTGTTGTGGAGATTGAGAGATGAGAAGAAAAGGCTACAGAGAAAGATAGATTAATTTTACCTCCATGCAACCAATTTGCTCAAATTAAAAAAATTAAAAAAATAATTAATTTTATAAAATTAATTACTCTAAAATTAGTATCTAAATTTAAATAGTAGTGACTAAAAATATGATTAAAAACTAAAAAATTAGTTTTTAATTTTATTATTTTTATAAAAAAAAAATTAGTCTCTAAAATAGATTAAAAGTGAGTTAAAAATTGGTTTCTAATTACATATTAACAAAGAGACTAAAAAAATGGTCTCTAATTTTATTTTATTTTTTTATTTATTATTAGCTACAAAAATATAGTATCAAATTTTATTATAATTTTTATTAATAATAGATACCACTTTAGTAACTAATAATTTTTAGTTTATAAAATGGTATCTAAATTAGTTACTATAGAAACTATTTTTTGTTTGTTTCTAATTTAGTTGCCATTTTCTTGTAGTGCACTGTCTAATATTTTAGATTTTTATAATTAGTTTGTAATAAATAATTTGTTTCTTCTCTAATTATTTTATTATTAATATATTATGTTTTTGCTATAATGTTATAAATCAACATATTCTTAAGAGTAAAACTAAATTCCATTTTAAAATAATACAAATTCAAGTAGCAGATCTGTTTCATTTAAAAAATATTATATATTTAATATTTTTAAGAAAATTAAACACCAGTTACAATGTATATATCATTTTTTAAAAAAATACGATTTCACTCTCACAATGAAAAAAAAATATCATTCTAAATTCTTATTTGATAATTTTAAAAATATATATAACTATATATAACTGCTGATTTGAAGCAGGAGTTCTTTGTAACAAAGTAGTGCTTAATAAACCTAACTTTGAAGCCTAGACAAATAGAATAGAGTTATACATCATTCTGGTTCTCACTACAACAGACTGAGAAGATAGAATTGTGGCAGAACAGAACCACACTGAACCTTAATTAATGAAACCAGAAGTACTCTAAGCCAAGACAAAAAAAAGTGGTGGAATCAACTCTTGGAGCCAACTATGTGAAAGAAAATTGTTGTGCATTTAAATAATCAAAATACAAAATGGTCCTGCTTATGGGGGACCACTCAATTATCAAGTTCATCTAAAGTGCCAAAACACAATCAACAATCAGCATAATTGAAAGATTTCCAAAAATTGAGCTTTCTTCAACCCTATTGGCTAATGGCTACTTTGTTTTCCAAAGAGTTCTTCAGTCAATAGCTGTTTGAAAACATTATGGCCTCATCTCAAAGGTTTAACATGCCTCATCCAGTTTCAATGTTTTTCTTAATCAAACCCGTTTGATGAGTCTTCAGTTCCACACAAGTTGAGGTACAGCTACAACTTCCAACTATGATTGTTGAATTGCTGAAGTCCTGTAACCCATTGCCTTCGTTGTTGAATGAGTTTACAACACCGTGTTCAATACTTCGACTTCCTGTAAGACATCAAATATAAAACCATTAGTTAGTCAGGACAATGCCTTCATACATGTACACGAAATTTCAATACTTTCAGTGAATTTTTTAATAATATTTTAGCACGTATTATATAAAATGTCATATTACTAGAATCACTTTTTCTTGAATCATAAGGAATTAAAGTTAATCACAGCACAAATCCCAAATATATCAAACAAAATGTTTAAGACCATCTATGAAGGATTTGGGCACAATTTGATGGATTAAGCACATTTGCAGACTCAATTACCGAAACCCAACATCAGGTCTCAAAAGATATGTATTAAGAACCTTCCAGAGGTGGATAAACTACAATACATGTACCTCGCGACATTGCATTAAAGTCAAGAGTTATAGTTGAAGATAGCAATTTGGTAGAGAAAGCATTTTCCATATTACCTCACTTATGATATACTAATCATTAATATACAAATCTAATAAAACTAACAGAATATTCCTAAAAAGAAGAAAAAGAGTATGGAATAACTCCTTATTTGAAATTTATTAAAGATAGTACAGACTTAATAACTTTAAAGAATAGATGGTATTGTATAGCATCCCAGAGTAAAAAAGAAAAACATCCATAACCCATAAAATACACCTTTCATCATAAAGCAAAACTACTAAAATCTTCTGAATATTCCTAGTTAGATATTTTAGAAAGTATCTTCTAGATATCAATAATCAAACCAGGACCCACATATATAATGAAACTATTTTCTCCAACTTTTGTCCTTCATTTATATCATGCATAAATTGGCATAAAGTTGGAATCCTCACAAATGTTGGGAATTTTCTGTCCTTCATTTATATCATGCATAAATTGACATAAAGTTGGAATTCTCACAAATGTTGAGAATCATACAATAAGATAAAAACACACTTTCGCAGGTCTTATATTGACCATAATTAAGAGAAATATTTTGTTAGGATAAAACTGTTGCAAACTTTCTAATGTAATTTATATAAGAATAAAATTGCATCAACTCTTCATTCCTATAGTTTTCTACTTTTTTTGTTTTCTATTTCACTCAATGTAGATCTTTAGTACGTGGAGATTCTGGTGTTGAGCACAAAAACAAGAGCATGCATGTTCATATATATTTTAAATAGAAAAATTGAATATAAACCAGCATGGTGAGTGAAAGAGGAACATACAAAGATGTGGCGAAAATTGAATCTGGTGGTAGAAGACATAGACATGGTAGGTGAGAAGATTATGGAGGATCATAAATGAATGTTATTGGCGAGTGCAGTGCCCCTTGAAGGAGAATTGACCTCAACCTTGGATCGAGTTGAATCCAGTATTGTTAGATGGAGATGTTGATCTCTAGTTGGGATAAGCAGTAGTGTAACAAGAACTCTAAGGAATAAGCAGTAAAATATGATACCATGCAAACCAAGTGAGCCGCAACAGTTGCCGATGATTATGATTGTGGCATTGCTAAAGTTTTGGATGCCATTGCCCTTGTTGTTGAATGAGCTTGCTATCACACCGACACTGACACTACTAGTTGAGGCATAACTACACCTTTCAATTTTGATTGTTGCATTGGAGAAGTCTTGTCTGCCTTCACTCTCGTTGTTAAATGAGTTTGTTATGGCACTTGGTCCAATACTTTGCCTTCCTGAAACATCAAATATAAAATTATTAGTAAGTGAGTACTTGATCCAGAAAATACACGAACATATAGAGGGAATTCAAAAGTACTCAAAGTAATATTATTTTTAATATATTATTGTAGTAAAGTTCTGATGAATCCTAATAATTTTAGGGTTTAAGACTAGAAGACTATGTACTGATAAGTAGGAATCAATCTATCATTACAGTGTATTACGGAATGAAAATATTATGTGGATCGAGTTCTATCATAATCAAGTAATGACAAATAGGTAAAATAATAATATGGAAACAAATTTAGAAGTAAATTAATAAACCCTAATTCACGAAATCATGATCCTATATCATTAAATTAAGATAAAATTAATAAAATCAACAAAATAATAGAAAAAATAAATCAATAGACATGGAAAATAAAATAGAAAAAAAATCAAAATCTTAACCTTTAGTAAAGAAATTAACAAAGTAAAAAAAAAAAGTCATAAATATGACTTTCAAAACCAAAATCAATAAAAAAAAATGAATGAAGACCCTAAGATTTATTTGTTAGAACAATCACTAAAAACATTTTTAAAATATATTACCAATTTATCATATTTTAACCATTTAGAATAACAATATCAGGTGAGATAAAGTATCAAATTAGGAAAAAAACAGATCTCAAAGCTATCTGTGAATATTTTGATGTTAAACATGAACACATCTGGAAACTAAGTCCATTCATTTTCTGCATCACGAAGTATTTAGAATAAATTTTATTTAAAGAAAAATTCAACTTTTAGATTCATCTTGTCCTGCCACGAAACAATTTTGTTTTCCCTTGTCCAAATTCACAATACTTAAATATACCGGGGAAAACAGAACTATCTTGATCATTACCACGGGAATGGAGAACAAAAATCATAAGGGAAACAACCATATCACATCCCAAACCACTCGAGTATAATGATGAAAAAAAACGTATGTAAAAGTATCATACAATCACGAATCAACCGCAGAAAATAAACAACATAAGATTTAATGTACTCAATTGATCTGATTCATACTCAGAACATAATGCCGAAATACATAACTGGTTTTCAAGTATATATTAAAACAGAAAATAGCCCATAAACAAGGACTGTAGGCCCTCTAGCTACTTGGTTACGATTTTGGTACACTAAAATAGTCTCACAAGAAAGAGAACTTTATTGGGTTCACAAGGCCAAGGTCCCAATCAGTTATGGCTGAGATAAGGGATTAAAGAGTCCAAGGTGAAAGAAAGTACTTACAGGTAAATTACTTGATGTATTAACAACTGAATTCTTAGTTACTTGTGGATCAAACTTTGATTGGCACGTAAAAGCTCCACAGATTCTGAAGAGAGTGCAATCCAATTCAAAATTATAAATCCTGTCGCAAACCTGGAACTTTAAGAGGCCAAATCCTAAAGAACCTGCAACACCATGTCAAACAATTAAATTACTATTTTTTTCAACTAGTTAAGCAATGAGTTCTGTTGCATTAAATTTAATATTAAACCATATTGCATGATTTACATGTGATATTTTGCCATTACTTTGGCTATTAACTCATGCTATATGATGCATGGATACTGTGTATAGAATACGGTACGCTTATTTTGAAAATAAGCGGATACTATAAGTGATATATTATTACTTTATAGATACTTCAATGATAAGTATTGTATTTGAAACAGATTGAAGTATAAGTGTATCATATTTCATGTTGGTTACTGAAACCCCAATCCCAAGATAATTTAGAAACCAAAAAAGCTAATTCATATTGCCCTGTAACACGCATTTTGTCCAGAGAATTCAAGATCTCATTTATGTATTCTCTTGTTACTCTGACGGTCTTATGCCTAAGAAAACAACATATAGATATGCATACTCAAGGAAGATAAATCAAATCCAAAGGAGTCACAACAAAGTTCCCAAATACATCAAACAAATTGTTTTGGACCCTAAGAAGAATTTGGGAAACCTCAATATACATGTAAAGTTAACAATTCTAGAGAAATTTGGGTGAGAAGTTATCTTTCACGCTTCCTCCTTAATACAGACATAAGAGAACTTGGTTTATATCTCTTTAACTTTTATCCTTAATTTGTTTATATCCTGCGCATAGCTTCAACATAAGAATCCTTGTGAATTACAGCACCAGCTCATGAGAACATATGAAGATTCTATTCATCCACTACTGCAAAAATAGTTAAAAAGGCAGCTATTTTAACCTTAAAACAACGATTTCCTAGCCGTTGTTGATCAGCACACAGTCTTATGTTCCAGTCTTATGTTCCAGAGTAAAGAATATGACTATAGTAAAAGCTGTCGTTTTAGATTCTCCTGAAAGGTTTAAAACAACGATTATTTTACCATAACCACCATTTTAAATGAATATTTTTTATTTTTTTAGTTCATTCTTTTTAATACTAATCCCATCTAAATTAACTCGTACAATTAAAACTCAGTCAGCCTAGATACATATATTCAAAGAATTAAATTATATACATTGATAAAATTGATAAAATGTATTACAAACACTATAATAACATATTCCTATTTATTTATGTAACTCATACACTATTGATAAATCACTAATTTATACTGGGAAAAATAAATAAAAAAATTCAGAATTTTTTTATTAGTATAAGTATGAGAACTAAAACCTCCTAAACTTTAAAAAAGACCTAAATAATACAAAAAAAATAAAATAAATAATAGTAAATGATGGATTTTTGAAATTTTTAGTGAACCCAATTCCCTTTGGGTATTGGCCAAAGGCCTTGTCTTCTCATCTCGAGCAACTTTCATTTTCACACTACTTCTTGACGATTCCAAATCTATCACTTTTTTCTTCAATGTGAGGACTCCTCCATCAAATATATTCTAAATGAAATTTCCACAAAAAAATTGAATAAAAATCACTTTCTACCTATTTTAAATAAATTTTACAATGATTAAAAATATAAAAAAATACCACCAACCTTGTACGTGAAGGTGGTGGTGAAGAGCAGAGACAACTAGCAACGATGAAGATCAATGGAGGCACAAGGAAACCCTAAACAATGAAACAAAATAAGATGCAGAAACAAATAAATAATAAGAGAAAAAAAAAAGCAATGGAGGATGCAGAAGAATAAGTGTGAGTGAATGAGAGAAACTTACAAAAACCTCAAAAGATAAAAAAGAAAGGAAAACGCGCGCGAAGAAGAAGATACGAGCGTAAGTAACGTGTTTTGAATTAATGTAAAAAATGAGTGTAGGATAGCGGCTATGAGTATAGTCACTGTGTTAGACCAAAGCGTTTTACCACATAGGTTTTAGATTCTTTTTATTACAAAAATATCACGGTATATTTTGCAGCGCTTCTTGACAGTATAAACACTGTAAATTACTTGACGTTTAAGGGACTTTTTGCATAAATACTTGAGACCTGGTGCTGAACACAAAATAAGGCACAGACGTTCAGATCTAATCTGCTTGGAAAAATAGTTGACACCCAAAAGGAGAAGATACAAAGACGTCACTGGAATTGGATCCGGTGGAAGAAGCTTCCATTACTGTCTTTGTAGTAAACAGTGGAAAGTGGCTATGGAGAATCTAAAAATGTTGTTAGGGAATAGTGACTTAGAAGTGAAGGGGAATTCGTCGAAGTCTTGATTGAGAGACCAGTACCTGAGAAAGACCTAATACAGACAAAAAAAAAAAACAGAGTATTTGTTTAGTTTAATGATACCATGCAAATCAAACGAAGTACAGCAACAGCAATAACCTCCAGTAATTATGATTTTGGCATTAGTGAAGTTCTGAGTGCCATTGTCCTGATTGTTGTTGTTGAATGAATTCATCACTTTACATCCGCTGGTTTGACATATATCAAAAACTGAAAAATTAACAGAAGAAGAGAGCTTTTTTGATAGAAGAAGGAATCTATTTTTAGATTCACACTTTCTAAATCTTCTTTCATGTATTTAAAGAGGAGAGACAAGTACAGAATATTCTAATACTAAAACCAACAACAGTAGGGCACAGGTGGACCAATGGCGTAAAATATACTCTAAGAACGTGAAAGCGGTCAAAGCCAAGTTATTGAAGCATATACTATTTCTGTAAAATTCATACAAAAATTTATATGAGTATCACCATCTTTTCACAATTTTTTTCTCATAAAGGTCAGTGCTTTTCCGAAGATGGAGGAGAATAGATAAGGCATGTTAACCTGTAGGTATCAGTAGCTCTGTTAAAGAGGAAATAGTAGAGTACCACTATGTTCAGTTCCTACAAATGTGTCGGTGAATTGGGAATTATGTGTCCCAGTGCACAATTTTTTTTAAAATTTACTTTATATTTTTTAAAATTTACTTTATATTTTTTAAAATGTCTTTTTGATTTATTTCAACACATATTAAATATATTCAGAAAATTGATTGTCTAATAGTCTTTTTAAGGTTTTAATTAATACGGACTAAAATAGAAATTTTCAAAATAATCACAAAATATTATATTGAAGTTAACGTCTTAGTTAAAAGAATTAAAATTATTTTTTTAAATATAAATATCATATTAAAAATTTAATATATGAAATTTCAAAAACACAACAAGAAATGAGTAACATTTTGTCCATTAATAATTAAACCTAATAATTAAACTGTAAACTTCCTTCCTTCGGACAGTAGTAGTGATAATTAAATTATTTTAATATATATAATTATATAAAATAATTAACATAATCACAATTGTATTATATTTTATTTTATTTGATAAAAAACCATTATAAGATAATTAACTTTTATATAATAAAATAAAAGATAACACGAAACCATTATAATAAACAGGACAGACCCTTGTCATTTAGACTAAATTTTTAAATAAAGAAATAAAAGTCAAAGATAAGATTATCATAGAATGAGAATATCATCAAAATTACTAAACCAGTTCATATCAGTATTATTATTATTATAATTATAGTTATTTTGTTTTATTATAATTATAATTGTTTTATTTTATTATAATTATTAATTATAATTATAATAAAATAATTATTATTACTTTATTTTATTATAATCCTTTATTTTATAATAAAATAGTTATAATTATAATAAAATAAAGTAATAATAATTATAAAATAATAGTATTAATAATAATAAAACAAAACATGATTAAGAAGTATATCTGACTTAATAGTTTGGTGATGCTCTTAGTCTGCCATAATCTTAAAAAATGGGCATAATTTTGGAAATTGTTTAGAGGAAAAAGCTGTTAACAATATTAAGTTTCAAATTTTAAAACAAAAAAAGAAGAAGCAGAAAACTATTTCCTTTAGCTATTCTTCAAGACACTGTTTTTTCTTCTTTCTATAAAAACAAATGAAAAATTGTAAATTATAATAAGAGTGCTCCGTAAGTTATTATAAGAATTTAAAACTGGTTGAGTTAATTTACTTTAGCAATTTTTAACTTAAAGATATAGTTAAAATGGATGATTGAAGAAGGACAAAACTCATCAATACAAAATTCGAGCTTTATAATCTTTCTATTGTGTATTTGTTAAGGTAAATATATTTGTTGTAAGTACTGAGAAAATTAATTTTAGAGAAAAAAATGATATAATTAAAATGACACCGAAATATTTATTATTAAAATAAAAAGTCTATATAAATATAAAAATTTAGTTATTCGGGTGTTATTTTAAAAGGAACATCATTTAAAAAAAATCATTTTCCTTTTTTTCTCTTTTTTCTCTTAGATTTTAACATCCTTGTTTATCATATCAACAATCGGAGTCTGTCATTGAACTCTTGGTAGTAAACTGTATAAGATTTACCTGGTCAAATTTTTAAATAAAGTAAGTTCATTTTGACTCATTTTTCTTTGAGTTCGTTTTGATCTCGTTAGGTTTGCCTTTAGTTTAAGCTTGCATGTAATACTTTTATCTTCATAATTTATCTCTGTCAAGGTCATAATGATGTAGTTAGATTTTTATCAAGACTCTATGGTGAGGTTAAGTTACCCTTGAAGAATTATAGGATTTGGAGCTCTTAGTGAACATTTGCTCAAGTTCAGGTAAGGGAAGCTAGTTTTAAATTTCAAATAGAACCCTACGCTAGAAGATCTGGATGTAGGAGTAATGTGGTCATCAGTCTCAAAATTTCTTGCATGATTGGTTATTTTGAGTATGTTAGAATTTGATTGAGATTAGAATGCGAAATTTTAGACATGGTAGATGTTATAAAATTATATTGTTTTGATGTGAATAAGTAAATGAATGAATGTAAATAGTTTGATGAATTACTTAAAGGATAATGTTGCTAAGTATTGGTGGTGTGATTTTGATTTAGAGTAACTATCTAACTCTAGCAGGGAAATTATTACTTTGGTCTAGTATATTTAATAAAATAACAATTTGAATGAAAATATGAAATAACAATTCTAAGGTACTTTCTGGTCCATTTTCGCTCAAACAAAATGAAATTTTGTTCAAGCGAAAATGGGAAAATTCTGGAATGCCGATCGAACAAAGTTGGTCAAAGACATTTCTACGGACGAACCAACTTGACCGAATCCTAAGAGCGGACCAAGTGGGTTATCGATATTTCTATAGGCGGACCAACTTGGTCGAATCCTAAGATCGGATCAAGTGGGTCAACGACATTTCTATGGACGAACCAACTTGGTTGAATCCTAAGATCAAACTAAGTGGGTCAAGGACATTTCTCGGGCAAACCAATTTGGCCAAATCCTAAGATTGGATTAAGTTGGTCAACGACATTTGTACGGGTGGACTAACTTGGTCGACGACTACGATCAGACCGCATTAATAATTGACAAACCCACGTCTTGTGATATAATGCCTTGAGCCACGTGCAAAACCACTTTTAATGCAAATGTTTTTTTTCTGTGAACATTTACTATAACCTCATCACCTCGCTCGCTCGGCTTGAGGCTAGACTGTTGTGTACTGTCCGGGTTATATCGATAAAAGAAAATATATGATTGTTATTATTTAATTTGTTGTGATATTATTCTGAACATAAAAATATGCTTGTTATTATTTAAATCTGTTGTGATATTATTCTGATGAAAAACTCTATAAATAGAGGATGACCCCAAAAAACAAGAGGAGTATTATTCTATGCAATACATACTACATTGATATTTTTATGTTTTCACTAACTTGATCGTCGGAGTATTGTCAACAAGTAGAACTCCCCTCATCTCGGTGCGACCTCCAAACACTCAAACCTTGTAGTTGTAAAGGAATTTGTCTTGGATACAACATCTAAGCATTCGAGCTCGAGTTTTCACTAACTTAATCGTCAAAGTATTGTCAACAAGTAGAACTCCCCTCACCTCGGTGCGACCTCCAAACACTCAAATCTTGCGGTTGTAAAGGAATTGTCTCGGATACAACATCTAAGCATTCAAGCTCGAGTTTTGACGAGAATATATATTAACTATACTCAATAAAGAAGATAATATATATTATCAACACCCGTACCAGTAGGTTAATACGTTCCTATCTCCTACAAAATGTAATTTAATGCTGTTTCATACAAACTAAAAAGTAATAATAAATGTTAGTTAAACTAAAAAAAGAGAATAATAATAATAATTCTAATAATTCAAGAATAATTAAGAAAAAAAAATCTATTAATTTCCGTACATCTCACACCTCCATATTAATTGTGAAAAATATTTTTTAATTTTTCTAAAAAAAATTATTATTTTTTAAATAAAGCATAACCTTACATTTTTAAATAATCTCATTTGCACTCCTACACCCTTTATCCTTTTGGCCGCAACACTTTCATTATTTTCCAGTCATAGCGTTTGAGAGAATAATTTTATTATTTGAATGTAAGAGTCTTGGCGAGAAGATTCATTGTATTTGACATTCTTTAATGCAAAGATAAACTTTTTTTTTTGAATATTTTACTTCATTTTTGCACCTTGTTGTTCTTTTTTTGGTTTTGTGGCTTCAAAAAAGTTGAAAAATTAAATAATCGAACAAAAACACCATCACCACAAGTAAAAACAGCACAAAACTTAGCTCAATCACTAATATTCATAACCAATCACCTTAAGGCCGAGTTTGGAATTCACTCGGGTTGAAAGGCAATGATTTGTAAAAAGAATTTGCGTTTGTTTCAATTCAATATCAAAGAAAGAATGGCGTTGATTCAAGGGAGTAGAAGAAAATGGTTGCCCGCATATTTGCGAAGAAAAAGAGTGAATTCTGAAAAAGTTAGGTAATATAATATAATAATAAACTAATATATTTATATAATAACTTAAATGTATTTATTAATAAAAGAAAATAAATTAACAAATATAAATATAAAAATTATAAAATAATAATAATATACGTAAAATTTAAAATATTAATAATATATAAAAA
>Ga0123342_1005409_pt1 | contig 18517 bp, 8 predicted proteins | sample Turbeawhitnodule_FD_89960 | JGI IMG/M metagenome (GOLD analysis project Ga0123342, IMG submission 89960) | Root nodule microbial communities of legume samples collected from Mexico - Turtle bean Mexico white nodule | ecosystem: Host-associated > Plants > Roots > Nodule | place: Mexico: Nepantla...
ATGTCAAGTCGATTAGGCCCGGGCCAATGTCGAGCCGACTGGGCCCGAGCCAATGTCGAGTCTCCTGGGCCCATGCCGATGTCGAGCCGAACGGGCTCAGACCAATGTCGAGCTGAGCAAGCCCGGGCTGATGTTGAGCCGACCGGGCTCGAGCGAATGTCGAGTCTCCCTGGCTCTGGCCAATGTCAAGCCGAACGGTCTCGTGCTCGGGCCAATGTCAATCCAAACGGTCCCGTGCTCGGGCCAATGTCAATCCGAACAGTCCCGAGTCGATGTTGAGTGGAGCGTGCATGAGTCGATGTCAAGTCGATTCAACCCAGGTCGATGTCGAGCCCAACGGGGCTGAACTGATGTCAAGTCTCTCAGGCCCGAGCCGATGTTGAGTCGATTGGGCCTGGGTCAATGAGTTTCCCGGGCCCAGGCCGATATCAAATGGAGCAGGCCTGGGTCTATGTCGAGACGAGCGGGCCCGAGCCGATGTGGAGTCGTCCGGGTTCAGGTCGATGTCGGGTAGAGCAGGCCGGGTCGATGTCAAGTCGATTGGGCCCTGGCTAATGTCGAGTCGAGCGGGCCCGAGTCGAGGTCTAGCCGAGCGGGCCATGGTTGAGTTGTTTGGGCTCGGGTCGATGTTGAGTCGTCTTGGCCCGAATCCATGTTGAGTCGTTCTAGCCCTAGCTGATGTCGAGTCGATTGGGCTCGGGCCGATGTTGAGCTGAACGAGCCTGGGCCGATGTCGAGCTTAACGGGCCCGGACCGATGTTGAGTGGAGCGGGGCCTAGGTCTATTTTGAGTTGATTGGGCCGTGGCCAATGTCGAGCCAAGCAGGCCCAGGTTGATGTTAAGCCGAGAGGGCTCGAGCTGATGTCGAGTCGTCCGGGCCCTAGCCAATGTCGAGCCAAGCAGGCCCGGGTTGATGTCAAGCCGAGAGAGCTCGAGCCGATGTCGAGTCGTTCGGGCCTTGGCCTTTGTCGAGTCTCTCGGGCTCGAGTCGATGTCAAGTCGGTTCGACCTAGGTCGATGTCGAGCCGAACGGGCTTGAACTGATGTTAAGTATCCCAGGCTCGAGCCGATGTTGAGTTGATTGGGCCCGGGTCAATGTCGAATGGAGCAAGCCTGGGTTTATGTCGAGTCGATTTGGCCCTGGCCAATGTCGAGCCGAGCGGGCCCGAGTCGATGTCGAGTTGTCTGGGCCCAGACCAATGTGGAGTCATCCAGGCTCGAGCCGATGTCGAGTAAAGCAGGCTTGAGTCGATGTCGAGTAAAGCAGGCTCGAGTTGATGTCAAGTCGATTGGACCCTGGCTAATGTCGACTCGAGCGGGTCTGGGCTAATGTCGAGTTGAATGGGCTTGGGCCGATGTCGAATCATACAGGCTTGGGCCATTGTTGAGTCGTCTAGGCTCGGGTCCATGTTGAATCTTCCGAGCCCAGGCTGATGTCAAGTCTTCCAGGCCCGAACCGATGTCAAGTGGAGTGGGCCTGGGTCTATGTCGAGTCCATTGGGCCCTGGCCAATGTCAAGCCAAGCAGACCCGGGTCGATGTCGAGTCGTCCAGGCCCTGGCCTTTGTCGAGTCATCCGGGCTTGAGCCAATGTCAATCTAAACGGTCCCGCGTCGATGTCAAGTCGATTTGGCCAAGGCCAATGTTGAGCCGAACGGGACAAGGCCGATGTCAAGTTGAGCGGGCCCAAGCCGATGTCGAGTTGTCCGGGCCCGGATCAATGTTGAGTTGTCTGGACTCGGTTTGATGTCGAACCGAGTTGGTCCGCGTTCAGGTTGAGTCGGCTTAGGTCCGGTCAAGCCAAGTTAGTCTGTGTCCATATCAAAATGGATTTAATATAATTAACAAAATGAATTTAATCTAATTAACAAAATGGATTGAATCTAGATTTAATCCACTTTAAATGGATTTAAAAAATATTCATTTAAATTTGATCTAGTTAAAATAATATGGATTTTAAATCTAATCCATTTATTTGAATTTGGATTGGATATTGGATTCCATTACTATCCCTAATTAGCAGTAGTTGTATGAAGTGAAGTGGACCTTTCTTATTTTTACTACTGGAATTTTCCGGAAACAAAAATATGTAGAATTTAGGGATGCTTAGCCGTGGCTTTATTACTACATTTTCATTTATTAACTTTTGACATCTGCCCTTGCCTTCCTTATTGTTTTCTTTATTACTACATTTTCATTTATTAACTTTTGACATCTGCCCTTGCCTTTCTTATTGTTTTCACATATTGACGTAATCCCAAGAAAAATACTAACTAAAAGTTATTTTAAGGGAAAGTGTGAATTAAGGTAGGGAATAGGAAAACATGTAGGAAAAGTTTATAATTAAAATATTATTTTAGTGATTGGAATATTAGTTTGCGTAATATATTAGAACTATTTGATAAAAAATACAAAATGATATAAAATGTAATAAAAAAATATTTAAATGTTTATAAGTATAAATATTTGATAATTTTTATATTAAATAACATTAATATTTTTATCTTTATTTTTTATATTAAATATTATTATTTTTATCTTTATTTTTTTTAATGAATATGATTATTAATTAATATTATTTTTTTATTAAAAAATTATTTCTTATTATTATTAATAATTATTATAAATTATTATATATTTTCTGATATAAATTTATTTAACATTTAATATTTTTATTTTTTAATATTATTATATTATATTTAATTATGTAATTTTATTTTAAGTAAAAATAAATAATAATTTAAGTTTAAAATAGAAAGAATAATAGAATAAATTATAAATTGTTATAATAGAATATATATATTGCAAATCTGCTGAAGTTTCAAACACAAAATTGTTCTCAAATTGCATGTTAATCCTAATATTTTTCCTTGATTTTTGTGCTTTTTCTTAGCACAGTACAATAGATCCACGTCTTTCTTTCTTATGAAACAAACCGACCCTAATGGTGTGTTCGGATTGGGTACAGAGTGGATGTTAAAGTTATTGAAGTTAGTGAATTTTATAATAGTTATAAAGATATTTTTAATTTTTTAAAAATGTGTAAAGTGTAGATATACAAATTTACCCATATTTTTAGAAATATTTAAATAATAAAATATGAGATATTTTTTTATAAATTTAAATTAATTTCTGGTAATATTAGAACTAATTTAGAAAAAATACAAAATAATGTAAATTTGATAAAAAAAATATTTAAAATTATAAATATTTAATAAAAAATATTTTTATATTAAATAACATTATTATCTTTAACTTTATTTTTTTTAATTAGTATAATTATTATATAAATTTATTTCTTTATAATTAAAAAATATATTTATTGTTATTTATTTATATTTATAAATTATTATATATATAATATGATTAATTATACTATTTATATTAGTAATTCTATTTTAAATGAAAATAAAAATATTTTGAGTTTAAAATAAAAAGAATAACAAAGTAATTTACTTATAATTAACTATATAAATATTTATATATGTAACTTTCTTCGCTAATCTTTTCTAAACTGGAAAGAAAGTTTAGAACATATAGAAAGTTTAGAACATATATATATCTTCGTTTTCGCATTTTTTGTAACATTCAGTGTCTTAATTTTTGTGTTTTACTCGTGTACAGTAAAAACTTGCATTTCTTCGTCCATGTTTTTTCTAAATATTTTCATTTGATACAACATGAAATACTCAGTATGTAAAATGTTTCATCAACTTTTGATACAATTATCATGTAAAATGAAACCAAAAAGCACTGTACAAAATGAATAATGTAATATAAGTAATTTATGCGCTGTTAATGTTTGATGCAGCCAAATCACTATATAAATACCCTTTTGGTGCCGAGAGATGGTGAAATTCCAGTTGATATCGACAATTTGGCTGCCCAAGGAATATTTGACGTGGTATGTCTTCGAAATCCGTTCATTATGTGTTATTGAGCGGATATAATCTCTTCTGTTCTATTCACGATGAAGATATATTCCAAGATTGTTTTTTTGAAATTTAATCTGGACAAGTTCATGCATGGATATGGCATTTCGTCTTAAGAATTAGTGTTAATTTACTATTAATTTAAAACTTGTTTAATAGTCAATGCAGTGATTTAACACGTATCAACTTTAAGCAGTTGCTCTAACCTCAGATTTTGATATATTGTGTTAAATTAGTCATTTAACACTCCATGGAAATGACTTCTTATTTTGTCACGAGATCCGTGGTAATTTTATGATGCAAACTACTTTGTGACCATCCTATTATTCTCAAATTTGCAGATAGTTGTTGACTCCCTACGAGATCCTAAAGTGGGTATAATTTATGACCCGAGTTCACTGATTAGATCTCTAGCTGACCTAACAGACAAGTACATGAAGTCGCAAGTTATGGCTTGATTGATACCAGACGGTAATCATTAAAGAAGAGCCACTGAAATTATCATCTTTTGACTCTGAATCTTCCTTTTGACACAACACTGAGTGAGACTAAGGGAAAATGTATGATATATGTAACTTTTTCCAGGATTATAAATAGTTGCTGTTTAAGTAACTTGTTGTGAATGTAATTTGATAATGATGTAATATATTTTAAACTTATTTATTTTATTATAATTTTTTAGAATTTTAATTTTTGGAATATTTTTTTTTATCTAAACAACTTATTTTATTATAAAATAGTCCAAATCCTTTATAAATATGGATTACTACGAATTCTCTTGGCAAATGCACCATTAATGCAAAGAGGGATATTTGACGTTGTGCACAAGTAATGCACAACAGCCAAATGGAATATCGGTCCACGAAATATACTCAATTACATAACGTAACATCACTAGTTATATTATTTAAAAATTTAAAGATAAATTATCAATGGTTAACCTAGTATAAGAACAATATATACAACCCGTTAACTGGTTTGTCATTCCATCAAGTCTGATTTGTGATTCGTTTTGTAGAAAACATCTTTGAAGCAAATTTGGATGTAACTTGGCAAGAATCATACACATACATAAAAAGCATAAAAAAATTAGATTTTAAACATAAAGGGTACAAAGAAGGAGTGTTAGGAGAAAAAAATGAAGAACTCGAAATGCAGACATTTAAGTCACTGAAACACAAGAGATAGAGGCTATTCTGACGACTATTTTCCACTATTTGGGTGGGACTTGGTGCAGAGGATTTTCCGTCCCTTGGCACGTCGTCGTCTTAAAATAGCTCTTCCACCTGGTGTGCTCATTCGTTTGCGGAAACCATGAGTGCGTGCCAATGATTTTCTTGATCTGTTTCTCTTTGTCTGACAAAGAGCAGCCTTCCCTGCTCTCACAACCAAGCCACCACTTTTTCCTCTTCTGACCCCAACATTGGATGTCAAATCCAATCCAAGTGACAACCCTTAACATCAACAATTTAGTTCAGATCAACTCAATCTATATCTCAACAAGGATATATGCATGTATGTGCTAAGTTATTCGCTAGAAAAATATGCTGAATTTAATTATAAAGTGAGTTATAATGATGTTCATGAAAGGATTTTTTTGAGATATTCTTAACTGATGCAGGCTATTGGGCTCATTGGAGTCTCTTCTCCATCACAACCTACCAAAATCCTTTGAGCCCCGAGGATTTTAATAAACTCAACCTCCATATATCAGTAAACCAATCAACTAAACCATACAAGTTCTGGAACCATTTGTTCTTATGTTATTATTGGAGTTCAAGTCTGATTGAGAGTCCTCCAGAGTAAACTGAGTAAATTAAGCAATATAAAAGTGAAAAACATCACAAATTTATTGTCCTAAGATTTTAGATTAATTCTTGTCGGTTACCACATGGTACTGCTATAACCAGATCACAAATCCTTAGAGAAAGAGGAACAAAGAATTTCATCACAACAACTAAAAATACTGCCGCACTCATTCAAAACATCTTACAAATTGCCATTGAGTTGAGGGATACTAGTATAGTCAAGTTCATTGCAATCTGTTCCGACTAGATAACATATTCAGACTTCAGACAAGCATTTTAAACTGGTATTATTGTTCTAAGCAGTGATAAAAAGCTAGTAATGGTACTCGTTTACAACATAACTATATTTGCTTGTGCTTGCCTTCACTTACAACCCATTTCACCAGCAAGTAGTGGGATCAACTCCTATTTAGCTTAAATTGACAAAAAAAAAATCCCTTTCAAAACACAGAAGAGCAACTTCCGCTCCAAATTGTGTCCATGTTGAAGTTAAATTAAACCCCACCACAAAAGCTCTTTTTTTTCTTTCAAAAACCCCTTAGCAAATAAACCCTTACATCCCTATTAAAAGAAAGAGAAGTCACTTCCAATTCAAAAGTGTAACAGGTATTAAAACATGTTTAAGGTTGGGAAAGCATACATCGATAATGAAGAATTAAGAACTTCCTAAATAAAAGCACAGAAGGAAATTGAGGAGGAATGCGGAAGCGCAACTAGTGAAGAATGAGGTGGAAGGGGAAAAAAAGAAAGAAAGGCGAGGAGTACCTGAAAAGGAGGAAGGGGAGGAGAGATGGGAAGGAGAGGAGAGGAAGGAGCAATGGAGGAGAGGAGAGCGAAGAGTGGAGGAACTGCTGCGGGTAACGTTGAGAGAGACTGAAGATGGTTTTGGGGTGGTGAGGATCAGAGAAGCCGTGAGAGTGGGCGCCTTCGTGGCTATGCAGAGCGATAACGAAGCCATTATCCACCTCTTTTTTTTCTTCACCTCTCTCTGAATACTAGTTTAAAGCCATTGAGACAACATAAATAGTTGTTTTCATTTAAATAAATATTATATAAGATTTCATCTGGGGATGTAGTTTAAATGGTAGAGCGCTCACTTTGTATGCTAGAGGTACAGGGTTCGGTCCCCTGCATCTTTATCATTTTATTTAAGTTAGTTTTACTTCTAATTGATATAAGATATTTCAATTTTTCAAAACCATTTTGAAAGATTCTCTAATAGTTTAGCTTTTTGAATCTTTTGGATTTAAATTTTTCGAAGAATTTTAGTGAAAATAACTCCTTGTTCTTGGTAACAATGTAACACGCTGTGGTTCTTGTAAAAGATCTTCCAATTTTCCTTCACCAATTCCGTTTGATTTTTGTATAACTGTCATTGATAAATTCAATGGACACTTACACTATATAAGTAATATAACTAATTCTTTAAATCATATTTTATAATTTATTTCTTTAACCAATTACATGTTTGAATGAATAAAGAAATAATAATATAGTTATCCCAAAACCATCGCGCTTAATTAAATTTTGCACAAAGAATATATGCATCTAATTTGAATTTTATGTAATTAAAGATAAAGCATATGCTTTTCATTTTTTTTAAATATTTCAAGTGTTGTTTTAATCTTTCTAAACTTTTTTACCTACTTTCTAATTTTTCTAATTTTAGAATATGTTATTTTTTTAATCTTTTTAAGTTATTTTTAAATGGTATTTCACAGATGAAAAAATGTTTTTAATTGTACTTATAGAGGATGGAAATCGATGCACTTTAAAATTAAATAGATAAAAATATAAATTTTTAAGGAAAAGCAAATCTCAACTTTTAGATATTTAAAATATGAAAATATATTTCAATTTCGATAAAAAATATCTAAAAACATCACACACAAAAAATCATCGCGCACATGGATTAAAATGTTCTTATTTTAAATAGATGCCAAACGATATATAATTCAACCAGAGATTTAAAGATATTAAAATTCTTAATATAAAAAGTATTTAATGATGTAACTTATAATAATTGAATAATTATTATTTTTGTTTTTATTTGTAATATAGACTTTTTGAATTGATGCATTATAGTATTATTATTTTTTATTTTTAACAAAACCTTTATTATTATTTTCAAAGTTCTTTTAAATTTGTTGGAAAGGCTATATATAGTTAAATTATTATATTAAAATATAATTAATTATTTTGTATTCATTCAAATGAGATATTCACATTTAAATTATATCATAACTTATCACTATGGGTAAAATAATCGATTTTTTAATAATATTGATTATTTGAAATTGGACTTAAATATGAATTTCGCTGATAATTTATTACAGTTTTGTATTTGAATTTTCTGATTCAATCTTAAACGACAAATCCATTATCATTAAAAATAGTTAATTAAATATGTGTTAAATAATTTTATATAATTTTTTAAAAAAATATAAAACAAGTATATCATTCACAGTCTAACTTTTTAATGTACAGAAATTCTAAATAAAAGTAAAACATTTTTTCTTCATAAACCTTGCATAAAGTGTTCTTTTACCGACATCTACCTATCTTACAGAAATCCATATAAGAACTTATAAATAATAGAGGTAAAATATATTTTCTTTAACCGATGTAACACTGAATGTATTTGTTTAATAGTAAATCTAGCATTTTGGACAATTAAAATCCAAAATGAATATTGGTGACTAATACGCTGATGAGTTTGAGATTAAAGAATGTTAATATTTTAAAGATAAGGGATTAAGTTGTTGATTAGTGAATGGCGAGTAGGAGAAAAAGTTTTGAAAATTGTTTGAAAGAAACTAGATGATGTCGCCACGTCGCAATGTAGAATTGGTTTCTGCATTGCCTATTTAAAGCACACAATGTGAGTTGCATATATAAGAGTTCCAGAAAAGAAAAACATTTGTTCAGACTTCAATACTTAAAAAGTTTCTAAACATAATCCATATATGTGTATAATTCATTAACTCGGACGAAGCGAATAACTTCGTACTTTTACAAAGTATAAAAAGACATGCAAAAACCTAGTTTGCAAATATGGGAAACGACAAGTACATTATTAGACTGAGACAAAGAAAAGACAATGTTTAAACTTACTACAACACTATAGTTGCTACAGTAACAACACCATGCACGCACACTCCAACGGATTCAGAAAATTTGTTTTGAAAGAACTACATAATTGGATAAGAAGCTTTCCTGGCGACGCCACAAACACCTCCAGGCTCACCACTTTCCCTGAGCAACTTCATGTATCCCTGCTCTCCCCAGCTTTCACCCCATGAATTCTTTATCAACCAGTACTTTTGACCGTCTTCGCTGGTGCCATAACCAACTATAACAACTGCGTGGTTGAGATCAGTGCCGCATGGTCCTTCAAATACACCTCTCTTGTGTGACTGAAAGTTTTCATTAACAGAAACGCCAACTGACACTGGTTGCTTGGCCACGGCTTGTAGTAGTTGCTCTTCACTATTTTCAGGTACGTCTTCGTATCCCATTATTTGAGCTGCGGCTTCTGCCCTCTGGCATGTTCCAGCAAACCCTTGGTATGGGTAATCGCTTTCGGTAGCGATACCCTGGTTTTCGTTTATATATTTGAATGCTTTATCCATGTAACCTCCACGACACCCGAAGTTATTCCCAACACAGTCCACTAACTGTTGTTCTGACAGTGAGATCAAATTGTTAGTTTTTATTTGGTGAATGCCTTCTACAGCTGCCACAGCTGAAAAGGCCCAACAGCTTCCTGCAATTTAACCATACAATACATTAATGTCAACAGTTATTTTGCTGTAATGTTAATATAAAACACAAGATGAAGAGCTGATTACGTACCGCAGCGACCTTGATTCTTAATATCGGTGACGGCTCCTAATTCTCTCCAGTCCAAGCTTGTTGGAACATCTGTCACACTCAAGCGTGTAGCTGTGGATGAGCGTGGTCGGCTTGAATTGATCTTGAGTCCTGTGTATGAGGCGATAAACTCTTCTACGGTTAAGTCTGAAAATTGATTCAGCCCCAACGTGTAACTCTTGTTCCCACCACTGTTGAACTTCTCTATGTATTCCAAGTTCTTTACAAATATTTTAAACCTTTTTTCCTTCTCTGCATCATCAGCATATGCTCGTTCGAATTGGGTCATCCAATCCTGGTGAGCTGCAACAGCAGAAGATTGATCATACAATGTTCGGGACATGGCTGGGTATGCACATGTCCACAACATCACAGTGCAAACAGCAATCACATGCTTCGTTTGAACTGAAATACCCATTTTTGTTTATGAGACAGAACAAGAGATGTATTGTATGAAAAGTGGGTATGAAAAGATAGCATTCATTTGGCATATTTATAGCACATAAAATTCTATTCCCTTCCGATAATCTCGGAATATAAGTATTCACGTATCACAAAATGACCTCATTTGCCCTTAGCTTCGTATCTTCCTTGCTTAAGATTGACCGCAAAATCTAAATGTAATTGAATGTGAATGTGTCCAATAAATACAGCTCAATCAATCTATGCTTTTTTTTTTCTTTTTTTCTTTTTTTTTTTTGTATGGAGAAAATATCTGCAACTTTTATAAGACATAGTACAAATAATTGGAACTTAATTTTTATTTTAATTTATAAAAATAAGTCGATGAGGTTGCTCATCTCATTTTGTCTTTATAATTCACTTCGCAAGACAACGTAAAGTGAAGACTATAAAGCGAAGACTTAAAATATCAATTCATCCTTAACTTATAATTAATGTGAATTCTTCAATTCTCTCATGATCATCCTTATTTCTGAAAACCAAAGGTACATAAAATTTACTTTTTATTCTTATTCTCGTAGAATTGAATAACATGTATATCCTTATATTTGAACTCATATCGACTCAAATATTTATGAAAGATTTTTTTTACAAAAATAAATTCATCAAAGCAAAAACCAAAGAAACATCTAATTATCCATATTTAATATTTAATGTTACTGTAGCACACATCTTCTCTTTAAACCCAAATGATAGTTAATAAGTTATAATTTCATAAACTTCTAAATAAATAAATTATAAATATTTTAATAAATTAATATTAGTGTAAAAGAGCGCATATATATATATATATATATATATATATATATATATATTCCATATCTGATTTAAAAAGTATTAGTTATATTCATAATTATGTCTTCAATCTAAATATTTTCTGATACCAAGACAAGGTCAAACAAAAATACAAGTTTATTTATCATCTTTAGTTTAATTTATTTTATATTTTGTTAATGAAATTATTGGATCAGTTGCGTAAGGATGGATAATTGAATATTTTATCATCCTTCCTCTCATTTAAAAAATTAAGATATTTAGTTTCCTATTTTCAAAATTCGTAATTTTGGTCTATTTTTTTTTTCTTTACTTGTCTTTTTTTCTTATATTTAATTAATTAATTAAATATTTTATGGTACCGTAAATGAAGATGTCAGATCCGGGTTGAATTGACCATTAAATAAAATAATATATGTAAAATTTATGATTAAACCGAAATATGAATTTTCTAACCAAATGTCTCTTTTAAAATTGGGATGAGAATTGTGGATGGAAAAAAATAGGATGACCAAATAGCATGACAAGGTTATAATTTTTTATTTTTTTTATGTAAAAACTATAAAATATAATAAATTTTACTAATTCTAATAAAATAGTTAGGCAAAATTATACTTCTACTTCATAATAAATGTATTAGTGCTGGCTAATTAAAAAAATAAAAATGAATTGTATAGTTAATAAAATATAACTATTTTTATTTTAAATTTGAAAATACTATAAATAAATAGAAAAGTAGAAAGCTGAATACTGAAGACGTGAACCATGGTTAATAGATAGAGGAGAAGATGAAGGATGTGTTGCAATCCAAGAATTTTCAAACATGCCATGTCTCCAACTGTTTCGCATTTTTGACACGTTAATTAGTCAATATAACTTTGTTTTTACAGGGTTTAATTTTAAACCTTCAGTTTCACATAATTATTTTAACTCTTTAAAAATAATTTTATAAAAAGTAACCCTCTAAAAAATAAGATTACACCTGTTTAGTCTTTTAAAACAAATATGTAGAAATTAGTTTTGTTGTTAATCATCTTCCCTTTATTGCGTTAATTATATATTGTTTATTTGACAGTGTGGAAATCATATGACCAAAGTTTCATTGAATTCCAAAACAAATATTGAGTTTACTCAGCATTATAAGTTGAAGCAAACAAATATTAAAATTCCATAAAACTCGTTAGTGGCTTGATTGCCGGATAATTCAGCTTCATTAAGCTCTCATGCAAAATGCCAATATTAACTAGATTAAACCTAACCTTATACATTTTTAATTTATTTTCTTTCATAATTAAATTATTTTTTATTAAATTATATAATTAAAGATAATCCTCATCTTACAAAACTTTAACTGGAAATTAAAAGGATACAACTTACTTATAATTAGCTTTCCAAATAAGAAGTTCTATTATAGAAGTATGATTTTTTTTAATTTACTTATTTATTTAATGATAAAAAAATTAAATCTTGACTTCTTCTATCTTTTTTTCTTATCTAATTTTTAAAATACATCTCACCACATATTTCGGACAACAAATACTTTTATTATAAAGATAAAATACAAGTACTTCGTAACAACAGACAAAGTATTTAATGTTTTGGTTTGATTTGATATTTGGTTAAAAATAAATTTAAATAAAATATAAAAATTATATGTAGTTAAATTTAGTTTAATTTTAATGTAAAAAGTTTTTGAACCAAACTAATAATTTTTAAGATTTAGTTTGGATTGATTTTACAATTTATTAGTGAGAATTATTTACCTGCACAAGTTGTGTGTCTAAGAGGTATTGGAAAGTAATTAAACCACCTTGTCGTTGGAATATGCTAATTATTAAGATATTATATTAGTCCAATAATCTATCCCATCTAATCTCAATCATTTATTACTTACTTATTCATGTTTTCTAAATTCTCTACAGCCCTTCTATGAAGAAATCGATTCGCTCATAACAATCAGTGCATAAACTATAATAGAATAAAATTTAAAGATACAAAAATTATTTATTTAATATAAAGGAATAATAAGAAAAAAAAAAGTAACTAAGGTGTAACATAAATATTCGCCACTAATATAACAAAAATATTACATAATTTAATATAAATTTACACTAAAAAAAATCATAAAAAAAAATTAGTAAAAAAAATAATTAATTATTATAGTGACTAAATTATAAAACAGACTATTTGGTAGAAAAAAACCGCTAATTAAATATCAATTAATAATAATATAAACTAATTTAGAAATAAAAAAAAATTTAGTCTCTCCGTGGTCTCTAATTGAGTTAATATAACAAGTAATTATTTTTTATCTCTAAAATAAATTTTTATTTAATAATATTTTTTTAGTTATATAAAATGGATTCACTACACATTTCATTTTCTAATTTTATCCTTTATAATATGAAAATATAAAAAATTTAAAAATTATTTATTTTAAATTTAAAATCTTTTAAATAAATTTAAATTTGAAAAAAAAACAATAAATCTATTTTTTTACAATTTTACCCTTTAAATAATAATTTTATTAAAATTTAAATAATTATTCTCAATAAAAACAACAGACACAATATAAAAAATTACATCCAACAAAATTAGAAAATTTATTTATTTTATAATAATTTTTAACAAAAATATTTTTATAATTTAATAATATACTTTTATTTCAATATTTATTATAATAACAGTAAATTCTTATGAAAATAAAAAAGTGTACAATATTTAGATTATTCATCTTTTAATAAAAATAATTCATTTATTTATTTAATAAATAAATAAAAATTTGAATCATTTGTTTTTATTTCAAAACGGGGGATTCCTTTTTTAGTTACATACTTTGTTTTTCAATTTTATTCTTTATAACATTACAATATAAGAAATTTAATAATTATTTATTTTAAATTGAAAATTTAAATTTTAAAAAACTTAGAGAAATTTGAATTTGAAAATAAAACAAAGAATCCCACTTCTTACAATTTTACCCTTCAAATAACTACTTTTTTAAAATTTAAATAATTCTTCCCAATAAAAAAATCTACACATTACAAAAATTACATGCAACAAAATTATAAAATTATTATTATAATAATTTTTTATAATTTAATAATATATTTTTATTTTAATAATTATTATAATAATAGTATATTTTTTGTTAAAATAAAAAATGTATAATATTTAGATTATTAATCTTTTAATAAATAAACTATTTATTTATTTAATAAAATAAATAATTGAATAATTTATTTTTGTTTCAAAATAATTAAGTAAATACTCGGTTTAGAAATAAAAGATATATATATATATATATATATAAAATAATTTATGAGTTAATATGTATATATAATTTATTATTAAAAAAAAAAGTATATATCTCTTTTCTCGACACAATTTTTTACAATTTCATTTTTTAAATACTACCTTTTTTAAATTCAAAATAACTTTTTAAAAAAAATTAATTCAAAATTACAATAATACTTGTAATGATTAGACATATATTTTCTTTGTATAATAATTTTATACATATTCACATAGATTATGATCTTCGTTATAGGTTTATCGGGTGGACTCCACAATGATAAATAGATAAAACTAAACTATCTAATTTGATGAAATTATATAATAGATAATATATATATATATATATTTATTTTTTTTTTATTTTTTTTATCATCGATAAAGATTAAATAACAAGAACCATTTAGGGTGTTCAACCGTTATACATACTTATATAATATGAATCAATTTGTCAGGTCTCCCAAACCAATAAAATGGGAGAGACAACAAAATCTACCACTAAAATATTCGTACAAACTCAAAACATGCAAACTCAAAACAAACCCAATACCATCTCACTGCAACCAAGGGGCAGAAAGAACAATAATCCTTATCCACCAACCTAGACACCAAGCCAAAATCCCACCAAAACCAACAATCATCGAAATAAAGATACCTATCACCTAAACTGGGTCATGCCAATTAAATCGATTTCAAACACAATAAAGGAGCAAGACACCAGTCAGAAAAGGAGAAGCAAGCAGAGGATATTTTAGAAGTTACACATGTGAAGATTTCAGAATGACCACACCTCCTTTAAAAATAACCTTCTCCCTATGACACTAAATCTTTCAAACCATCGAGATCCACACACTTCCCAACACAACTTTATAACCTTACAAAATTGTAAGAAGAGAGCGAAAGGATCGAGGGAAGCGGCCGACGACACTCCTAACCACGCGGAACATTGACCAGTAGATTCCTCCTTCAACGTGCAAAAACAGCATACTAAATGATTGTTTTCTTTAATAGTATACAAGAGAATTCATTATTTTTTTCCTGACATAATTGTTATGATTATCATATTGTAATTTAGTATTTTTGTTTTTAAAACATGTTTAAATAGAAATATATAATAAAATTTATAATAACATTTATAAATTTATCTCATGTATTAATTCAATAAAATTATAATTATTATAAACTTATAATACAATATCTATAATAAAAAAAATACAATTTTTTAAAGATATTTAAAAATTGCGAATACACATGACAACCATTTATTTATATGTAAATACTTATATTATCAGCAAGAAATACATCTTTCATAAACCCTAAAATTAAATGAGTTAGAATGTAAGAATTTAAAGAAAAAAAATATAACTATTCAAATTCTTATATTTCAAACATTTTCTGCATATGGAGAAAAAAAAAATTATTTATGAGAAACCATAAAAACTCATGTACCAAATACTATACTAAAAAAATATTTCATTTTCAAGTTTTTTAATAAGCTAATTTTTCATTGTCAAGTGAGATAAGAATTTTTTTTTTCTTTTTTCATAAAAGAAATGGAACAGTTGAGAAATAAGTTGAAATAATAAATTTGTATTTTACTTCTTTCTTGTTTTTATTTTAGAAATGAAAGACAACAAATGAGAAACAGAAAAAAGGAGTTTGTATTTTACAATTGAAGTTGAAAAGGGGATGAACTGAAAAACTATATAAAAAAAACCTTTAACTTTCTTTTCCTTCATTATATTTAATTATATATAGATAATTGAGATTGGGATTCCATCAGTAGTTAGGTTTTATTTTACGTTTTCAATTCAAATAGAAGATCAGGTGAATTGACAACAGAATGTTTAAAATGAAATAAACATTGTTCTTTTAATTTGGGCAGAAATGTTGTCATAATTATGAGTTATCCAACGTTCCTAATTTTGAAATAAATATCTTGAAAGAGATGTTAAAGTTGTTGGGATTTTTTGTTGTGTAACTGAAAATAAAAACAAACTTGACTGAAAGTGAGGAGAGTGTGGTTGGTATTCCATATATAGATAGGTGGATGGATATATATGTAGATGTGTGTATATATATATAAATATATTTGTATGATGCAGGGTGCAATATGATGATGTGAAAGGTAACTGAAGCACAGAGATAGAAGATGAGTGTGAAGTGGTCAGATCTGCCTCGTGACCTTCTCTCGCAAATTGCAAATTGTTTGGGGCTTATTGACTTTCTCCGTTTCGGTGTTGTTTGCAAAGATTGGAACACTGCTTCTTTTAAAGCTTTTAAAGTATCACCCGATGATAAATCTGTTCTGTGTGATCCATGGTTTCTCATATATGGAGGAGAAGGTTCCGACTGTTCCCTGCTAAACCCCCAGAACAAATGCTACACCATCAACCTTCCAGAACTTGATGGTGCAACGTGCCTTGCATCATACGAAGGATGGTTGCTTTTCTTTGGGAATGATTCATTGTTCTTTTTTTGCCCCTTCTCAAAAGCAAAAATAGAGCTTCCAAATTGTCCTTTTACTGAAGCACGTGACCATGTTGCAGCATTTTCAGCAGTCCCCACTTCTAAAGATTGCATTGTTGTTGTGCTTAACACCAGCAGTAATAGTGAATTACATCTGTCCATGCTTTGCAAGGGGGAAGATCAATGGGTGAAGTCCTCGTTTTCGGGGCACAAGTTCAGCAAAATAAGAACAGCTTTGTATTATGAAAACAATGATTTTCACTTTCTGGATGGAGAGAATGGTCTTGTTACCTTCAGTGCTTCTAAAAGCAAATGGAACAAGTATTATATGCGTGTATGCACTGATAAATCTCCCCCGTCTACGTTATTGCACTATATCATAAGTAAAAATACTTTTCAATTGAGAAATGAGAAGAGAGAAAAAGGATTTATAAAGGCAAATGATTCAATTTCTACCTGCGGAACTATAGTTCCACATGCTAGTGGTAAATGCGACACGATATTTCGGAGTGAAAGCATTGAAGCAGAAACTAAGCCTGGAAGCCGTCATCTCAAAGGAGTATGGATCCAACCCAGATATCTTTATGCTCCTTCCACCCAAACGTGGTAACTTGTTGTCTTCCACTTTTTTTTTCTCAGTCTTTCATGCTTTTGTTCTTTTTTTTAAACTTGGGTTTTTGTTACTTTCTCACCTATGGATCCTACCCTTTTACTGTCAAGGGTTTCGATCCAAACAATTTTATTCTTCTGTTCTTATTTTTCTTATTATCTTTGTTTATTTTGGGTGTTTTCTGCTCATGAATAGGAATTTATTTTAGATGTGGAATTGATTTTTATTTAAATAATTGTGCTCGTTTTTTATCAAATAAAAAACAATATTCGTATTTACTTTTTATGCCTCCTGGTTTATTGTTTAGGAATTGATTTTAGATTTAAAACCGATTTTAATTCTAAACAATTTTAGATCTTTTCCTATTTTTCTGAAAAAAAAAAAATCGTACTGATTGGAGTTCTCCTTGAAATAAAAAAAAAAGTGTAAAAATAAATTATTTAACTTCGTAGTCATTTTTTAAAGAATCTATATATATTATAAGATTATGAAGATTATGAATCGTGATCAACCACCACACATCGAATCGAAACAACCTTAACTGCTTCACAAATCCTTTTAGAATTTTAATTATAGAAATATTGACTATAATTTAAATGATGTTTTGGTTTCATACAAAGTTCGTTAGATACCTATGTATATGATGAATATTAATATTAATTTAAATGGTTTTATATTTTTATACATTGCATATAATTTTATTTATAAAACTTTACCATAAAATATTTGAAATTAATTTTTATGATTATTAGTACTTATTTTAAAATTACTTTAATGCAGATCGTTATCAATGGGTAATGCATAGTTAATTATATGATATACTGATTTAAATTACCCCAACTAGAATGTTTTTAAATGGTTATTTGTATTTTTTTTATCATATTAAAATATCAAATCTATTATTCTAAATAATGAAATGGCATTAGTTTCAAGAAAATGTATAATGCACTATCTTTTTAACTTCAATTCATAAATATTTTGAAGCAATAATTTTTGTTTATTTTAAATGGTCTACGATACGGATACTGACATAAAGGACATTAAACACGGAATACGGATGTAGGAACGGAATACGGATGTAGGAACGGAATACGGATGTAGGAACGGAATACGAATGTAGGAACGGAATACGGATGTAGGAACGGAATACGGATGTAGGAACGGAATACGGATGTAGGGACACGGAATACGGAAGTAGGGACACGGAATACGGAAGTAGGGACACGGAATACGGAAGTAGGGACACGGAATACGGAAGTAGGGACACGGAATACGGAAGTAGGGACACGGAATACG
>Ga0123342_1005410_pt1 | contig 18513 bp, 7 predicted proteins | sample Turbeawhitnodule_FD_89960 | JGI IMG/M metagenome (GOLD analysis project Ga0123342, IMG submission 89960) | Root nodule microbial communities of legume samples collected from Mexico - Turtle bean Mexico white nodule | ecosystem: Host-associated > Plants > Roots > Nodule | place: Mexico: Nepantla...
GTCGAGCCTAGTAGGCCCAGGTTGATGGCAAACCGAGCGAGAACGGGCCTATGTCAAGCCGAGTGGTCCTGGCCGATGGTGTGCCAAGCGGGCCTAGGCCGACGTTGAGCCGAGCAGGCCCAGGCCGATGTTGAGCCAAGCAGGCTCGAGTCGATGTCGAACCGAACAGGACCGAGCCAATGTCGAGCCGAGCGGACCAAGGCCGATATCGAGCCGAGCGAGCCCAATGGCCAACCAAGCGAACCCGAGCCAATATCAAGTTGAGAGGGGCCTTGGCTGATGTCGAGCCTGGCAGGCCCAGGTTGATGGCAAACCGAGCGAGAACAGGCCTATGTCAAGCCGAGTGGGTCCTGGCCAATGGTGTGCCAAGCGGGCCTAGGCCGACGTTGAGCCGAGTTGCCCTAGCTGATGTCGAGCCCAACGGACCCTGATCGATGTCGAGTCGAGTGGGTCGGGCCGATGTCCAGCCGAGGTAGCGTAAAATATATCATTATTTTTGCCTTGCGCTTTTTTTTTTCTACTTCTTTGTCACATGCATTCAAAATAACATGTAAATATTAATAGAAATTAAAAGTCTATGAAATATTTGATGAGTTTGAATTTAAAAAAGTATAACTATTACATTTTGCATATAGGTTCGAATTATACGAGTTGTTCATAAAGTTGGTCCAACTCAATCTAATTTATATATTATTTTAAAAGTATATTTTTTTAAAAATAATTATGTATTATATATTGACACAAGTTTTCAACTTAATATACAATATTTTTTTATATTAAATTTAATTGGTGTATTATGTTTATAAGTAGGTTCATCTATTGTCTTGAAGGTTTTCATATCCTAACTTATGCCAACATAGTAATTAGAAGCGGAAAAAATATATATTAATGGGTGTTTCAAAATCTTACTAGAATGGACATTCATGTCCTCTATATCATATTAGACTATAAGTATTAGATTGAGAGATTAAGGTTTAAGTTCAACTCAACTTCTCAAAACAAACTTATTTTTTATATGTTCTATTAGAGAGTGAATTTGAGTTTAACTTCACTCACAAAAGTAATTTATAAAGTGATATTTACATTTAATATATATATATATATATATATATATATAAATTTATCTCTAATAGATACCGTATCTCTATTAGAAAAAGAATATCATAAAGTTTTAAAAATGAAAAAATTATCCTGGCTTAAGTGGATCTATTTGATTTCACGTGGAGTGTGGTGAATAAGTAACTAGTTAAATTCATCATCATACTCCCAATGTGTGGATCAATTAGTGCTACATACTCCTATTTAATAAATTGTTCGGCTTCAAGTCCTTGGAATATAACTATTAAATATTTTTGAGAAATTTTTGTTACATTCTTTTCCATAAAAAATGTGATTTAGAAAAAAAATCATGTTTCTACTTATATTACGATGATAAAAAAAATTGGAAAAAATATTTTTGTTTAACGATTATCAATATAAAAGACGAAAGGTTAACCATCCAAGTTTTACAAACAAATTATTCTTGGTTATAGTTTAGTATCCAAATCTTCTTTTATGCATATTTACCATCACTTTCTAAAAATTTACAAATTTTACTATTATTCTGATAACGAATTCATATTTATAAAAAACTAATGATAAAACAACGTAGATTTATACACATTAACACTTTGTTGCATATTTAACAAGTAGATAAAATATGCTAAGATTTGAAAAACTATGATAATAAAAGGTGTGAACAAAAATAAAACAACACAATTTATAAAATAATAATCTATAACAATATTTAAAGAGATTATATATTTTTTATGCATACAATTTTTTATAATTTTACCCTTTAAATAAATATTTTTTAAATTCAAATAACTATTCTCAATAAAGAAACCTATACAATTAAAAAAATAATTATTTTAATAAAAAAATTATAATTTAATAATACTTTTTTATTTCAATAATTACAATAATAATAATATTTTTTTCAAAAGAAAAAAGTTAACACATATTTAAGCGTATGTGTTGTTAATAATAATAGTAATAAAAAGTGAGAAAATGTCCTAGTAAGACAAAATCAAAAGGCTGAGAGATGTTGCTTGACCTTTGAGGTTGTAACTGATCAACGGTTACCAACCCTTAGAATATAAGTGTCAAAAGAAAACAAAAGGTCCGAGAAAGAGACTGAAAAGACTGCTTTGGTAGTTTCTGCAATATTACCAAACTGCTTCTGGATACCCTTTCACCTCATAACCATCCACGCTACCAAATTCTATTTCTACATCACTTTCTTCTTCTAACTGCATTTTTTTTCCAATTTTTTACCTAACACCAGTAATATAAAACACTCTCAGGTATCTCCTCCGAGAGTTGAGATCTTTTAAACTTTAACAATCAATAAAAATAATAATAATAAGTGAGCAGAGTCAATTATGGTACATGGACTTCGAATTCTAAGTATGAAAATGCTCGAGATTCCAACATTTTCAGTTGGGTGAACATGCTCTGGAACAAAGTCTTTATTTGAAGTCATACTTGCCGAGTGCGTAACTACCAGAATTGAATAGAATTTGGAAGCCAACACTGGTTGATTATTGTCGAATGATGTTATATAAACCCATAGTATTAGTACCACCGAATCATATCAGACACAGCGAAGAACATGGATTTCAGTAGCAGTAGAATTTTGGCACAAGGTGTATTTGTCCTCCTTGTGCTTTCGAGCGTGGCTGAGGGGACAGAGCCCAGAACCATTTTGGTTGGAGACTCCGAAGGTTGGCGTGCGGGCACCAACTACACGCAATGGGCCATTCAAAATAGCCCCTTCCACATAAACGACACATTGGGTAAGTCAATAAATGAAAATCCAATTTGTGTAAATATAGTTATGTTATGTATTGATTGATGGGTTGGTTTTTTTGGGAGGTGAAGTGTTCAAGTATCCCCCACCAGGAAATTCGACGGTTACGCAGAGCGTGTACTTGCTCCCAGACTTGTGGAGCTACATAACGTGCGAATTCCGAGGAGCAAAGGTGTTGGGGAACGCAAGCGAAGGACGTGACGAGGGGTTTAAGGTTGCGCTGACTGAGTTGAAATCATATTACTTTGCCTCTGCAGAAGGCAACTCTTATGACTGCCTTGCTGGTCTCACCAAGTTCACCGCTGTTCCATCCTCTTAGCTCAATTCCACTTTTCACCACCAAATCAAATTTCATCACTTTCTCTTCTTTTAATAAAATTAAACTGCATTATGTGTTATGCGTTCAAAGCCCGTCACACTTTACTGTGGCCCATTGTTCTCGGCTCGGCCTGTCATAGGCCCAAATAACAATATTCTTCCTATTCCACTTTTTCTGATGTTTAACGTTTTCACGTTCATATTTAAAATGAATTAATATTAATAACATTTAATAGAAAAATGTTAACCATACTTATTATTATTGACTAAAATTTATTAAAAATGGATTAACTGAAAGAAGCGATAAGTATTAAAGATTTATTCACACATTTTAGATTCCAGAATTTATTTCTTTTATTTACTCCAAACCTATTTTAACTGAAATAAATTCGTAGAATTAAGGTTATAACTTATATATAAGCTTAAAGAAAAAGAAAGTTATAGTTGGACACTAAAAGAAGCTATAAGTAAATCTTGGATGCAAGTTAAACCAGTGGCCCCTCCACCACATATTCTATTCCTTCTGCTTCTGCTGCTGCCTTTTAAATGCTTTACCAAGTTTGTCTATTTTTGTAGAATCATAGGCTTCATCATCCATAATCAACTACTTCAGAAATCAATAATATACCACATTATACCTCAGCTTTTGGCTGCACAGATGTTGCGTACCCACATTCTCATCATCTTCTAATATACAAATATCTTTCTTATTATTCATCTTATTTTAATCAAAACGATACTATTTTTAAAGGGTGTAATTAAAACAATCAAGTCAAGAAAAAACAAGGTCAGGTGTGTTTTAGGTTTCTTCATTCTTACTAAATATTACTTCTTTATTTTTTATTATGTTTTAAAAATGACATGGTTTTTGCTTTCAAATTGTTTTTAATATATAACTAGTGAAATTTGTTTGTTTTTATAGAATTTAGAATGTTAAGGTGGGAAAGAAAGGTATAGCGGTTGTAAGAAAATCCAATACCTAAAATGGATAAACACGCCGTTTTAAAATATGAAAACTAAGATTACATTTTGGCTGCAATTTTAAGACGTCAAACATATTTTACCTTCAAAAACTGTTTCAAAAAATTTATTATTACTTATATTAAGATATAATTTTTTTCTATTTTTTGATCTATAATAAAGACCGAAAAAATAATTTTAGAGTATAACTAATACAATTAAAATGAAATTTGAATATTCTATTATTAAAGTGAAAAGTATATATAAAAAAAAATCATTTATTCAAGTTTCATTTCAAAAGAACTATGATCTCTCTAAAAACTCCATTTTCCTTTTCTTTGTCTTTTCTCTAAGATTTTAACTTCCTCGCTCAACAGATCAACGATCGAAATTTGTCGTTGAACTCCTAGTAGTAAACTCTATAAGATTGCTCGATCAAAATCTCAAATAAAGTAAGTTCATTTTGACTCTTTTTCCTTTGAGTTAGTTTTGATATGATTAGATTTGTCTTTAGTTTAAGCTTGCATGTGATATTTTTATCTTTAGAATTAGTTTATGTTAACTCAGGGTCCTAGTGATTTTGTTAGATTTTTTATCAGGACTCTATGATGTAGGTTAAGTTAAACTTGAACAATTATAGGATTTGGAGCTCTTAATGAGCATTTGCTCAAAATCAGGTAAGGGAAGGTAGTTTTAAATTTCCAATAAAACCCTAGGCTAGAAAATCTAGATGTGGGGGTGACGTGGTTACCAGTTCCAAATTCTGTTTGAAGGATTGATTGTTTATGAACAATGCATGGTATTGTTTGAAATATAATGTGAATATGTTGATTTTGATATGGATGATTTATGGTAGATGTTTTTGTTTGAATCGAAAAATTTGGTGTATTTATATAGTTGATACTGTGTAAGTTACTTTAGAAGTGAATGAGCTGTTAAAATTGTTTTTGTTTGATTATGAATGAGGAAACTAGGCAGAATTATGCAGATTTTTCTGCATATCTCACTCAAATGAGATAACTCTCATCCAAGTGAGAATAAAATGAAAAGATGGGGTGTTATTGGATCCGTTTTCACCTAAGCGAGAAGGAATATCGCTCAGGTGAGACTTGAGATGAAATTTTAAGTGCTCTCATATTCAATCTCGCTTGAGCAAGACCTATTCTCGCGCCAAGCAATATGATTTTCACTAAAGCTAGACTCTGTAAAAAATAAAAATAAAAAACTTAAAATTTATATTTTTGCTTTTGAAACTCTGGTTTATTATTGTTTAATTTTTTTCAGTGAAAATTATAAATTTTATTTAAAATTATGGATAAAGGAACTTAGTTATGTGTTTAAGTGAATTTTGAGATATATTTAGATTGTTTAGAAAGTTTAAAATATAGTAAGATTGAATGGTGTATTGATGTGTTAAATGAAGTATGCAATGATGTGAAAGTGTGATCAAAATATAGTATTTTCAGGAAACAAAATATTGTGTTAAGATTGTTATTTGGGTGTATTGATTTGTTAAGTCCCGTTAATGAGACGATCCTAACTCTATTGATATAATGAAATCACATAGATGAAGTTATTCAGTTGATGAAAGTCAAAGGAGGTTCATATGACTTGGGTTACGATTTCAAATATAATATGGTCTTTCAGGTCATATGAATCTACCATGTCATATGAGATGATGATTTGTTTATGCGCATGGATGTGTGGATTCACAACGAGTAGCATGACAGGGTGCAGATCTCACGATGCTAATTTCAATACCCGAGTCTTCTGGAAGTCGACATTCGTAAGACACTTATTGGGGAAATGTTTAATTCAAAAAATATTTGTTGGATTTCTGATAATTTTAGCACGGCTCTAACACAATTTTGAAAAGGATAAATACAATAATTTGTTATTGCTCCTCACAGATTCTTGCAAGTTAGAAAAATTATTATCCGCTGCTTATTGTTCTTGTTGAGTTATTATTTTTATTGTGTTGAATTTCCCATAAACTTGTGCACATAAATATTTATTGTCAATTTATATAATTATATAATATGTAGATTTGTATCCTCATGTTCTACATTTTAGATATTATACGTATCTCCGTATACCTGATGTGTCCGTGTCGTGTCAATGTTCGTATCAATGTCTGTGTTACATAGATAAGAAAAGAGAAAACAACATATTCTCAAGTTCTTTGTCGCTTTGGTGACCACCTCTTCACTTCTAGCTTAAAATCATAATGAACACTCTTTAAATGGTATGGAGTTACATAATACCCAGTTAGCATTTTCCTTAAAGAAAGGTTAAAGAAATTTATTTTATTTATTTATTGGTGTTAATAGTTACATTAATAAATTTTTTTATATGTTCATTCAATTACTTTTTATAATATATTCGTGTATTGTGTTTTGTAAGTAGACATCAATTTTAAAAGTTAAAAAATGATAAAAGCTTATATAAGAATTAACAAGACAACATAATTACTGTGTTTTTATTAAGTTGAATTTCTTTTCTCCGTTTAATACTTTTAAAAAAGTTAGTTTTATTATTATTACGTTTAATTTTTACTTTTATTTTTTATTAGTTGCAAATATTCTTGTAAGAATGGTATTGAGTTGTTTTATCTATTTAATTTGTTAATATTGTTATTTTATTTTATTTTTTACATCTCGTACAGTGCATGGATACTGTATATATATATATATATATATATAGAAGAAACGTTTTTCAAAATCTGCGGCATTTCACTTAAAAAATATATTTTACTGTAAACGAAAACAAAGAGATGTTATAACCAACAATTGAATAAGACCAAAAGTTTAAATTATTTTTACTTCAAATTTAATATGTTAAATCATGTCCAAATATAAAGTGAAACCGGGTAATAAAATATTCATAGGCTTACTCATCTGAGTAATTTTTCTTTAATTTTTTTAAAAATGCTAACAACTCACTATTCATTATAAGCTAAAATCTATTAAAAACTACAAAATTATGAAAACAGCTCACTAAATATAAAGTAAGTCGTATAAAAAATTGTTATTTAAGTGCATCAAGTGTGTTCCCTTGTTTTTTTATGTATATGGAATAAAGATTGAACCAATAGACACTCTTATTCACCGAAATCAAAATTAGAATAGAAAAACTTGGACAAAAACTAGAAAAAAAAATATGAAATTGTTTTGAATAGTATTTTAAAATTTTGACCAAAGTGATGATACCTAAAAATAGATCACGTATCACATACTTAACTAAACAAGTCTGTATAAAAAATAGTCCATCAACTAGAAAAGAAGTCAAATTTGGGAAATCAGTAAAATAACGTCAAAACGGGCAAAAGCTCAGTTCACAACACGTGGGTGAAAAAAAGTTGAATGCAATGTCATTTTGAATTTTTTTTCTTAAGAAAAATTATCTTCAAATATGCCGTTTTAATTTGTATTCTACTTGTATACTTGTTAATAAATATTGTTGGGTATTGATTAAATCTAAACACAAGATATATTTTTTTAAAATTAAGTTGGTTAGAACGTTAAAAAGTAATTTATTTGTAATATTCAGTGTTATTAAGTAACGATATTATGTTTAAATGTTAGTTTATATTATCTACTTTTCATGTCATTGGTTAAAAAATAACATTGATTTTTTACCATGGTTCAATGGAGATTAGGTTATTAAATCTTGAATTAATTTCTTAACAAGCTTAGTGTGATGAATTTAACAAGCTTACTGATTTCTTAACAAGCTTAGTACTGCATATATTTTAACTACTTTTATTTTACTTTGTATGCAATGAATTATATATGCGATTTTGAGTTATAGGTGTGTATCTATAAATAGGAAATAGGAAATAGGATATTTCGTTTGGGGAAATTGTAGAAACTGTGTCATCTGATTCTCTGGATTTTGTATTAATAATTCTGTGTAAGAAACTCGTAAATGACAGCAGCAGAATGCCATGAGTAGCTTGGGTTCAGAATGTTAATAAAAGACAAGCCTTTTCATTAATTTGAATAGGAACAAGGAGAATTACAAGTTATGAAAATAGAAAGCGTGTATTGATAACGACAAAATCAGATTCTGCTCCTTTCATATTTTATTTCGGGATAATACATGCATTTCCCATTCATTCCTCATTTATGACTTACCTCCCCGTGACCTGGAATTCCTTAAAACAATTGCGTTGCAGTGTGGACTCAATAGGAAACTCTGAATGAGACTAAATGTATATCCATTACCAAACACAAAACCTATCTTGTTAAAAACTTTTTTAATCCTCAACTATTATCTTATGTACTTTTGCTTCTTTTTATTTGTCCAAGGTGTGGGACTTTGTACTTAATTCTTACCCATAACAAATGCAACTGACCCAGTTGCCACCTTCTACCATCTCACTACAATCTTTAGACATTCCACCCAGTAAGCCAAATTCACAAACATATACGTTAGATTTCCCCGCAAATATAATAAACAGCGAGGTTTCTAAAATAAAATAGTTTGAAACGGAAGAGAAAAGTGGTGAAGCCAGAAGAGTTTAATTCCCTGATCCGTAAAATCAAATTGAACAGCAGTATACTGGAAAGAGAAAGAGACAAAAAACAATTATGATTCATTTAATGAAAGTTCGAGTTATCAGAAAAACTGGAAGACACATATTCCCTCACTTCTCTCGCGATCACATCTCTCATCATATCCCAAAACCCCGCCGGCGCATTCTCCGGCGAAGCCCGGTGGTCCAGCACGGCGTCCTCGGCCACGGCAGCGTTAGAGATACCGGGGGGAGCGAGAGTCAACGCGGTCAACGGGTCATCCTCGAAAGAGCGAGAAGGAGCAGAAGAAGTGGCTCCTTCGCTGCTGGCATTATTATTAACATTAATGTCAAGAAGAGCCTTGGCCCTGCGCTTGAGCGTGGAGTTCCAGTGGTTCTTGACGGCGTTATCGGTTCGGCCCGGTAGCAAACGGGCAATGGTGGCCCACCTGTTACCATACTGGGCGTGGGCGGCGATGATGGTGTCGTCCTCTTGGGGAGAGAAGGGGCGGTGCTGGACGGTGGGGCTGAGCTGGTTGCACCAGCGCAGGCGGCAGGACTTGCCAGACCTCCCCTTAATGTAGCGGCTGATGAGGGACCAGTTACGGGGTCCGTATCGGTCGACGAGGCGGGTGAGGATCCGATCCTCCTCGGCGCTCCATGGGCCTTTGATTCTGTGGGGGTTGTTGTGGTTGGAGTCGGAAGAGGAAGAGTCAGAGGAAGAAGAGGCGGTGGAGGAGGTTCTGTTGAAAGCTTCCATTGAGTTGAGTGAAAATATGTTATTATGGCGTAATGGGAGAAAGGAGAGAAAGGAGAGAAAGGAGGAGAGGGAGTGTTGTTGTTGAGTTGGTTGGGTTTATATACGGAGATAGAAGTGAAAAGGTGCATGCAGCGTGAATTATAACGGGTAACGGGGAGAGCCAAGGGTACTTCCAGGAAAGTGGGGTTTTGTATAGTTGGTGGGTGTGGGGGTCTAACTACTGTGACTCTTGAGTTGAGTTGAGATGCGATTTGTTTTGATATCACTATCTATACTAATACTCATATACTAATACTAATACCATCTTCTCCTCAAAACCACCTTTCTCGCTGGCACCTTTTTACCCTTTTCTCCTCTTTGAAATTTCCTCACCACCTTCATTTTACATTTCTTTATTACATTCCCACCTATTGCTTTCTCTAATCACTCATATAATATTATGCTTCCCACTCTTTTCATTATTCTATTCTGTCAACTTCCCACTTTCTAATTCATAACAGTTTGCCTCTATTTAGGCATCCTCAGGTTAGAATAAGAAACATATTCTATATTCCATTTCACACGTCTATGCTACTATTAACACTCCAAACATACTCACTATATATATATATACCATTGCAAAACCCCACCCTATCAAACAGCTGTACACACTCTTCTTCATTTTTAAATTCCTTCCATTCATTCTCCTAAGCACCTTAGTATCATACGAACTGAAAAGAAAGATAACAAAATCATCGTCCTTTCTTACACGAGGAGGGAAATCATTAAAAATAAATGGGATCACATCTTTACCCTTCTTTCTAAAACCAGAAAGGAAAAACTAAACAAGTGTCTTCTTCTGTGTTAACCAACTCAAATGTTTTTACTTTTTGTATTCTTTTAATTACAACCACTTATTTCCTATTATTCATGCATATTTTTTTCTACTTACTTTTCATTCATTTTATTTTCTTTTACTTCCTTTTCTATATCATTAATCACTTTCTACTCCAACCTTATTACAAGACCGAGTAAAAATTATATTTCTGTGTTTGTTTACTGGAGTGCCTTAAAAAGGGGATACGGGTGGTGGGTTTGTGCAGGGAGGAGTAGGGTTTTAGGCACAGAGTGAGGTAGAAAATAAAAGGAAAAAAAGAGGGGTTGGATTGAAAAGTGATTATCGTAGTGAAAAATGAAGGGGTGTGTGTGGAAATGGATGATAGAATATTAGGTTTAAGGGTGGAAGTGGTTGTTAATTGGCGTTTGTTGGGTGCGTTTAAAACATGAGATGACAGGAAAAGTTGAGCTGTTTAGCACACAAGAAACGTTTTGATTTATTTGAATGTAAGAAAAATGGTAGTATAGTAGAATACAAAGATTACTAAAAAAGAGAGAGCAAGTGGGGTTGAAAGGCTTTTTGACTAGTTTTTGTTTGGCTGAGGGACATAGAGATGAGATACAGCTGTAATGTAAAAGGGAAATTGATCCATACTATGAATCTCAACTCTATCTATAACCAACCAATTATGTTGAGAGAGGAAGAAATGAGTGAAAGTGGTGTGCAGCAATGAGTGATGTTAGCTGCTGCTGCAAAACCAAAATCTTTCTTCTCATATTTTTAACCAAAATAATATTAAATAAAACACTTCAACTTCCTCCACGTAGGAAGGCCCCACTCCAGCCTGTAAGAATCTCACGTGATTCAAATTCAATCCCTTTGACTTTTTAGCCCCTCACCCCACCCTTTCCACAACACCATCACCTCTCGCACCAACTTCAATCAACCATCTCGATATAACATTTTTACTCATATTTATTTTGCTTTTCCTTATTCTCATCTCAAACCAAAAATATTATAAACCCCACATTCATTTTTAACTACTTACTTAATATTTAACGGAATCGTTAAAATTACATTTTTTTATTTGTTCACATATAAGTACACCTCAAATGTTCATATTCTCTGTCACTGTTACATCAGTTTTTTTTTTTTGTTTGTTAAATATTTAGTTTACGTCTTTTTTAATGCATTATCCCTACTTCTTTTGCGTTAACATTATTATGTTATTATACATTCACGTTATAATTTTATATCCTTATACGTGTAATGTGTTCTTTCTTTCATCCTTTATATACAGTGATTGAATAAAAAAAAGATACACAAACAAGTAGCATTGGTCGAGACTAATTGGTTCAACTTTTTAGGTATAAAGAACAAAATGAGAATTATGTAAAGATCTAAAGATATTTTTAAACATTGTTTTAATATATAAGTATAGGGGAAAAAAGAACTCTGAGTAGCTTGATAACAGGTTATAAACCTCTTAAGTATTATTATTTGAAGCAAAACAAATAAAAAAAATTATTATAGAACCTCGTTTCATATCTGTGTTTATCATTACTTTTTTAGTTGGTAAGCTCGGACATACACCAAATTGTTATTTTTAAATTAGCATTAGCCATTTACTTCCTTTTTAATGAAGACGTACTTATGCTATGATATTATAATCTATCGCCCATTCGTATAATATATTTAAAAAATTGTTTTAATTAATTTCCATAATTTATAAAAGATAAATTAAAGGTCATGACTTAAACATAATTTATATTATATATTTGTTATGTGATCTGCACTAAACGTAGAACATAATCATACATTATTATGTGATTATTTTATTGTCTTCCTTTTTTGTTATATCATAATGTTTAATCTTAACAAATCGATGATTTAAGAAATCTATATTTAAAAAAAAAATTATTATTATTTATTTATTTATATTTTTGCTATACAAATGCTTTTAATAGATTTGATCGTAATTTGGTAAGTAGACGATTGAAAAATATAAAAAGATTTACATTAAAAAAGTGGGAGAAATTTTTCGGTGAATAAAAAATAGAAGAAGTTGAAGTAAAGCAGGTGCTTAAGAATAGAGTTGTTTTTGGAAGAAGGAGAGGAATGAATGAAGAAGTAGTAGCCGCCCACGTGGCATAAATAAATTTGTTTTGGAGGGTTGTCATCCTAAACAAGGGAAGCAGTTGGGCAGTTGATAAAAACAGCTGGCACCAAACTCTAACGCACCGACTTCTTCCTGTTCCGTTACAGTCCGATTATAACTACTCATGGACCACACTAATTGTGTTTCATTTTAAATCAATAACTACCATTTCTTTTAAGCTCTTTTGAAGGGAAGGTAAAAAAAAACTTCAAAGTGTGTATATATTAAATATGTGTAAGTGACTTAAATACCTTGAAAATAAAAAGAAGAAAAACGTGATAACAAAAAGTCAAGATTTTTTATATTACGAAAAGTCATTTTTTTCATGCTTTTTCCGTCCAGTTTTTGGAGAGAGCTAAGATTATGACGGGACAAAAATCTTTCTTTCTCCCCTGTTGTCTATCATGCTTTGTTTGACCTTGGGAACAAATATTGAAAAAGTGAAAGAAAAAATACAAAATAATTTTTAAATTGTATTGCGTATAAAAAGTAAAAAGAAAATACATGTAGAGTGGCGTAAATATCTGAAAATATATATATAGTAAATAAAGGAAACGTTGGATATTTGTTTAATCTTAAACTAAAAGAGAAAAAGAGGCAATGTTTTGGAAATTGAATTGAGTTGGAGTGGTTTTATATTCTGACAAGAGCTATATTAGGCGGGTCGGGTGCGGGTCGGGTGAGATGGGAGCAGAGAATAATGTTAGGTAGGGTACATGAGGCAGTTGCAAAGTGGGGCCTGAATTAGAGCATGAATGTTTGATGCAGATTTAAATGGGCCCGGGCGTGTCCCCTTCCAACCCATTTGCCGAAGAACTGGGCCCACTCTGTGCTAACTGCTAATTCAAATTCCAATTCTCCTCTTCTCCATTCTCCATTCTTCTATCGCGCATGCCTTCTCCTCTATTATTATTTTTCTTACGTTCTATTTATTTCTAAATAAAATATTTGTAACTTCTACACTCCCAATGGATACATTTCCTACTTTTCATTAAATATTAGGTTTATATAGTTTGCTCAGTTTATTATTTTACAATTATGAATAATAGTGAAATATATGTATCCGCATATTTTTTTTTAATCAATTTTCATAATAATAAAAATTTAATATATATGAATCGAAATTAAAAAAAAAATATATGAATTGATTAAACAATTTTTTTTTCTTCTCCGGTTTGAGTCTCTCATTTCTTTAAGTTTTTTTTATCTTCTTCTATTGGTAGTGTTTGGGATCGGAGAGTATTTGGGATCGAAGAGTTTGATGATGTTCACATTAAGGTTAGGATTGACTTGATGGTAAATATAAAAGAATAATGATATTACTAAAGAATATAATTGTTTGAAATAGATTGAAGAAAGTGATTGGAAATGAAAATTATTTTATTTGATATCATATATGAGATTTGGTGTTAGAAGGTGTGAGAGTATGCTCTCTCTTTCTTCTTATTATTGTCTTCAAATAAAATAATTTAAGAAAAAAGTGGAAGAATTAGTTTGGATATAAAAACTGTACATTAATATTAATTTAAAAAATTAAAAAATAATTTTATTTTTAAATAATTCATATAAAATAACAAAATACACCATTGTACTAATTAAATTAAATAAAGATAAAGAAAAAAACAGTTATAATAGAAAATCCAGCTTTATTTTAATCTAGGATGGTCAATTTGTTTAACATATCAACCTGCGGTTACCCAGGTTAAGTCAATTAATTTAAAATAAGGGGTATTGTAAATGAGTTTAGGATTAAGAGTTTTAAATGATTGTAAATTGTATTTCTTATATTTTTTTAAATTTTAAGTCCACTCTCATGAAATAATTCCTAATAATTTTACAAAGTAAAAACAAAAGTGTCTTAAAATCGTAAAACATGTTTTGATACGTAACATTTAAGCATATGATTGTTGCACCAAATTAAAAACTGAGATATTAAAAGTGATATTAGACTGGAGAAACTAAAACCAATGTCATAAAAAAGTTGAGAGATAAAGATTTATTAAATAAGTGCTGAAGGTCTATAACCAATCAAATATGAATAATCTTAGTTCTTTCCTTTATTCTCCACTTCAATCAAATAATAATTTTATGCTTTTTTTTTTCCTTTTTTTCTTCTTTTCTATACGAGCATAATGTAGTGCTTATCATGAATTGTTAACAATTGTTTTTGTTTTCTTCCTTTCTTTTCACACGTGACATGTGATATGTTTCAACATGAGGTTTTATTCACACGAATGCTAAAATTTTACATTAAATTTATGAGAATTTAGATATTTGAAAAAAATAAGAAAACGAGTAAGTTATGTTTGAGTGGCATATCTTTATTATTCATAAGTCATCAACATTAAACACGAATAAAGACGACTCTAGTTATAAAAAATTAATTGAAAAAATTATGTTCACAGAAATGGAAATTGATTTAATTTAATCAGTAATATAAATTATATTTTTTACAAAGTTGAAGTTATAATATGTATTACTACTTCAATGTAAAAATACGTCTGGCAGAAATGTAACAACTTTTATGAAATATGTTTACCGTAAAGTTAGTATATCTTATCATGAATTCAATTAAATTTTGTTAGAATTATTTGTTTGTATAAATTAAAAATTTATGATTTAAAAAATATATATATGTAGAAAGTTATGAATATTGTTTACTTATTTTAAAAAAATAATATTATAATATATAAGTTGTAAAAAAATAGTCTTTATTATATTATAATGTATAAGTTGTGATAAAATAGTGTATAGTAATGTAAAAAAAATATATTATTTTCATAAAAACATAGAAAAATAATTTATGATAAATTAGGTAATAATAATTTTCAATTATTTACCATTTTTTTAATAAACTATTTGATTTATGTAAATAACTATTTCTATTATGTTTGATAAATAATTGAACATAATTATTACATAATTTATCACAGATTATTTTTCTTAGTTTTTATGAAATTAATATATTTTTCCACATTATTACTAACTATTTTCTCATTACTTATATATTATAATAAACAATTTTTAACCTAAGTTAAAAAATTTGTTGTTAAATCATTCATCATTATTTTACACAGTTTTTTGTAAACCATAATTTTTCAATTTATGTAATTAAAATAAATCTCAACAAAAATTTAACTCAAATCGTGATTTTCAATTTTTTAATAAGAAAATTCTATCAGATTAAACCAAATTAAAGTCATGCTTAATGAAAGAGTTCTTCAATTTATCTCTAAAAGTTGTTGTGTTCCATTATAACAACTTTTGAAGAATAAAATTGTTGTAGTCGTACTAAATTACCTATTTTTATAATTTTTGCAAATCTATCTATTCTTATAAATTTGGTACTGCATCATTTATCATTTATGTAAAATAAAATTTCAACCTTAAGTCTTATAATATATAATTGGTATGACAACTCATCACATGATTAATTTTTAATTTTCGAATTTCGCGATTTAGTGTCTTTCTACACTTAAAAGTAGCTTAATGTATTATGAAACGAGGTTAGTCATAAATCACCATTCATAAATAATGTGATAATTTTGTTGATGAAGATTATGAAATAAATAGTCCAAATTACTTCAATTTTTCGGGGTGAAATTTCAGAGTACCTAGTATAAACTTTTATCCCATAACTCATGTAATACCTTTTTAAATAAAAGATTATATGCATATCAAAGAGAATAATATTTTAAACACAATGATTGACGAGTTTTCCTAGTAGAGGTCAACACCTTTTCACTTATAAACCAACTTGAAGTGTCTTAAATAAATAAAGATGTTATGTTTAACTAATTATATCTGTAAATATTCTGTCAAACATTTTAGAATTCCCAATTATTAATAAATAAAAGGTATAAACTAGATAGATGAGAGGTTTTTTTTACCATATTAGGTTAAAATTAACACTGATGAGACTATTAGAGGTATCCTGATCTTACTACTTGTGAAGGTATTTTTCCGTGGGAGTATAGGATAATCTATTTGTGTTTTCTCTATGTTTCTTGAATTTCAAACTACTATAATTGTTGAGTTTTATGGAGTTATATATGTTATGAAGGAAGCTCAAAAGATGAGATTTACTAATGTTTAGCTTAAATGTGATCCTGCCTTGGTTTGTGTTGTGTTTACTGCTAGACCAATGTTCAGTGGATGTTTCGTAATCGATGAAATATTTGTCTTAATTACTGTGGAAAAATCATGTTCAGTGTTACTCATATTTTTTATGAAGGAAATGTGTATGATGATAAGTTGGCTAATTTATGATACATTCATAGATAATATACTTCCATTTAGTCTGTTCTTAAAATTCTTTATGAATAAGTATAGTTTACATATGTATCGTTTTTGTTAACATATGAGTTTTATTCTAGTCTCCCCATATATTTTGTATTTTTGTTCTTTTTTTAATAAGTTTTTTTTTCATGGGATGACAAATGATTATTGATACTTGAGATGTTAGCCTAATTGAGATGTCAAATAGTCTAACTGAGATGTCAAATTGAATAGTGATGTCAAACATAGAAAGTTTTTATTAAAAAAAATAGATAAAGATAAAACATAAAAATATATATGAAATTACTTTTATAAAGTTAATTAGTGGTTGAAATATATTTAACGTAACATTATAAATTAGCTAAACAATTGATTTTTTTTAACTAGATTAAGATGTAAATCACACCGACTAAAAATAATATCACATAATAATATATAGTTGATTTTGTGAAATTTAATTAAAGATAAATTCACTTATTATTGAGATAGTATTAAAATCTATTTTAATCTGTTGCTAGTTACATTAAATTAAAACAAATATTTTACCGATGATATTTGATTTGAAAAACTAAAAGTAGGTAATTTTTTTTTTTTTTCAAATGTGGGTTTGCTAAAAAAGTGTTTGTTTGGATTATAGATTTGTTAAGATAAATTTGGTATATTACGAAGTTCGCAGGTAGTGGATTTTACGAATAAACAATTTTTACATGTTCAATTCTAATGCTAGTAACAGAAATTTAATCTTTTATTTTAAACACTTTGCTTTCCATATACACATATTTTATACATTTCACAGTTTCATTTTTTCCACCTTACAATTTTTCTATTTGATTAATTTTCAAATATGTTTAATTTATATTTTAATTTTTTATATTTATCTATTATTTTTTCTTAAATAAATTTATTATGACGAAAGCTAATATCACAAGTTATTTACATGAGAATATTTTTCCAAATACATAGAAAAATACATAATGAGAAGTTGTCAAATTGGACTAAGCCTTAAAGTCCTAGGCTGATGATTAGTGTCGCAGTCTCATGAGAATAAAAATGAAGTGATATTGAGTTCATTATAAAACAATAATATTGATAAAGAATACAATCAAATATCATAGAAGTAATTGTTATATTTCATTGTACTTTCAAATTCAGTATTTTGTGCAAAAATATTTTACCAATTCTTTATACACACTTCTTGCTTTGGTGTAAAAAATAAATGTTATCAAAAGAATAACAAGGCCCACTTGGACCCAATTTCAAACCTATTAAGTTTTGGCCTTACTAGTATTATGGGCTTTAAATATTGTCCTTGGGGTATTTCTACCTCCATCACTACATTTTTCTTCCTGCACTCCTACACTCTTCAAAGGCAAATGATCCCTGCACCCAACACTTTTTAACCTGCACCGAACATAATTTTAAAAATTCCAAAAATACCCTTTATTCCAGAAATAAAAATTCGGAAGTGAAAATAATGCATTCCGGAAAAATAAATCCGAAAGAGATTTTTGTGTTTTGAATATAAAAATCAAGAAAAAAAAACAAAATTCCATCCAGATAAAAAAATCCAGAACTGAAAATAATACATTCCAGAAAAAATTATCCGGAAGAGATTATTGTGTTCCGGAACAGGGGGTCTGAAATGTAATTTTATATGTACCTCATTTTTTAAGGGTATTTTCGGGTTTTCCCCTGTGATTGGGTGCAGTGATATGGTGCAGGAAGCAATTGTCCAAAATTTCAAGATAAGCCCAAATATTGCATTTGGTAGAACATTAATTTAAAGGCAAATTCTTCCTGCACCATATCAATTTTAACCTTTATCAATTTTTTAAATTTTCAAAACTATCCTTCA
>Ga0123342_1005411_pt1 | contig 18509 bp, 10 predicted proteins | sample Turbeawhitnodule_FD_89960 | JGI IMG/M metagenome (GOLD analysis project Ga0123342, IMG submission 89960) | Root nodule microbial communities of legume samples collected from Mexico - Turtle bean Mexico white nodule | ecosystem: Host-associated > Plants > Roots > Nodule | place: Mexico: Nepantla...
GAAAACCTTGATTTGATTTACAAGAACTCAACTTGCAGTTGTGACTCAAAGTTTTGTGAAAATTGTGAAAATCTTGAAAGAAAGATTCATTATCTTTTGAAAACCATGGATAAACTTACAACTGGAAAATCCAACTTTGAAGATGTTCTTGTATCTCAAAATTGTGTTTTTGGAAAAGTTGGTTTAGGTTTTTATCCACAAAGCAAAGGAAATGGAATATCAAAACCTTTTTCATCTGTACCAGAAAAACAATCGGTTAAAAGGTCGATTCAACTAGTTGTTACTTACTTCTATTGCATGAAGAAAGGTCATTGAGTTAGGCTATGCAAGTTTCAAAAGTTTATTGTTCCTAAAGGGATTTTAAATGGATTCCAAGATGTTTTGATAGTTCCAAAGACAAGTCTAACACAAAGGGTCCCAAGTTCTTTAAGGGATCAAATCTTGTGATTTAACAAGTTCTGTTTTGTAGAAATTTGACTCTACTTGAAGGGTCAGAAAGATCAAGATCTCAAGAATATTTGTTTGCAAGTCAAAGTCTTATCCTGACTATATACACTGCTTACATTTGTGTATCTTAAAAATCTGAAGGATAATTTCTAGTTCTTCTCATTGTTGAACATTAGTTTTTTCCCAAGTCCATATTTTCTCTATGTCTATGCTTGGATTATAATTAACTTGAATTCCTTCTGTTCTTTATACAAATTTGTGTGTATATATAATATAATTTATTATAATAATATAATATAATAAAAATAAAAATATTATATAATATATATTATATATTAAATAAATTTATATAATAAAAATATTTAATAATATTATTATTAAAAATAATTAATAATAATATATAATTATAATATAATAAAAATAAATATAGTTATTTAATATAATTATAATAATAATTAAGAAAATAAATACAAAAATAATCATATTTAAATTCTAATCTCAAGTCCTAACTTTAATCCTGATTCTAACAATAACCTTAATTATAACTTTAACCCTACTCCTTACTCTAATCATTACTATAACTCTAACCGTAATTTCAATTTTAATCCTTATTAACCTTTCTTCTTACCATAACTCTAACCCTAACCTTAATTACAACTCTTACCCTAACCTGGCCCAAATCATAATCATAATCCAAATCCATAATCTTAATCTTAAACCTACCCCTAACTAATTTTAAATCATAACCCAAACCCCTAATGATAACATTAATCCTAACCCTAGACATAATCTTAATCCTAAATTCACTAATAAATAAAACATATCTAATTTTTATTTTTTTTATACAAAGCACATTTATAATTTTTTTTATCAATTAAAAACATATATTTTTATAAATATTTTCTTAATTTTTTATTCTACTATAAGCCACGAGAGACTTGTTATTTTCAAAGAATTATGTAGTATAAAAGTTGGAGAAACTTATAAAAAGAATAATCATACGAGAGTATCTCAGAGAAATTAGTAAAAAAAATGATGGTAGACATATATTGTGAAGAAAAATGATAAAATTAGAGATTAAAGGAAGTTATAAAGTAAAATTTGGAAATGTAATAAGTATATAATTAATTTGAAAAATTATTTGCATAAAGGAATTATGGGTGTGATACTAGAATGAGAGAAGGAAATGGAGGAGAGTGAAGTGCTGCAGGAACTTGAGAAGCTATCGCACATAGAATCAGAAGAATCAGTGAATGAGATCCTCTGCACCCTCTGGTCCACCCGCAACACCGGTCTTCCCCTCTCCGACAAGTCCCGCTTCCAATCCCTCCTCCGCCTCTCTTCCCTCTCTCAACTCGACCCCGTAAGTAACCCTCTCACACCAATTTCACCGCCAATTCCCTCTTTTCCACCACCACCTCACCTATCTCGCAGGTCTTGGCGTGCCTCCGCTCCCTCCTCGGAAAATGCGCCCGCTACAACCTCCATCACCACGACCTTTTGAAGCTCTTTCCCCCCGACCTTCCGCTCCCACTCCGAACCAATCTCCTCTCCTCGTTGCGGAAAAACACTCTTCGATGGAAGGAGGACGCCTCGCTGCAATCCAAGGGAACGCCCACCGTTGCTCCTTCTCTGCTCTGGCCGCGGCATCACCCCGCTTCTGTTGCCCCGCTCAATCGCGCCCATTCCGAAACGGCCTCGCCCTGCTTCCAGTGTGACGCCGTTGCTCCCTCTGATGACTTGGTAAGTAGTGCTTCAACGAACCGGATTCAGTGCGGTCAGTTCTTTTGAAATCGATGTAGAATGAAAATTGACGATTCAGAATTTGAATGCGTGTTTTAAGTGTGATCTATAGAAATAAAACGTGAAACGTCTGATTTTCATTGGAGGGTTTAGGGTTTTAAAAGATAAATGTATGCATTTCACGCTCCGTTACACCCAACACATTACATGAAGATATGGTTTGATTTGAGCTTTATTCAACGATTTTAATGTGCTTACTTTGTGAATGCGAATGCGAGGAAAAGTTGTGCACTGATTTTTGTTCCAAATGGCCTAGTGTGAACTGACCAATATCAGTACTTGGTGAAAAGAATCAAGGGTTAATAGTCTAATCTTACATTTATGATTTGATATTTGATATATATACATAATATTCATTGTTGATTTTTTCTTTATTATCTAATTTGAGACGAGTAAAGATAAATATCCTTGCAAGTAGCATATGGTATATTCCTCCTATCTCCTCTCTTCTTTTGGCTATTTATTGAATTGAATTTGTTTGTTATCGTAAAAATTATAAAAAATGACATGGTAGGAAAGCCTTCCTTGCCTCAAATCAATGACGTGGACCATGGAGAACCGCGGATCATCCCCTGCAGATAGAGTGGCTATAATCAGCCTCAAGGTAACGAGGAGAGTTATGTATTATGCGTGGTTATTATGATTCAAAATCTGCTTTTAGAAGGATTCACTAAAATCTTGTTAACACGGTTAGATATTTTAAAGTAAACTCTCTTTTTTTGGCTGTTGTTGTAATGTACAACTGTGATACTACGAAGGATTTTCTTGTGATATCTGCTTTCATTTGTAGCTGCATGATTACAGTAAGTCTCCATCAGGTGAAACAGAGGTGAAGTTTCATCTCACAAGAGACACTCTTGAAGCTATGCTGAGATCCATGACATACATCAGGGAACAACTGAATACTGTAAGAATTTTTTCTTATTTATGATGCATGTTATACTTTGAAGTTGGCAGAAATTTAGGTCCTCGTTGAACTTTTCATATATCTTGTGGTTTATTTTTCAGTATATTATAACATTATATGCTAGGAGAGAAGTTTAGGAAAAAAACCTAAGTATCTTTCTCATCCTTACAATATAATGATTTTTGCTTTCGGTTGTGCATTTTAATTTTTTGTTCACAATCCTTGTAATGTCTAAATCCTCTTTTATCCTTCTGGTTAATTTTCTACACCAAAATGCTTACATAGCTTCGCCTGACATGCACACAAGTGTTTGTATTACATTAAGATAGATGGACAAAAAAAAATACAAGAATTGGACCTTAAAGAGATGATCATAGAAAAATATTATCAGTCTAAAATTAAAATGTATATATTTGCTTGAATGTGGAGAAAAAAAAAATTAAGCCCTAGGAAAATTTCATGAAGCAGTAGCTTTTCAGACAAAAGCCTCTGGTATTCTATTTAATTGTGCAATTTTCGAATGTGTTTGCAGGTTGAGACCTCTTCCGGGCCAACAAACAAGAAACAAAAGCTGTAGTTGGTCTTTTCAGAAATCAATGCCGTAGTTCCTTAGTCACAATACTTGGTAATATTATTAGGAGAAATATCTCATCCGTTGAAAACAGAGGCAGTAAAAGAAATGATAAGAGATATGTTGTAATGGCATTTGTTGCTATAAACCTACACTCATAAAATTTGCATGTGAGTGCTTATGACGCTTTCTCGTTTCTATTTATGGTGGCAATGCAATCAATATAAAAATATCTTCAAGTATTATCCCCCTACTTTTTGTGACATTGAAATTTAAGAGTAAATTTCGGAGTATTAAATATTATTATACATTCTAAAACAGCAGCAAACTGGTCCGATTTATGAAGGCAAGCAGAGACGATTTTCAATCTTGTCCAAAAATGGTTCCCTTGGCACTCTGTTAAACCTTTGTTCTCGCCTAAACGCAACTCTGTTTGTAACCTTTTTTTACATATTTTCTTATTATTTTACCTTTCATAGTTTGATAACTGTTTTTAATTGCAATAACTGTTAGGCTAATTACTTTTTACTGTATTAACTGTGCTTTTATAATCATTAAAAATGTGGATAGAGACGATATAGTATTTTAACGTATATACAATTATTATAACGTCCCAAAAGAACGAGGTAACTGAAGCTGACAAATCAAAACAATAATTAACAAAACATTTTAAATCTGAAACCTTTTACAGGTTATAACAATTGGGGTTCAAAAAAGCAGTAAAAATACACTTTAAAGATGCAGGCTAATTCGATAAGTAGTTAGAAAATTTGGGAGTGAATAGAACAAATGCAGTTATTATTAATACACGTTAAACGAGCCTAATTAAAGGCAGAATCCTTATCATACTTGAATTGTAAGTAGAGGCAGAAAGTCAAAACTGAACACCTTAATTACACTCTCCAGTGCTCAATTAACTAAACAAACTATAATTATTGATGTAAAATGTTCATGATGTAATTATATTTTCCTTGGAACAAAAAATGAAAGATTGTTGATGTATTGGTGACGAAAAAAGTAGCAAACAAGGAAAGTAAAAGAAAAACAGAAACACAGATTGATGTATACAAATAAACAAAATCCAGTCACCATTTCTACAATCAAAGTATAATGTACAATAATCCAATTTCTCTTTCTTTTCTTCTTTTTGGACTACACAATGTGCACCTGTTGGAAATAAACACTCACCCTGAATATGCCAAATTGCTCACACTCGGGATAAAATTGAACAAAAAAACTGCACGCTTCAAGAAATAAAACCAAAAACTCATTCTTGAAGAAACCAATCCAACAAAATTTACGAAACCTGACCTGACTACCATTAGCCAAGAGTTGATTGGTAAATTCCCATCACTGAAGGAAAAATAACTAAAACATAAATGAGAAACTTACAATTCTTTCTTCAGTGCTCAAAGTGGCCTCACCATATCAATCAGAATCGCTCGAGCTTGAGCTTGAGCTGGAACTGGAAGTAGATTTCCGACTGTGAGATTTTGCCTTGTCACTGGAGCTACTGTTGGGTACATTTTCCGATTTATCTGCCATAGTTCTGCTTGTTTCTTCAGAACTGGATGCTACATCCAAGAATTCATTCACCTTTGATGACCCAACTTCATTTCCTTCAACTTCGACTGAAGTAGCTTTCAAATCCAAGGAATTAGGAAGCTCCTCTTTATTACCTTTAGAGGCTTGCTTTAAAGCAATGTTAATATCTTCGAGAGATCTGGCTTCAACAACCTGAAGGTCTGAATTCACCTCCAGATGATCTTTAGATTCTTCACTAGCATGCTGATCCTCAATAGTACTTGGAAGTATAACTTCTTTAACATCCACTCCTTCTTGAAGTTGCTTAAAAGCCATGTTAACATCTTCAAGTGATCTTGCTTCAAGAACTGGGATGCCCTGTTCAACCTCTTCTATCTTTACATACTTAGGGAGTGAAAAAACTTGAGAATCTCTAGTTTTCTCATGTTCAATGTCAGTATGAAATGATACACCAGCATCATTGACACTAAAGTCTCCAACAGTGTCCAATTCTGACAAGAATCCTTCGTCAATTTCCTTCATATCATCAAAGTCATTGCTATTTTCTTCAGTAACCTGAGACATGCTCTCTTCTGAAGCAAGTGCAGTTTCTAGCACTTTGGATTCATTTTCAACTGCTCCATGCCTATCAATTTCCAAATCCACTTCACCAGAGGGTGCCCCGAATTCAGGGCTCTGAGATTTTTCTGAGGTCACAGAAGAAATGCTTGGTTGAAATTTGTCAGTCGCATCATGCAACTCTCCAGTTTCATCATTGGATCTGCCAAAGCTCTGTGCTGATTCAACCTGGATAGCATAAGAACTCTGCAGAATGTTAAAGAAAATATGATCAGTTTACCAGCTAATCTAGAGTCTTAAATCCATAACCACACTTTTTATGGAACAAACCCAATGCCAGCAGAGCTGGTATGACCTTCAGATAAAAATAGGTCAAAAGGACAGAACAAGTTATTCACATAAATCAATCGTGTTTGCAGAAATAGTCAAATAATACATAATTCAAACAGTTACAACTTGGAAAGAAAACATTCTATCAGTTGTATATATATTCTTACTAACCATCCTATTGTTTGACATCTATTTGCATGCGTCATCATTCTACAAAATTCCTATAGAAGTGCTTTTCTTCTGTTTGGCGGAGCAGAAACTAAAAATTCGTGTCATCCCTAACAAATTAAAAGAACAACTAATCCGATATGCCAAACTATCCAAATAAAAGTAACATGATCTCGGCCTACAAGGATTAGCAGTCTCAGTTTGGAGATGGGAATTGAGTTTTTCAAGATAATACAACAAAAGATCAGGAAAACTGGAAAAGCCACAAGTTAATATGAAATTGTAGGTAATGAGAATATGAGGCATGCTCAAAACCAATGAAATTTAGAGAGAGAAAAATATCTTGTTCTCTTCTGACTTCTGGGTATCAAAGAAAAGGAAAAATTGAACGGTAATTGCATTGTATATGTTTGGGATCTATTTACTTATTTGAAGGATATTCAATTGTCCATTCTTTAAATTTGAATGAAAAAAAATAGCTAACTCTACCATATTCAATATCTCAATGGGATAAAAAAAAGAGAAAACATCGGTTAATACAATTTTTTTTCGTAGCTTTATTGAGAATGAACAATACTTTATTACCATTTTTTTTCTGCAAAGGACATGCACATCAAATTAATTGAAATGTAAAAAGTATAACAGGTCTTTTTTATATACGTTACCCATTAGGGTTCAAAATAACTGCTTGTTTATATCCTACCAAAGTCATGATAGGGCATCAATGCAATGTGTAGATTCTGAATACATGTTAAAAAGATAAGATACTTTTCTCCCCCCAAAATGGAGAATCTGTAATATAGAAAAAATGTGTTTCTTTGGGATGCAGATGTTATAGGAAGTAAGCAGTTACTGCCCGAGAAACAATCCTATGATTTAACGGCAAGTAGAGATAAATAGAATTCCAAATCCCTTATGGATTTCGTAAGCATTGAGAATATTATCAATAGCATGCCTTCAAAATTAAAATCAAACAATACCACTATTTCCTTTAAGGACATCATCAAGTAATTTTCCTTGATAAACAAATAGACCCTTAAAAGAAAAATAAGTTTGGAGGATGAATTATTTAGATTAATGGATGCAGACATTGTCATGTGACTTACCTGACTTTCATCATGATCACTGAAAGATTGTTGAACCACTGATTTATCGGAGCTTGACAGACGTTTCTCCATGTTAGAGGGAGGCTTCTCATCACTTTCATGTTGACTGTCAGAAGTGAAAGCAACCATATTCTTATCCAAATCTTGGTAGATATCGGCTTCACCTTGCTGCACGGAACTTGACAAGACTTTATCCTGCTGAATCTGACTTATGCCATCTTTATTTAATGAAAACTTTTCTGTATGTTCACTTTCTTCAGAAGGTGGACTAGGATGATCCACTGGTGCTGGCCCTGCTGCCGCTGAAAGTTGCAAATGCTGTAGGGCAGGCATAAAGGAACCATCAGAAGATATATGGTGGGAATCAGAAGCCACAGAATCCAACATTTCATCTGCATCTTGGACTAACGTAGACACATTTGCACTATAATATCTTGATAGTTCGTTGGGCAGTGCACTTTCCTCCAGAGATTCAATATCTGATAGATGTGACTTTTCAGAATTTGAATCTACAGAATTTATATTGTCTTGGTGAAGAATTTCAGAATCACCATGTATGTTGTCGGCTAGATCCTGACCATGAACTAAGCCTGAATTAATCACATCGGAAATTGATCCCACATCTGAAGACAAATTTGAATCCACAGAAACAGTGATAACATGTGGCTCAGCCACTCTGGATCCATTAGCTGCAGATAACTCATATGCCGCAACATTATACACATCTTCAGATTTCTCAGACCTCAATTCACTTTGGGCTTCCACGTGAAGTTCAGAAGAGGCTGCTTGAGTTTTATCATGACCAGAAGTATTACTTTCATGTCTGTGATCATGCACATCCGACTCCTTATCAGCCACCTTAGCAGTTTCTACTGAAGCAGGAGGCATTGCCCTCTCCGAAAACTCCAAAGCAGAATCGTGAGAAGATAGTGAAGGAAATGATTGGAGCGTTTCAGAAGCCAGGGGACTAGAATCATAAACAGGGTCTACATGGTGACTATCTTCCACTTCACCACTACTAACATGCTGCAAGTTTGATTCCTGCACTGAAGCTTGTGTTGAAATTCCAGTTTCAGAGGCATGATCCTCTCCTTCTTGCAAACTCTCTATTTTCTCATCTGATATGCTGTCAATTACTTCTGATAGTGAAGAATGGCTTGATCTGCTGCTGCGGCTGCCGCTCTCCTCGTCACTTGATTCTCTTCTCAAATGTGTTTCCCCTGCATTAAATTGTTCATGGATTTCAACCTCTCTTGTTTCAGGATAAAATACCATCTCAGAAGGATTTTCCACCCCACCCAACACTATCTCAACTTCATCATGGCGAACATTGTTCTCCTCAACTTGTATAATCTCCACAGAATCATTTTCTTCAGAGGTTTGGCTTCCATGTTCAACAGCATCAGAAGCATGATCCATGTTAGATACCAATTCAGTTTCTTGAGACAAGTCCTGCTCACTGAATTTCCTATCATCTTGATCAATTGAACTCAAAGATTCAGTATCTGGAACAGAGCTCAACTTTGAATCACTTACTTCACTTGATTGCCTGTGAAATGAAGAATAGCTTGTTCCCTCTGAAGCCATCCTTTCAGATACAAAGATAGGTTTCCAATCATACCTCTCTTGCCTGGATAACCCCAGTACTGAAGGTCCCATGCTGAAACTTTCATGCCGCCGAAAAAGGGCATCTTTTTGATGAAACGCTGTAAACTCTTGTTGAAAACTGTCCCCCTTAAGATTGGGTTTTTCTTCATTTGAGTCGTAGGGAATATCAAAAGGGTTTCGTCTAGGCTGTAGAATAGAAGGAGCAGATCCAGGAATGGGTGGTAATCCCATGGCAGCAAAGGAGTCATCAGGAAAATCAAATGGATTATGTCTGGTCGTAGCAATAGGTGCAACATTACTGGGAATATCAGCAAAGTCTAAGTCTATTAGATTCTTCTCAGGCACCAATCTCCTTGCTCTTCTCCTGGCAATAAGATTCTCCAACCGTGTATTCCTTTCCAGCTCTAAATTTCCCAGATCCATGAGATTCTTTTGGTCATCCTCTGTCCATTTAATAGCAGATTTACTTTCATCCTCTTTGCCACCTGTAGCTTCTTCCTCTTCATCATCGGGTTCATCAATACCATCATCTTCCACATCGCCGGGGTTTTCAGTATCATCATCTGATTCGACACTGTCATCATCACTATTCTGGGACTTCTCAGATGCAGCATCAGAACCATCACGGGACACATGAGCTGGTTGTGGAGCGCCTAGGTCTAGTAGTGGGTGGAGTTCATCAAGCATTGGAATGATGTCAGCCATGGAAGCATCTGGTGAAGAGCTCTCAGCCCCATCAGAACCTGACTCCACTGAGACATTATCATCATCATCCTCATCATTTTCCACCTGTTTCCAGGATGAGCTAGCAGAAAAGTCCACTTGATCTCTCGGACGTTTCTCATTTTCAAATTCAAGAATATCATCATCCACTTTCTGAACCAAGACATATTGCTTCTCAATAGCTTCATCGTCACTTGAAACAGCTTCAGAAGTCAGGTTCTCTTCATAAATTTCCTTATTCTTTCCCAACTCAAAACTGTGAAATTCCCTTTCCCCTGTTTTTCGCTTTTCAGGCTGAATATCCAGCAAGTTTTCATCATCTGGGGGCAATTCAGAATGCAAGTCTTGATCTTCTTCTGTCCTATTATCCCTCTCAGTAACCAAACTTGCTTCCTCAATGCCCCTCTCTTCCACATCACTCTTATTTTCTGAATACCCCTTCACAAAGTAGCTCTCATCTCTGTCAGAGAAAACACTGTCCCCTTCCGAAAACCCAGCTTGGAAGGATGAAAAGCCATGAGTAACTTTCTCTTCCTTTTCAACTTCAGGCACATTTGGCTGCCCAAAACTGAGAAGGGTCCCAAGCAGAATAGCAGTGCAGACCAAAACAGGAGAAGCAGAGACCAAAACAGAAAACAGAAAAGGAAAAGATCTGTACAACAAAAGCAAGAAACAGAAAAACCCCAAAAGGAATGGATGGTTGCAAGCTGATCTGAAACCACCTCTGATTGAAATTACAACAACTTTCCTTATTTTGATTGCAATTTCTGATCCCATCTTCCCCTCTCTGTTTCTTTTCTTTGACAACTCTCCCCCTAATTAAAACCTGTTTTGATTGATCAAAGCATGAACAAACAAAAAAGGTACCCAAATAAGATCCAGTGACCCACCAGCACCAGTTCCCTCAAAAATAGGGGAAAAAAATTGGAAATTTATCATAATTCAAACTTAAACGTACCTCAGCATGAATCAAAACAATCCAACAGATCAATCCAAGCCTGAAAACCCCAGAAATTTAGGAAAAATTATGGGGTGATCACAGCATAACGTAACCAAATAAAGGAGAAAAAGGGTATGAAAAAAAATAAATGTTGGAGAAAAATGACTCACCTTATATTATTGTGGAAACAAAAGAAAACAAAGGGTAATTGAGAATCCTGTGCTTGTCAATGTTCCTTCTTTTGTTTACTCTATGGGGCAAAACATTGGCAACAGGAGCTATAAGGAGGAACTGAATGTGTGTGTTATGGTATTGGCTATGTGTATTTGATGGTTTGACAAAGAGAGTGTGGGGCGGCACCAAAAGAAGAGAAAGGGGAAGATTGAAGGAGAAGGAGAAGAAGAAAAAAAGGAGAAAAAAAAAAAGAAAGGGTAAAGAAAGCTATCATTACATTATTGCAACTAATTTTTTTTTTTCCTATGTTGCTTTCTCCAAAGAACCTTTCTCACTGTCATGCTATCTTGTTATGGTGAAATGTAAAAAAAAAAAAAGAGTAAATGGTAGGACATTCTTACTTTAGTTGCTTTGTTTGGAAGAGCAAGAAAAAAAATAAAAGAAAAAAGAAATTAGAAAGTTAAGTTTTCTAATAAAGGAATAGAGAATAGAAAATAAAATATAAATGTGAAATCAATTAGATTGATATAATAATTCTTTTATATATTAATATATTGAAAAAAGAAAGTTTTTAAAATATTATTCTAAGATAATAAAAAATAGTTTTTAAAACAGAAATTAGATTTAAAATAAATTTAAAATCAAAATCAAAATTTATTATAAATTGTAATGAATAAAAAATTTACAATTAAAATAAAATTATATTAAATAAATAAATTTAAACTAATTAATTTTAATTATTATTTGAACTTTTTTATTTTAATTATTTATTTCTATAATATAAAGTATACATTAATAAAATATTAAATTATTTTATTTATTATTTTACTATTTTTATTTTATTATAATATAGAATACATATCAGCAATATAATTATTAAAAAATTATTAATAATTATAATTTATAAAAATACGTAAACTTTCGATATAATTGATAATACTATAAATATTTTATTATTATTTACATAGATAATTGATTATAATTTCATAATCAATATATAAAATTTTCTTCACATATTGCTTTTTTAGGGAAGAATTTTTTTAATTTATGATTCATCTTGTTTTTTCGTGTTTCTAATTTCGTTTTCGTATTTTCGTTTATAAAATCCGTAAGGGTAAAGAATGTTTCTATAGAAACAAAAACACGGTTAGTAATTCATGGAAGATTCAATTTTTCATTTTTTTTCTTTCTTATAAAAGTATTTAGTACTATCAACATTAAATGAATATTATTTGTGTTGTCTTAATGATATGATGAAATTGATAAAATTGTTGATCCTCACAGTCAAAGTCAAAATTTTTATCCAGTCATCAACTAAAGGATTATAACTCGGATGTTGGTTTGACAGGCCACATCAGTTTGACTGGTCAAAATTAGATTAAGAAAGTGTCAAGCAAAGCACGAAGACACTCTGTTATTTGTGAAAAGAGAAAGAGAAAAAAAAAATAAGGCGAGGTGGATAACATGGGTGAGAATATGCAAAGTCTTGGACGAGAATATGGAATCGATTGGCTAGCTAAAAGAGTATAAAGGACAACGGAAACAAGGAAGAGGAGGACGACATTTTGGAGGAGAAGAGGGCAAACAGGAGAGGTTAAGAAAGAAGAAGAAAGGATAGAAAATCGAGATTCTTTGAATGATAAACCGACGAGAATATTTGATGCCCACAATGGGGCAAGTAAAATTGATTTTGCCAACCACAAAGGAACTAGTCACAAGTATATACCAAACAATAGAGAGGGGTAGTGTGGCATGGTAAGGTGAAAATGAAAGAAATCTGATAAAAGAAGAAACCTGTGATTCGAGTTCCAATGAATCACCAGTCTGTAACTTGTTATAACGACATTGACATGGTTTGATTAGGTTTCCATCAGAGTTGGATGAATTGAGAGAGAGAAATGGGGATGTTGAAAGGAAGCGCATGGACATTGTTAATGATACTGTGTTGTGGAAGTTGGCAGCATGGGAAGAGGAAAAATGCAAGAACCGACGGATCCACATAAGGAGGCTACCGCCGAGGTTCAACATGAATCTGCTGGCAAACTATTTAGACTATCCATTGTTGGATGACCTATGCCCCTACCTCAAAAACAACGATCTAGGACAAAAAACCCATAACCTCTTGCACAGTTGGTACTGAACAGACTCTTCCATGACAAAACTCATTTTCGATCGTCGGATGTTGGAGTACCCGTGCCTCACGCAAGATCCCTTGCTCGCAAAGGCTAGAGGACATAACAACGGAGTTGTGTGAGGTGTGAATGGATTATTTTGACGACAAAAGTAAAATTTCTTTATAGATAACATTATCAATTCACCTAGTGATCCTTTTAATGCATTCCCATTCTTTATCAATATCCTCTCTTTATTTTTGATTTGTTATTTGTTACCATATTGAGAATTAATAGTAAAGATTGTGGTAAAAAATAAAATTGGTTATGTGGACAAAAGAGAAGAATGAGAAAGTCTGTGATGGGTGGCCCAAGGAACACTCTTATCGATGTGTAGCCCCGAGGATCCTAACATTCCCCTTAAAATGGTTTCACATTACACAAATATGAAACTTTGTTATTGCCGTTATGCCATGTCATGTGCCGAGCTAGTTATTCAACATTTCTACATAAAACGTCACTCGCCGAACCCAATGAACGGTCTGAGTTAGTTACTTTAAAAAATTCTCTACATATCAACAACTCACCGAACTTCCATGATCGGTCCGAGCTAGTTACTTTAAAATTTCTCTATGGAAAAATAGCTCACCGAACCTCCATGATCGGTCCGAGCTAGTTACTTTAAAATTTCTCTAAGGAAAAACAGCTCACCAAACCTCCATGATCGATCCAAACTAATTTCTCTACATATAAACAACTTACCGAACTTCCATGATCAGTCTGAGCTAGTTACTTCAAAATTCTCTATAGAAAAACAGCTCACCGAACCTCCATGATCGATCTGAGCTAGTTACTTTAAAATTTATCTATGGAAAAACAGCTCACCAAACCTCCATGATCAGTCCGAGCTAGTTACTTTAAAATTTCTCTACGGATAAACAACTCACCGAACCACCATGATCGGGCCGAGTTGGTCGAAGGACATTTCTACGGAAACGCCACTCGTCGAACCCAATGATTGGACTGAGTTGGTCGATCGACAATTCTATGGAAACAACACTCGCCGAACTCAATGACGTCGAGTTGGTCAAAAGACATTTATGTGGAAACGCCACTCGCCGAACCCAATGATCTGACCGAGTTGGTCGTACGACATTTATATGGAAATGCAACTCGCTTTAATGCAGGTAGCCGTATTCAGTATGCATAAGCCTCTTCGCCCAGCTCGGCTAGAGGTTGGGGGGTTATGTGTTGTCCGAATGGTCTCAGTAAAAATGGCGATCCCCACAATCAAATTTCTGACCTAGTTATTAACTGAAGGGTTACAACTTGGATGTTGGCCTGGCAGGCCACGTCAGTTTGACTGGTCAAAATTAGATTATGAAAGTGTTAGACAAGACACGAAGGCACTCGCTAAGAAGTTAATTTGTGAAAAGAGAAAGAGAAAAAATAGGGTGGGGTGGACAACATGGGTGAGAAAAATCCTTGACAAGAACATGAAATCGAGGAACTAAGTAAAAGAGTATAAAGGAAAACAAAAATTAGAAAGAGAAGAACGAGATTTTGGAGGAGAAGAGGACAAACAAAAGAAATTAAAAAAGAAGAAGGAATAGAAAACCGAAATTTTTCGAAAAATTAACCAACGAGAACACTATTGAGAGAAATTTTAATTTTAATTTATCACAATAAAAAGTTTTAATTCTTTTCTTTAAGTTTAATATAACTCATTTTTATTTCTTCTATTCAAATTATGATAGTTCTATTTTCTCGCAAAATTTATTGAGTTTAATATTATATATAATATTTTATATATATAAATGAGTATAAATTTTATTTGTTTAATATTATATATAATAAATGATATATATAAATGAGTATAAATTTTATTTTATAAATTGATATTATAATATTAAATTAGACTCAAAATTTATTATATAATATAATATGAAATTATTTTAAAATCTATATTAATTAAAAAGCTATTTAAAATTCATATTAATTAAAAATAAGTGTATATACACTTTATCTTATAAACTTTGTATTGTAAGATTGAATACATTAAAATTTCCTAATTCTCAATAAACTTTTAGTTTTTTTTAATTAATATTTCTTAAGAGTAAAGTGTTGTACAAGTATTTTCCGTACCCAAATTTTGTAAACACTGACGTGCTTAAATACTATAATCACCTCTTCTCATAAAATATAATTTATAAATCAAATTAAAAATGTAAAGAATTGAAGATGAATGTTGGTATAATCATTGCATCCTCGATGACACAAGTTTATTATTATTTATTCCATAAAACGTGCTTTTTTGTCTGCGTGTTTTCTCAGATTAGTGGTGTGGTGATCACCAAACACACTTTTTTATAATAATTCTTCTAAATTTGATTCCTGATTTTAGCCGGCAACTGAAGTTTTATGTTAATTTATTGGAGTCATAGGCTCGCACAAAAGGGTGATGAAAGTCATTTAAAAGAGAAAAATATTAAAGTTGCATTACTATATATATATATATATATATAGAGAGAGAGAGAGAGAGAGAGAGAGAGAGAGAGAGAGATTGAATGACTGAGTAATTAAGCAGTATTTAAGGGTAATTATTTTAATGCACACAGTGATATTTTAATAAATAATTTTATGTATAATTGATTATTACTATAATAACTAATTATAATCAGAATTGTTTTTTAAATAATTACAACCAGAATAGTTTTTAAAAAATTTAGTTTCTTAGATTTAACAAAATAATTAATCTTCATTTGTCCACAAAATTATTTAAAAGTTAATCTTCATGTATTGTTATTTTCATCCAATGGGTTTTTCTTTTTGACGGAACATATTTTTTGAATTTTACCTTATAAAATGTGTAGAGAGTAAACTGCAAGTGAAATATTCATTTTTAGAATTCACCTATTTACAATTTTATACTTAACATGAATGTCCTTGTTTTCCTTAAAGAATATAATATAAGATGAAGATACCTACCCATCTACAGAACTAAAGAACTCACTTTTTGTCTGTAAATTATGCTTAGCCAGTTAGAGAAAGGATCAAAAGACAAGCAACTTTTTTCCCTTTTTTTCTCCCTCTATCTTTAATTTCTGCTAATGCAAAACTTGAGGGTAATTTGTATTAGAAATTTAGAATCTGAGTGGTAATTATTTAGTATGATTAATTCTTAAGTTAGATGTTTCCCTGCAAGAGTCATGTGCTTTCCTTTCTGTAAAGTCACAACCATTAGCTAGCCTGGTTTAAAATGCTGATCTGATGAGGCAACTCCAGCACCTTCACACCTCATCATGAACTAACAAACACATTAAAATGGAAAATGCTTCATCTCTACTAATTTTTCATGTTTAAAGGAAAATCCACTTTTGTGAACACAGATAGGGCCTGGATTGGCCCTTAGTACATGAAAGACTGGTAGGTGGTGTTTCTCATCATAGCTTGACATTGAACAAATAGCAATAACAATCACTGAAACACACCCTATCAAAACCCCACCACAACACACACAAAGATAGAGAATCTGAGGGAGAGAGGGAAGAAGTAATATGAAAAAAATCTGAAAATTCTATTTCTTTAATGTTGTTGACATTATCATGTCATAAGAGCCAACTCAAACTTGTATCTTTTTGAGTGATATATGGATCCATGTATTGGTGTCTGCTGCTATGGACAATGGGCCACACGTGGCTTTGGTTGAGTGAGTAATGGTTCAGATGACACTTTCAAAACTATAGTACATACTGATTGAAGTTCAGTGCTTTTGTACTTTGAATGAGTAGTAGCATTAAACTCAAAGTCTTCATCCGTTTTACTTAAAAATTTGAATGGTGAATAATTATTAGTCATTTATATTGTGATTTTAAATATTTATAGTATTGCTTTGATGAGAGAATGTAAAATTTGAAAAGTTTATTGTAAGACTATTTACATAGACTTCTATCCTTATATTTTCTGTTCACAAATTGGTACCAGAGCTATGGTCAATATAACCAATCATATGTCACTTCCTCAATTAACAAAGATGGTCAATTATGACAATTGGAGCGTCCAAATGAAAGTCATTATGGAATCTTAAGATTCTTGGGAGGTGGTTCAAGAAGGTTTTGAAGAACCAGAAAATACCACTGGTTACTCGAAGACCCAAAATAAAGTGTTGAAAGAGACACGATCGAAAGATAAGGCAGCTTTGTACAAATACGTATTCAAACTCTACAAGGTGAGTTGAAAGCCATGAAGATGAAGAATTCAGAAGATGTATCTAGTTACATCACTTATGTGCAAACGGTAGCCAATCAACTTAAACGCAATGGAGAAATTCTCACGGATGCAAGGGTCATGGAGAAGATTATTTGGTCATTGACCGATGACTTTGAAAATGTTGTATGTACAATCGAGGAGTCAAGAAATTTGGAAGAGATGACCATTGATGATCTCACGGGTTCTCTTGAAGCACATGAACAACGAAAGAAGAAAAAGAAACAAAAAGTCTTGGATGAAGCCTTACAAACAAAGATGACCATCAAAGAAGACAAGGTGATGTATGTGCAACATAACCGAGGGAGAGGACATGGATGCGAAGGTCACGGTTTTTTATCACAACGGAGGTCGTGGTCATGGAAACAACAATGAAGAGAGGGACAAATGAACCAAGAAAACTGGCATGGACGAGGTCGTGGTGGTCGTTCACATCGTTCAAATGTTGAATGTTACAATTGCGGTAAATATGGACACTATGCAAAGGAGTGTTATGCCAAGAAAAGAGTGGAAGAGAATGCAAATGTACTGGAGGAAGATGAGACAAAAGATGAAGGAATTCTAATGATGGCCAATGAAGACGTCACTCTAGATAATGACATGATATGGTATCTAGATATGGGCACAAACACCTATTTCTTGATATACAAGAGATAGAAGATGGACATGTGTCTTTTGGAGACTCAACAAAAGTTTCAATCAAAGGTCGGGGGAAAATATGTTTTTCCCAAAAGGACGGAAAAGAATGCACTATGGAGGATGTTTATTATGTACCTGATCTGAAGAATAATATTCTTAGTATGGGACAATTGTTGGAGAAAGGTTATTCGGTTTTCATGAAAGACCGAATTTTGCACTTGAAGGAAAAAAATGGACAAGTGCTTGCAAATGTGGAGATGGTTAAGAATCGAATGTTCAAACTCAACTTAAAGAGTACATTGCCGAAGAAGTCCTTTTGTGAAGAAAATATTGAGCTTGAAGATTTAAGGGAAAAATCAAGTAGTTTGGAAGAATTTGCAATTTACTAAATAATGAAAAACAAAATCTTCTAAATGAAAGGAGTGTCCTGCTATCTCAATTGGAGAGTATTGATGCAAAATTTGGTAACCTGGAAAGAAGGTTTACAAATTTGGAAGAAAAATATATTGATATGGAGAAAGACAAAGAAAGTAGAGTCAATCAAGTTGAAGAACTCCATTTGTTACTTTTGGCACAAAAAGAAAAGGTGAATGAATTACAATCCAAATTAGAA
>Ga0123342_1005412_pt1 | contig 18507 bp, 9 predicted proteins | sample Turbeawhitnodule_FD_89960 | JGI IMG/M metagenome (GOLD analysis project Ga0123342, IMG submission 89960) | Root nodule microbial communities of legume samples collected from Mexico - Turtle bean Mexico white nodule | ecosystem: Host-associated > Plants > Roots > Nodule | place: Mexico: Nepantla...
CAAAAAGATGTTTTTCATGACTGGTTCACAAGGATTTGTTTCTTATTTTTATAATCATAATAACAATTTATACAATAAAGTTTGAATTTTTAGAAAATTAATGTATTTTTCCTTTTTAAAATTCTGTTAGACCCATACTAAAATTGTCAGAAATCTAACAAATACTTTTTGAATTTGACACTTTACGAATACGTGTCCTATAGGTGTCATACGAGTGTCGGTGTCCGATACGAATATCGGACACCGACACGCCATTTAAGAGGAGTGTCCGAGCTTCATAGATTAAAATATAAAAGGAAAAAAATGAGAACAAAAAGATGAGAATGAGAGTATGGAAAAAAGTGAAAAGAAAAGAGTGAGAATGAGAATGTGTGTCTCTCCAAAAAGAAAAAAAAAGGGATAAAAAAAATGAAATTTGAAATAAATTATTTTAAAAAAAATATGTTGTAACTAATTATTATAAGTAAGAGATTTTATTAGACGGATAAAATAATTTATTAATTTGATAATTATTATTTTTTAAAATATAAATTTGGAAAAAGTTATTAAATTGATCTATTAAATTAATTGTCATTTGTTTAGAAATAAAATTGGAAAAAAAAATTGTGTAAAAAAAAAATTATTACAAGAAAATCCTTATGGATAAAAGTAATTAAATAGTACTAGTGATAAACGTTTATGGAAAAAATAATAAGAAATTTATTTTCTATCATTCTCAATACGTTATTTAATAAAATATTAAAAATAATAAATTTGTACATTATGTTAGAAAAGTAAAAATAGTAAAGACTAAAACCACACTTTATATAAAAAAACTAAAAAAACTAAAGAAGCTTAATAAGGATTAAAAGCTAGAACTTACCATTTTAAAAATCACTACTTCCGGTAGCATTTCAAACACACTATAAATTACCAAAAAGAAGTTTAGTTACCAAACATTAAGAAGAATAGGGTCATAAAATATTTCATCCAGTAAAAATACATTTTTTTTTTAATTTGAATGGTATGGAATATTTTTTCTTTTTTTTTGGGGGCTTACAAAGGTTTAAATATGATTTTATTATTGGTAAAATAAACAATTTTTTAATTTTACAAAATTCAAAATTACTATTTATTTATTTATAATATTATTTGTTGAATAAAAAGTCAAATAACTATTCTAAACGACACTATTGGTGTCTATAATATAATGTTAACATGTAATACGAATAAAACAAATTAGGATTTCCACATAAATATTATTTATATATCTTAATATTAATTTCAAATTTTTACAGGATAAAAAATAGTTATTTATTTACACAGTGTTGAACTTGGATTTACTTTTACTCTCCTTAGTTTCGTTGACGAATAACTTTGGTCCTTTAAAATTGTCTTGCTCTTCTAAATTTCCAAAATTAACCAATTTTGCTCGAACACAATATATAATTCCAATATTAATATAATTATTAAACTAACAACGTTAAAACTTATTATTAAACATTTCTATTCATATTTTATGTAAATAAGTAATTTTAACATTGTCATAATTTACACACATGTCAATATTTTTGTTATAAAAAATCGAAAAAAATATTCACGACGCAAAAAAAATACTTAATTGAAATGCTTAAGACAAAAAGGAACATATTCATGAAATTATCAGAACTAAATTTAATTATAGTAATTTGAAATTGAATAAAATATATTTTCACTTTATAAAATTATTATTTGTCTCATCTAAAATTAAGAGAAGAAAAAAAGAGAATATTTTAGAAGAAGAAGAAGGAAATGCATATTTTAATGTTTTGAAATTTATTGATCTTAATTTGTTCACAAACATATAAGTTTTTGCTTTGAGTGTTGGTGAGGATCAGAGGATCAGGATAAGCTTTCCCTGTTTCCATGGCCGCACCTTCGCTTTCCTCTGCTCTCAGTTCCCTCTCCCTCTCCGCCTCTTCCCGCTTCTCTCTCCTCCCCTCGCCACCGCACACCGTCTCCCTCCTCTTCGCCAAACCCCAACACCACCCCTCCCTCCTCTGCGCCAAATGCAAACCCTCCGACGACATCGACACCTCCTTCTTCGACAACCTCAACCCGCAGGATGACATTGACTTCAATCCCCCGGAGCCCCCGGAGGGCTTCGTCGCCCCTCCCTCCTTCGACGATTCCCCCCTCGAGACGGAGGATGAGATCGCCGCCGCCTACGAGGAGCTTTACGGCCCCGCATTCAGCGGCGTCACCGTGCTCGGGAACGACGTCTTTGAAACGGACGCCCTGGTGAAGAAGGACACGGGGTTCGGGTCCGGCGGGAAGAAGGAGAAGATCCGCGACGGGTTCGAAGAGAGGGTGGTTCAGGTGAGGAGGGTGACGAAGGTTGTTAAGGGAGGGAAGCAGTTGCGCTTCAGGGCTGTCGTCATTGTCGGCGACAGGAAGGGCCAAGTCGGAGTCGGAGTCGGCAAGGCCAAGGAAGTCGTCGCCGCCGTTCAGAAGTCCGCCGCCAATGCCAGGAGGAACATCATAAAGGTGCCTATGACTAAGTACTCCACTTTTCCCCACAGGTACTTTCTCAACCTTACCTTACTCTGTATTTCTAAACTGTTTCTTTGTTTTGGTCACACTCTTATGCCATTATGATAATCTGCAAGTGTCTTTTGAATCCAACCCAAGATTGAATCGACGAGCTTTTTTATAATTAAATGTGAAAAAAATGAAATTGACTTTGTATATGTATGAGTTAAAAGTATAAATTTGGAAAAGTCGTTATTTTTTCTTCATGACTTTTTCTATTAAAAGTCTTAGGGAGAAGTTAGTCTCAGGTGTGGACATGGATATTGGCCTCTACTTCAGCTTTTGATCAAGTGTTAACTTTTCAATTGCGGTCGCAGTTTTGATGAGATTCATAGTATTTTGCATTTTAGTTCCCAAGATGCCAAAAATCTTGATGTTGTGTCCAAAATCAAGGACACGGGCGATTTTCTAAAGCCTTTGAAATGTCTGTGTTTTGCTTCTAGTGCTGCCTCTTGGATTGGATTGGAGTCCCACGTTATGCAGAATTAGACAAGCTGACTAACATATAAGTGAGAATTGTTTCGACGGTTGTTTTGGCAAGCAATTGTATAATTATTTTGGAAGTTCCTTATTACAAATAGTAATTGAAAAGCTTAGTTTCTTCCTGATAAGAGTTGGAACCTTTACTTGGAGTAGAAGTATGTGAATGACTCTGATATCTGCGAATCTGGATTGATTGACTTCAGGGCTCTTTATGAAAGAATGATGATTAGTTAAAACTATTGATGCTTCTAGATGGCTGCTACTTATTTTTCTGTTGTTTGTTTTTTTAGATCTGATGGAGATTATGGAGCAGCGAAGGTGATGCTTAGACCTGCTTCTCCCGGTACTGGAGTTATTGCAGGTGGAGCTGTGAGAATAGTTCTTGAAATGGCAGGAGTTGAGAATGCTTTGGGAAAGCAAATAGGGAGTAACAACGCACTCAACAATGCCAGAGCAACCGTTATTGCTGTGCAGAAAATGAAGCAGTTTCGTGAGGTTGCTCTGGAGCGTGGTATTCCAATGGAAGAATTATGGAAGTAATGGAATTTGGGAAGCCGATGTAACTTTTAGATTTCAATCGTTGTGATATAGAGCTGGTCATAATTCTCGTCAAGGAAGTGAAACAGTGTTCAATTTTTTTAATGTTTTCTGAAAATGAATAGTTTCTTCAAAGAGCTACTTGTTCTGATTGATTAACATATTCTTTACCTGCCTGTTTGAGTTGTATTTATGGTCGTTCAATTTATGCCTACCTTCACCGTATTTGAGGAATCAATCATGCTTATGTTCTTCATATCAACTTATGCGATTGAATTGATGTGAAAATCCAAGTAAAGAAAAATTATTATTTCTGGAGGGGAAATAAACGTCTATATATGATTGATGATAAACACAGGCCCCCTCATCTGCAAAATTACTTTTGTGGAGATGTTTTAGATTGTGTCAATTTCATAAGATATTTAATACGTTTTGCTTACACGTCTTAAACATGTATGTATATACTATGATTTTTCAAGTAAACTATAGTTCTTTGCTTCTGAATTGACGTAGATGGTCATTACACTAAACCGAAACGGCTAAAAAAAATACAATTGTTCATAGATAGAACATAATATGCTGAAATTTTCTTTTCATATTAGAAGACTTGGCTCTTAAAGGTACAGTCGATGTAGCGGTATTAGAAGATAAAAGTTAGATACTTGCCAATATTTCGGTCATTTATTATTGGATTGGATTGGGATGTCATCCCCATCAAGTTATTGCCTTCGAATGGGAACGAAGTTCCAGTCATCCATTCATTTCATAATATAAGATATCCTAAAACCTTATATATTATGAAGACTAGAAATAAAAATTTGATATATTATAAGGACTAAAACAAAATAGATTTGGAAAGACCAAGACATAAACCTTGGTTGATTTTGATGATAATACTTTGAGTTCAGTGTGTGGAGAGAGATAAACAAGCACACAAATATATCTGTGAGAGCTTGCATAAAAAACTACCAGAAGTCTAATTTGGCAAGAAATAATAAAAGCAAAAAAAGGGAATCTATACAACTTGCAACGTACAAGCTACAAGGTATCACTATAAAAAAAATGGAACAAAATTAAGTTATCCCCACATCACAACATAAACGGTGTCTTCATTAGATCACTACAGCATATCGAAAGAAACTAAATTCTTGTGGAAGTTTCCCCTGCAGATGCATCTGTTTCATCACACCATTAAAAAGATATATAGGGAGAGGGAAACAAGAGTAGCTGACAGAAGATAAACCTTTCGGCTGGTTCGTTTCCCTTAAGCAATCTGGAACATTTGGTTGCTGATCAATTCACCATGAAAGATTTCAACCGAAGTTTCCCTACACAATTCAAGAAAATGTCCCCGGAAATAATCTAAGTCTCGAGCAATATTCTAAGAAACAGTCATTTGCTCTTTTGGTTCTCCGAATGATCCTTATGCTCTAAGCCCATCTCACGCATTTGATGTTCAACAGAAACTAAACCAGTTTCTGCAAGAAACCTGCAGAGAAAATGTATTCAGTACTGCATAAAAAATTCATCAGAGAAAATTGTAAACAACTGAAATGGTGTCTCTATCGGACACACTATCAGACACCCAACATTAACACACCGATGCTTTTCACGACTTTACTTAAACATATGCTATTATGATACAACATGCATTTTCTTTTTATTTTCATTTTTGAAATCTTCCCTAAGAATGGAACACAACCACCTACAGAATCACAGTACACTAACTAATCATAAACACACACACGTCCTATCGATGCTATAGCACTGTGAAGAAAACTAAATTTGATTCATGAATTATAACATCATCAACCCATCACAATATTTTGCACTGCCATGTGATGTGGAGTACCAGCGCCAGACAAGGTTGACTCATACATAAAGCACAAAACTTGGCCTCACCTACTACAATAACAACACTACCAAGTTATGGACCTAGTTGATAAATGTTTAATTTGGAGTCCATTGGGATGCAAACTGTATAGGAAGCATGATGATGGACGAAATCTCAATTTCAACTTGAAAGCAATACAATTAACAGATAGGGAAGAATGATGAAAGTACCAGCTGAGAAGCAAGAATAGGGTGACGCAAATTAGAACAAAGAATGCAACATGGAACATCAACCATGAATCACTGGAAGAGAATGCCAAGGCCAGCATAACAGCAAGACAGACACCCAACATTAAAAAAGCCGACTTTAAAGTAATCCATGTAGGAGCCTGAATTAAAAAAGCAGCAGCAACAACAAAAATCACGCAAATCTAGTGAAAAAAGGGTATACAATTAAAAATAGAAGTGATCGCAGAGTGAAAATACGAACATTAACACCAGGGGCTAAAGCTCCAAGCAGAACTGCTTGGGCTGATGATACATCTCCAGTATCTGCTTCTGCATGCTGATGTTCCATCTTGAAACGCAAATCGTAATGCGTTGCTTAGGGTTTTTTGCTGTTGAATCAAATCCCAATTTCCCGTTAAACTCTCGTTCTACCATTTTTAGCCTTTTAGGTATAAAAAGAAAAGGAAAAAAAATTATGTGTAAAATTCATTGGGCTTTCAACAATGATCCAAATATTTGGGCTTCTCACTTTGGTATTTTGAGTTCAGCTTCTTCTTCCTGCACCCCTACGTTTTTCTTTCTGCATTCACACAATTTTCTAAATTCCAAAACTGACCTTGACCTTTTATTTGAAAAGGAACCGTGGGTTATCAGAAATTGGGATATGGGAGTGTGCTACGGATTCATCAATCCAGAACTGAATATTTTTTTTTTCTTGATGAGGGGGTGTTCCAAAAGTAATTTTTGCATAAATTATTGATTTCTGGATTGCTGAATCCAGAAGCTTAATTTTGTTACGGATTGGTGAATCCGAAATATTTTGTTTTTGAATTATGGATTTCTGAATCTGGAATTCATATTTCCGTTATGGATTGGAGAATCCATAATGCGTTTTTTTGAATAATGGATCTTTGAATGTGAAATGCATATTTTGAATTACGGATTGGTGGATCCCAAATTTTACCGGAAGTACCAATCCAATTTTTTTTCAGATTTCATAATCTAGAATGAAAAAAAATAAATACAGTTCAAGTGCATTTTAGGATTTTTAAAAAATAATAGGGACAGTTTGATTTTTGCATAACATTATGGGGGTGCAGGAAGAAAAATGTAGCGGTGCAGGAAGAAACTGTCTTACAGAAAGGTTGGAAACAGAAAGAAAAAAGAGCTTATTTCTATCATGGATTCATTTCACAGTTCAAGGTTATGTTATGTTAGCTTTTGTTACTACCGTAGTTTTATTGTGTATTTGGAAACAGCTGAAATGATGACTGTTTTTCTTTCAATTGTTTTTGTAAACATGTTCTAAAATAAATTAAAGTAAACTTCAATTTTAGTATTTACTTTAATCTTAATTCTTTAAAGTCTAGTGCTTTTTCCGGGTTATTTTTAGGAAAAGTTACATGCATCTTTTTCCAAATAGTTTTTACAGTTCTTCAAACTAAATTTAGGGAAAAAGATAGACATTAACAATATAAAATATTTTTACATGATCATTCAATTACAAATGATCAAGTATGGTAATTTTATTGGTTTTAAATAATTATCTGAAAGTTATTCTAAAAAATTAAAACTAAAATTTCGTATCCATAGTTAGTGCTAACTTTTAATACGAAGCTTTATTATCTAAATTATTGAAATTAAACTCTGATCATGAATAAAAAATCTAAATAATTATATTAACTTTTGTCTTTTTTATTAATATATTTTGGGAGGGAAGTAAGGTGACAAATCATACACATACACAATTACAACATTTTCCGAGAGTGTTTGTTTTCTTAGGGACAAAATTCTTTTTATTGTTATGGTAGGATCACAGTCATAATGTTTTTGAATGAAACTGGTTTTGAATGTACTATTGTCTGTTAGTTTCAACAACCATTATCTTTTAACTTGAAACCTTTACAATTGTTTTTAGTTTTAAGAACCCATGAGTTGGTTACCGTCACTGCATACACTTTCTTACTAATTATGATATTAGCCACCACAATAAGAAGGCTTATTTTCACTAGTCGCATATTTTGTACTCCCCATGATCATGCACTATGAAAATTTATGCTTAACCAATTAAAGGCTGAATAAAGGATTCTTCATCCACATTCTTTGAAATTCGTCTTTCATTGAAGAAAGGAAACTTGAAATACTACGCATTATAGATATATACATAGTGTTTGATACCTTTGTATTGTATGGAATCAAAGTCCCAGCAAGGTGTACAATTTTGAAATGATGTAAACGAGTTTCAGATGAGAAGTTTTAATTTCCCATGAATCTAGGCCCATTGAGATTGAGGGTAGGATCCTGCTGAAGTCTCCATTCCTTTTCCTTAAGGTGCTCTAGCAGAGGCAATGGCTCGTTTCTTTGTTCTGTCACATAACCACACCCATAAGGTCTTGGTCTTTGAAAATTGTGGAAGAGGTCGGTTAAGTGCTCACCAGCACCAAAAGCATAGGGATAACTTGGCTGCAATGGAAGGGGACCTAGTGGCTTCATATATGTGTACTGGTTAGAAGAGAGGGGATTACCCAATTGATCAAATTGGTTTAACTTGTGGGTATCATGATGGAGGAAGTTTTCATGATTTCCAAGAACATTCAAATAAGCAGGTTGCATCTGACTGTTGACCCTCTCAAGTGAGGGATTCTCTCTGTACCTACGCAGCCATTCAGAAGTGATTCTACCTGGTGGCGGCAGATATCCATTGGAATAATATGGAAAGCTACTGTCATATCCAATGGATCCATAAGTAGAACTCCAAGCTGAATAACCATTTACTGGTGATGCGTTGCCTGGCAATAATGGAGCAGACACACTAGATTGTACAATAACATCAGTGTACCAAGGAGCATTATCTGGTAACAATGGAGCAGAAGGAATTGGAGCAGTGTACGTAGCAGAAGAGGAGGGGAAGTTTGGAAACTCTTCCACTGAACTCATCACTGAATTTTGAGTTCCGTTGATAGAAAGATCAGTCAAGTATGTAGAAGCTAGTTCTTCAATGGGGTCCAGCCTATTGGTGCCCAACCCTCCTCTATCAAGGACCCATGCATTGAGTGAAGGATGACCAGCAGAGATTGGACCTTCAGAAAATGTGGGTGAATTTGATCCCTTCACTGAAGGTTCTTGTAATTGAATTAACTCGTTCATCCTTGAATTCAAAATGTCACCTTGAAATGGATTTTGTGCCAAGGGCAGAGATGCAGTACGATGCAGACAATCATCAGAAGGTAACACTCTATCCTCCTTTGCTTTTCTAGATGACATCTGCTCATCAGGGGAAAAAAGTACGTATGGTGGTACTGAATTATACCTAGCTAGAGGCCTGAATAGAATAACTTCTTCCTCTTCTTCTTCTACGACATAAGGTTTTTCGTTAGTGCTGGAACTACTTGGATTATCCCTTGTATCACATTTTCCACCTTCCCCAGTGTCTTTGCCAATTTTCTGATTCAGGTCATCCCTACTTGTCTTTTTGTTGGTGGACTCCAAATCTGTTTCCTTCTTCTGACATTCACCAGATCTCGCAGAACAAAATTTTCTTCCTAATTCATCACATATAATCCACTTATGCAAATTACTGGATTTCTTAGCAATCTTCATTGCTGCTTCACTCATGCGTTGAGTACGCAATTCAGTCCCACTCTCAAAGTTGTCAATGTGTTCCCATCCACTAGAGAAATCTAATGAGACATGTGAAAAAGCTACTAACACAAAGCCCCTCAATTCATAGTCTTCCCAAAGAGGGCTATTATCTACAAGCTTCTTGGTTTCCTTTCTATTCTCATTTACTTGATTTAGAAGTTCAACAAGCGCATCAAAAAAGTAAGATATACTTGTTTCACTCTTTCGATCAGTTGCATACAATACAATTGCATCAAGCATGCTTGCACACCACTCCACGAAAACAAGTACAGAAGGCAACAAGGGGCAGTGATTCAAAGGACTAGACTTCAAGCATCTTTCAACAAAACGACCCACCACAATAAAGGCAGCAGCTAATGCCAACTGAATCAGTACAAGCTGCTGACTATCACTAGAGTCTTTTGATTCATTTTTCTCATGTTTATCAATAAGATTCTGTAGTGTAAATATGAGCATGGAAACCATTTGCAAGGCTCGGAAAGGACCCTTTCTAGCTAAATCCATTTGTCCATAGGATTCTAACATGGTCTTTAGTTTTATATCTTCTAGCTCCATCATTTCATCTAACACTCCAATAGTAGATGCCAATGCAATGGGGAATTCCTCCAAACAGCTTCAAGAAATAAGGGGAAAATAACATCATTTCACATGTTGCAGAAATTGAAATAATGTTAATATTCATATATCAAGATATTTTATGTTTCACATGTTTTGGTTGGCAAAATGTAACAATAATTATCTATCTTTACTTGATATTTACTCCCAAAGTTATCAATGTATAATATGCAAGCAAATGTCTATTTCTTATCGTTGGAAAATTATTTGTTCAGTGAATACGTTTCCAGCAACTTCCTGGGACTAACAAATGTATAGATAGTAGTATACATGCAGATCAATTAAAATTTTACGGAAGTGTAAATTCATCACGGTGGTAAAGATTGGTATATTGCCTATTCCAAAAGAATTGAAGATAAAAACATTCAAAAAATAATACATTAATTTCAAAGATGCATTATGTCCTATGAAACACATGAAGGAATGATACGTTATCAAGGGCTAACTCAAAATTAAAAGAATGTAAAAATGAAATACTATTTAAAGATACATAACATGCATGATTCAATTTGACACCAAGGGAGGGAATTCAAACTTAAAATGACAAGATAAAATAGCAAGACAATTCAAGAAAAAAATAATTGAAACCAAGATGTACCTCGTCGTTATGAAGAGATAACTAATTGTTCTGACTGTTAGAGACCATAACTTTGTGTTAGTAAAATTATTAGTTCCTTCAGACATGTTGCAATTTGAGTTATCATCACTTGACCTCGCTCCAGTCTCTTTAATGATCCTTTGAGAAGGTTTCAAGAAATCAAAGCAGACTTCATTGGAATCATCTGGCAAATGAGATGACCTGTTCTGCAAGATCATTAGAGATGACACCTTCCCAAGTTCAGAAACATTAAGCATGGATAAAAACCAATTTAAGTTAATTCAAGAACTTAAATATCATCTTACTTTTTCCAATAGTAGGATAAGATTATCCCAGGCATCGGGAAAGGGTTCTTTAACAGCTAAACTTCTCACACAGTGATACAAAGCAAGAAAGTCATCTCCAATATATGTTGCTAATACAGCCAACTGCAAAATGAACGCCAAGGAAGAGAATAGATGAAAAAACTTTTTTCTTGAGCAAAAGATCTAGAGCTAATTTTAAACTAATATTAAAGTTTACCTGGTTTTGAGGGTTTCCACTATCTGGCCAAATCCTTGTTGCTTCCAAGTAATGTGTGGCAGCAATTGACCAATTTTGCTTTTGAGAATCAAGGTTTTCATATTGTTGTATATACCTGGCCAGATCCCCCATACAAACTAAGCAGCGGTGACATAAATATTGACATTTCAACATGGATTCTGGTTCAAAAGAAGTTGAAACACAACCTTTCTTATGAAACAAAGCCTCTTCTGGGACTCCATAATGTTTTCTGACTTTTACAATCAGAGTTTGGTAAAACTCAGTAACTTTTGAAAGAAATGACCTAAATTCTTGTACATAACTGTCATTGTTTATCTGCACAACACCATCTTGCAACATTCCTGATTTCTTGTTCTCTGCATTACCAGAGCATTTCTTAATTATTTTTCGAAATTCATCAATATGCTTATAGTGAAGCTTCCACAAGCAATATTCAACCTCTTGAAGTTCCGAATGAGTGTGGTTACTGAGAATTTCTCTCTCATAACTTGACCTGATGTTACTATACAAGGCTAGAACATCAGAGTGTAATGGACCTTTAAAATGGATCAATGCCCACAACTGCCTTTCAGAATTCCCAATCTGAGCATGACACAAGTTCAAAATTAAGGATATTGAAGGAAATTTTTCCTAAGCTTTTATAGCTAGGAATGATAGTTTCAGAATGTTACCTCAAAGAAAATTTGCTTTTCTTTATGACCTCCAGAAAGAGAAGAATTAGTTGCCATGGTCGAAATTAAAGGTCTCCTTCAGCTTGTCACAAAATGAAGTACCTAGCCCATTAGTATTCTGGTATCTTTCCAAGTGCAAGGACAGAAAAATAAATAGAAATGCACACATCAAAAGATAGGAATATAAACTTCTGCTCAATTTCAACAAAGTACAAAAGTTCTAGATATAAGGACTTCAGCATCACAAGTATGAAGTTTTAACTCCATTGTAAACTAAAAGTACATTGAGTTGGGAAAAACAAAAATGAGTCTGAATTGGTTACCCCGTCTGTAAAAGTTTATAATATGCCACCAGCAAACAGAAAGTAACACTATCAAAATATTGTTTGAATAAACTTCTCCATAAACACTTAAAAAGAAATGAAAATAAAAAGATAAAACGAAATAAGTTTCTTCCTAGGATAAAATTAGTTAGGGCATGAATTAAAAAAATTAATATGAGAGAATTCCTATTAAGTAACTTATGTACAAGTTAATTTTTTGTGTACTTCTTTTCTTATTTTTTTCATAAAAGTGTTTATGCCCTAATTATAATAATTAAGATATTTCACTTTAAGTAAAAGCAATTAGACAGCAGCACTCTTTGGTGATTTGCATTGAAATTTGAAATTAGTGCAGTTTTAATTCTTCAAATGAAGTGTGCAGGAAGAAAGGGCATAAACTCAATACCACTTAATAGCATCATCACCTTGTAATGGTAAAGTTATACTCGCTAACAAGGAATAAAAAGAATGACACAAAGACTTTCCAATTACGACCTTCTTTCTACCAAATTCCTCTCATTCTAAACTTAAAATCTGATGCTAGTAGTCTGAGAGTTCCAATCGGAGACAAAATTAGCAAAAAGACTAAAATTTGAAGGGAAAGAGTAAAACAATAAAGCACACGGTACCAAGGGCATGATTACCAAAAATCAACCAAAACACAATTAATAATCAATCCAACTAAGTATAAGCCAAGATCTCCCTGATTCCAACATGAAGGGGAATAATGATCATATTTGAGTCCTCAGATGAGTACCCTAATCATCTTTACGGACAAGCAAACAGAATGGAAACTAGCTGAATATGACCCTTCTAAAAATTAAGGTATCAGTCGGAGACAGAGTAAAAAACCAGTTTTGTCTGTGCAACATACGGTAAAACACAATTTGGAGAACAAAAGGGAAAGAAAGAATTGAGGGGGTTAGAAGGTTGATTACAACACCGAGACCCAGATAGCAGAGGGTGAAATTGTTAATTGGTAGATCAAGATTGAAGAAATTTTGTTGAGTGAAAGTGAAAGAGAAAAAAGAAGGAGATTAAGAAAGTGGAAGAGAAAAAGAATCTTAGATAAAGAATTACCTTATTAAGAAGAAAAAGCTGATTAAACATAAAGTGGTGGAATGGTAGTGCAGTGAGGGAGGGGGAGCTAATGTTGGAAGCGGAAAGGAGTCCCAATCATGGAAACCTAACCAACGAATAAAATTGACCTTTGGAGGAAAGGAAGTAGAAAGGAAAATGGAGGCAAGTGTGGTGCTGTTTCAGTTTGTCAAATGGAAAAAAGGAACAACCTGCTTCATCATCAAACTATCTTAATCATTTTTTGTCTTTTAATATTGTTTTAGATATTTATGCCTCATCATCATCACTCACTAAATATGCAAGATCACTTCTAAATCAATCCAACGTTATTACTCTACCTTCCAATTATCCTCTGCTTCACGCTGCACCGCGTCAAATTCTATACTCTCATAAAATTCTATGAATCCAGTACCATCTAAATTTTAAATAATAGCTTTAAGATTTCATGTCGGGTCGACACCTGTCCAGTTTAAGAAAAAAGATTAAATATAAACAATTTTTTAAAAATTAATTTTTTAGATTAAAAGCTTTGTTATATAAATTATGTACATACATTTTACATATATTTTATTTGACTCCACCTGTTTTAACACCTTTAACGTAATTAATACTAGCCTGACTCATCAAGTCTACCCATTTTTTTCTACTTGTGTTTACACATTACATTTTCCTTTATTTTGGCAATGACTTAGTTTAGTGTCTTCTTTATTGTGTTTACTAATAATAATAATTTTACTCTTATTAATTTTATAGTAATAAATAATAATAAATATTATTAATAAAATAATAAATGTTAATTATGCAGATATAATAATAAATAATAATAATAAATAGTTTTATTTTATTTTTTCACTTAATTTTCATTCTTTCTTTATTCTTTGTTTTTTTTCTTCTTCCAACCAAACGAAACATTATGATGGGTTTGAAAGTGACAAAGAAAGAAGTGGAAATCATTGATCTAGAAGATGGAAGAAGAATAGAAAATTATGAAAAAAATCTTACATTATTACATTTTTCAAGTAAAACAAGAGAGAAAAGAGTGAAAAAGGATGTTATGACAACATATTAATTATATCACTTTAAAAAGGAAGTAATGTTATTGATTTTCATGATCAAATGACTCCTTAAATTTGTATTTTTTTTATAAAATAATAAATATATTAATGAATACAATTATTAAAAATAAATTAAACAATTTATTAGAAAATTAAACTTCACATAACTTCTCTTCTATTTTTTTCAATCAAACAAAAAATTTCTAATTATGTTTGTTTCTTCTCTCTTCCATTATCTTCTATCTCTATTAATTATTTTGTTTATGTTTGACCAAATTGCCCACAGAAGCATGCATGAATTGGAGAAGAGAGTGATGGGTAGTTAAAGAGTTGGAGGGTTGGCCAATGTTTTAAATTTCCATGTTTGCTTATGTTTGAAGATGTCTTTTTCTGACCAGTGCTGAGTCACATAGAATGAAGTCATCTTATTTGAATCCCTATTATTTTTCTTTATTTCAAATCAATTTTATTATTATTATTATTTTTTATTTTTTATTTCTTGTAGAGTGGTACTAGATGAGAAAACATACATGACTTGTACTTATATGTATTGAACTGCTTACCATAAATTTCGGTAAAATTCGTGAAATATCGAGAACTTTTATAACGTATATAATTATTTGACATTTTTTGTTATATTGTGTCTGATAATTATTTTTTTGATTAAAATATTAATATTGTTATTATAAATAGGTTGTTAACAAATTATATATTTGAATTTGGGTTGTTAAAACGTGTTCTTCAAGTTGAAATATTATGCGATGTCTGTGGAAGACTTCTTGACATGAAACGTAATTTTATAAGTAATAACGATTAGAGATAATACTTACTTCACTTTCATTAACGATAAAATTAAAGAATAAAAATGAATTAAAAATATAAAACTTTTAAATAGTAAATGAAATAAAAAAAATCAAAAAAAATGTGCAAATTTATGAAAAAATTTAAAATTTAATTAAATTTGTGTTATGTATGAATTTTTTTAGAAAATTTTATTAAAATATAATTAAATGTTTTTTATTTAATTTGATGTGATAAGACTGATGAGTATGGATTGTGTGAGAAGGGAAAGGTGGACACATGTTTACGTAGTTGTTGTTAGGTTTGCGATTGACGTTGATTTCGTGCCAAAATTCAAACCTCATTATTGTTACTAAATCTGTTGCCAGTTTCCCATGTATCCCCTAATTTTCCATGTTACACTGTGCCTAACCTTGTAAATATAACTATTTTGATTCAATGGGGGTTCTTCTAAAAGATTAAGAGAATCTTATTACACAATTCACTTTATAAGGTTTTAATTTAATTTTTTAAGTTTTATTGAATTATATCATTTTTAAAGTTTTTTCCAATTTTTATTTTAATAAATTTTATGCATTTATGCTCTCATCAATATTTTATTTAATTATTAATAGAAAAATAAATTTTTAATTATAAAAAGTTATTAAATAAAAATCAATTTTAGAAACTAAAAATAATTAGTTGTTATAATTAGTAAATTAAATTTGGTAGAAAAATCTTGTTAACTAATTAGATGCCAATTTAAAAATTATTTATCAATAATAGAAATTAATTTAGAAATTAATAATTTTTTTAATTTCTAAAATTATCTAAGTTAATATAGTAATTAATTATTATTATTTTCTAAATCGGTTTTTATTTAATGATTTTTTTTTATAGTGATGATTCAAAATTTCATTTAAGATTTGAATCTTATTTTTTTTTTTTTAACTACAAGAAAATCATGAAATAAAAACCAATTTTAGAAATAAAAATAATTAGTTGTTATAGTGACTAAATTAGATATAAGTTATTTAGATTTTAAATTTGGTAGCTAATTAAATACAAATTTATAAACCATTTAACAATAATACAAACTAATTTAGAAACATTTTTTTTTTAAATTTCTAAAATATCTCTAATTTAGTCAGTATAACAACTAATTACTTTTTTGTCTCTAAGATTGGTTTCTATTTCATGATTTTCTTGTAGTGATGTAATATAAAATAAAATATTTTATAAAATCAATTTAATATATACAATTTGTAATGTAAAAACTTTAATTATTTAATTATATAAAATAAAATACAACACCATGTTTGCATTTGGATTAACATTATTTACCCATATGGAAAAGTGGCTATGATACATGTTTGGATCCATGAATTTATGAGAAAATGAGAGAAAAAAATATAAGATTCTTTGTATTAGTGTGAAGAAATAAAAGCAAAACAGAAAGATAGGTAACTAAAGTGAGAGACGAAATTACTCTGGTTTTTTATTCTATTCTGCATGCAAAAAATTTTGCAGATATTCTTGCATGTATGCGAGATTCCTAAAAGTTGTAGATCAATCGTTTCACGGTCTTGTGTTTGAATTTGTCATTTAAAACACTTTAATCCATTACCTTGGCTCACCTTGGTATTTGGTAGAGTTCTTCATTCTCGCTTGAACTTTGGTGTTGTAGAGTTTATATCTTCAATCTGCTGTCGTTTTTTCTCTGCATGAATATTAATCATGTGGAAACCTCCAAGAAGGTTTAGAAACAATTTTGTGGTAATTAGTAGTTGCATCTCTGTCAAATGCATAGTCTTTCCAGTCATTTGGTTATCGTATGTGACTTTGCTTAACGAGTCTGGAGTCTTTGCTTTACATGGTTTGGAGTGCCGTTTGTATTTCTCCAGGATTCTAAGACAAACTTTTTTCAATTCATGAGATATCAGGCTTCTACTTCGGAGGACGTTGTTTGAGGTACAATTTGGGTTGGTGTAGTGAGCGAAATTTGGAAGCATAGGAATTCTGTCATTTTCAATAGGGGAGTGGCAAATGCGGTAGAAGTGTTTGCTTTGACGCAAGTAAAAGTTTGGTCTTGGAGTTACACAAAGTCTAGTTGTGATCTCTTTCCTTACTCAAATTGGGTTCTGAATCCTTTGTACGGTATGAAGATGATCCGTTAATGTTTGTTGCATTCTGGTAGACAGTTCTAGATAGAAAAATGGTAGTGTTATTTATGTATAAGGGTTGGACTACACCTTAAGTGATTCCATTTATTGATTTTTTTATTGCTATAAAAAAAACAATATGAGGAATACTCCTTTAACAATTTCCAATTGAAAATGATTGAGAAACAGTGTATATAGGTACATAACCCTGAAGGTGGGTTGAGCATTTGAGTGGAGGGAAAGAATATTGGAAGAAAGTTGTTGGGAGTGAGTGTAGATGCAATTATATATGCAAAGTCATGATTGATGTGTGGGATTATTACAGACACCCATATGAGATTTTGAATATTGTTTACAATTCCAAATTGGCATTGCAACTTTTAGATGTGAACAACCAAATATACCATTTATTTATTTGCAATGAGAAAATGATACATAACACTAATAATCTCTCCAGGTTAACCAAGTTCACAAGCATCAACAAAGATAACAATTTCAACCAAAGTTTTTGACATTTTCAATGAAAATGAAATTCACTTTATATATATAGAGAGAGAACTTCCCAAACAATAAAGAATGACCAGAAAAAATAATAATAACATTGCATGATAATCGTGCTAAAAGGTAAAGAATTGAGAAATACCTAAGCAATTTTGAACAGGTAAAACTAGACATTCTAAGGATTTTATATACTTGAATCTTTACTTGTAATAGTCGCAATATCTCACTTTCTCCTTTTCTTAAACTTTTGCATCCAAAAGGCACTCTTAAATTTGATTTACATAGTTATTTTTAATTGCATGTATAACATGAAAAATTAAAATTATTCATTACCTTCTCAACGGGTCTTATTAACAAATGCTAAATGGAAAAATATCATTTGATTTCAAAATGAAAATATTATTGTGAATTCCTTTTTAAAACTACTAAGATGATTAATTATTAAAAGTATTGAGTTATTATGATAATTGACACACATTAGTTAGTATATGTAATTTAATAATTAACAATTTATAATTAGGTGCTAGCTAATTTTTTTAACTCTCTACTAACACTTCAACTATTTTGTCTCCTGAATAACATTAGACATTTAGTTACCTTAGTTGTTGATTTATTGTTGAATATCACATATAGTATTACTACTGGCATAAATTTATTTAAATGAAATTTGATATGTAGAAAGACATAAAAAATAAAAGAGAAAATAAACACTACAAGAAAATTATAAAATAGATACCAATTTATAAACTATTTAACAATAATAAAAATTAATTTAAAAACCAATTTTTTTTAATTTTTAAAATGATCTTGCAACTAATTATTTTAATTTCTAAAAATTGATAAGAATCATAGTAATAGTAATAAAAAAAGTAAGCAAATTGGAAGGTCACTCTTTATTACTTAAAA
>Ga0123342_1005414_pt1 | contig 18506 bp, 15 predicted proteins | sample Turbeawhitnodule_FD_89960 | JGI IMG/M metagenome (GOLD analysis project Ga0123342, IMG submission 89960) | Root nodule microbial communities of legume samples collected from Mexico - Turtle bean Mexico white nodule | ecosystem: Host-associated > Plants > Roots > Nodule | place: Mexico: Nepantla...
ATGTTTTTTATTGTTATGTAAGGTGGAGGAAGAAAGAATCACTTTTTTGTGGGGAGGCTTTGGCATGAAGATGAAGACTAAGCTGGAAGTGGCTTTAAGATTAATGTTTTTATAAGAATTTCCTAACTGGTGTAGCTACGAAGGGCTATTTCACTATATGCTTCGGTGTTAGTCTGAGATTGGAATTGTAATCTAGTAATAGGGCTCTATGCAGCCAATGGTAATTTTTAGTTGGGATGTTAGAGTACAACTTTTTTAGGAGTAGCTAAAAGAGAAAGGAAAGTCTGAAGTGTGTATCTATACTAGGTATTAGGATACCATTATGTTGGTGTAAAGACTATTACGGAGGCTGCTGGGGTTGTTTGTTTTCTTGGAGCCAATGTGTGTTTTGGTCAAGTAGTTTATTTTAAATAGTTGGTAGAATTAGTTTATGGTTCTTGTATAAGGGTTGAGACACCCGTAAAGTGTCTCTATTTTAATTTAATTAATTCTTTGCTGAAGAAAAAAAAAACACTTGACCTAAGGATAATGTGAAATGAACCTAAATAGAAGATCGAGTTAAAATAGACAATTCACTTTATATTTTTTATTCGGTTGGCCTGTCCGTCCTCACACTTCCATTTTCGTTACCATTAATGCTTTTTACTCAACAAAGTGATTTAATCAGCTCAAATTATCCTCCTAATTGTTTGTTTTTAGAAACTTGAAGTATATAGAAGTTATAGATTTAAAAATAAATATATATAATAAAAAATAAATTTTTAATTAAATAATATAAAAAGTATTAAAATAATAGTATTAAAGATTGTAATTTGGTTGTATAGTTTTGTGAATTCTCCAATTAGCAGATAAAGTTGTGAGAGAATTCTGAAATTAGTCTTGTCAAGAGCAAGTTGAATCTCCCGCAACAAAAACTAATAACATTATTATTCTGGCAATAGTAGTCCACCCATTAATAGCACATTATCTTGAAATTTTGCATGAACAAAAGCAAGCAAAGCAAATGCCAATTTAGACCTATCTGTTCCCGCTTCCATAGGAGCAATTCGAAACCACAACAGAAAGTTGAGATGTTATTGTTTTTAGTAATAAGAAGAGTAGTTGATAGGCATTAATGAATGGCATAGCTAAATTCTCGTGGCACCATCCAATTTTTGGTCTCTCTCATTCTCCTGCCATGCATATAACCCAGGCTCAGTCCCACCAAATCCATACCCCTCTTAGTTCAAACAGCTGGACCCAAAAAGAAAATACAAAACTTTATCACCAGGAAGCCTCAAAAGCGCTTCCTCTGTCCTTCGTCTCCATCCATTTGTGATCGATGAAGGTGAAGTAGTGTGTTTGCCCAATAAGCCACGTGACACGGATGAACACATCATGAGCTCCTGAACATCATCGACCCCGACTGGAAGGATCACAATGGAGATGCAGCGGATGAGGGAGTTGTTGTCACTGGTTTTGTCATTTGAAAGCAAGAGAATGTCCCTTGTGGGTGGAAATCACACTGCTGCCAGATTCTGCACTCGCTAGAAACACTATTACCCCCACAAAAACTCTTTTTTCCTTTTTCTCTAATTCTCTCTTCTACACATCTTTTTTCTTCTTCTTCTACATATAAAAACTCTCTTTGAAACTTCAAAATATAGTCATTACCATCATCATCATCATCTTCTCTGTGTTTATTTTTTTGAGTCCTCGAACCAACCATATATCTCTTGTGGGTTACTTAATCTAATTCTGAAATGAGGAAGATTTTTTCTCACCGCGTGATGCTTTTAGCACTGTTTCTAGCTTCATTTACCTTAATATCTTCGACCTCAACTGATGACCCTCTTGCCATCGACACGGGAGAAAATCCCTTGACGCAGAGAAAATTATTAGGGTACGTCCCAGAGGCAAAGAAAGCAGCGTTGCAAAACCTAGAGGACGTGCTTCTGGAGCCCCCACGTGCGGCTTCGGGGAAATCTAGAGTGTACCTGAAGCGTACCAAGTATTTGCCTGATCTGATGGGTGATTCGCTAGAGAGTTACCCTCGCTGCGTTTTTATCGATGTAGGGCTGCCGAAACAGGATGGAGGGAGTGGTACCGATTGGTTTAAGAAGAGGTACCCTACGAGGAACAAGAACTTTGAGATGTATAAGTTAGAGACTGTGGCTGAGGGTGGCCCACAGACAGAGATGTCGGATTGGTTGAGGAAGAATGTGAAGGACGAAGAGTATGTGGTGATGAAAGCTGAGGCTGAGGAGGTGGAGGAGATGATGAGGAGTAAGGCCATAAGGTTGGTGGATGAGCTTTTCTTGGAGTGCAAGCCACAGCAAGGGAATGTGAAGAGGAAGAGCAGAAGGGCCTATTGGGAGTGCTTGGCTTTGTATGGGAAGTTGAGAGATGAAGGGGTGGCTGTGCATCAATGGTGGGGTTGATTCAAGGTTTTCAATTTCAGACAAATTGCAGACAGAAGCTCCTGATATCTCAGCAAACTTCTTGCTGCTTTCGAAATTGTGGCGATGAACCGTTTTTTAAAGCCTTGGATTCATATTGATTGATACTGGTTTTGTAGAAACATTATTAAGAGGGTGATTTTAAGACTTTGTGGTTCACATATGAAGACAGTGTTGAGGGTGAAGAGTGGAAGATCCAAGGAGTTTTAATATTTCTCTCTTGTCCTTTTAATTTATTCTTTTCTTTTGTGGCTTGTGTTTAAACAGTTAATCCTTTTTTCTGCGAATGCTTTTGTGAAAGTTGTGATTGGATCGTGGATGCTTTGTTGATTGAAAAAGGATCGTGGGAACGTTGATCATCAGGGTGTTACAGTTGAGGAATGTGTTCAAAGAGGGGTGAATTAATTTTACTCACAACTGTAATCATTTCTGTAATGATTTATGGATATTCTTTATTCTTTTATTCTTTTTCATCATATCATAATACATATAAAATTTATTTATTTATTCTTTTTAAGTATTCTTTAGTATTTTGGTGTTTCTATATTACTTAGGTGTATTTATTTCTCATTATTTAACTTATTTTCAAGATAAACAATAAAACTCTGATATGGCTACCAGAATCTTTTGTCTTACATAATAGTGAAATGAGCAATGATACACTCTTTTTTTTTCTAAATTGTTTACATCATTTAATTACACTTTTTTTATTATATATATATATTTAAAACTATCACATCAGATTGTATACAAATGTTTTGGATTTTTAATGTATAATTTTTCTACCGAAATATAAAGATGAAAAAAATGAATAACTTCTATATTATTATGCAGCCATGTGATAAACATAGCGAATTATTCCTATATTGTTCCAATAGGATAGAATTATTATAAATTAATTTGTTTCTTAATATATATATATATATATATAAATATTTATTTGTACATATTTTTTAAAAGGATTAGAGGACTCTCAAATATTTTATTTTAATTAAAATATTAGTTGCTGATAAAAATAACTGTACATAAGATTCAAGCTTATTGATATTAATTATGTTAAAATAATTTTATTTCATATATTTATATTTTCATAGATATTTGTCTAAACTTATCTTGATTTCTAAAAGTTCACGTTAATGTTATTATGGGTTGGAAAGTAAGACAAATTACTATGCACCAGTTACTTATAAGTCACTATCAGAAAAATTAAAATTGATGATGAATATATATATATATATATATATATATATATATATATATATATATATATATCGGAATGTCATAATTAACGAGAAGTAAATAAATTTGATCACTAATTTATTATTCATTAGAATTAAATTAGTTATTATTATACATATAAAATGAATAGAAAAAAGAATAAAAATAAGAAATGTATGATAAAATATATGGTGAAGAAGTATAAAAAGAAAAAGTTTTATTAGGAGAAAAAAAAACTTAAATACTAATACTATATAGGTTCTAAAAACCCTCTAAATACCTATAATAATATTTAATGAGATTCTCCAATTATATATATATATATATATATATATATTATATTTATAGTTTTTATATTAAGTTATATTTTAAAATCATAAAATTTATAACATTTATAATAATATACAAAGGAATTCTTCATTCCATATTTCTATTTTATCCTTAATTATACTTTATAATTAAGAAAATAAAAGAAATATATAATAATAAATAAAAGAAAAATATACTTAATATATTTATTTTACTTTTAATTATATTTTAAAAAATAAAAATGAACTATTGAAATATTAAAAATAATTAGTGTTTAACCACTCATTATTTTTCATATAATTATTATTAATAATATGATTTGTTTTCCTAGAAGTATATAGAAATAATATCACTTATATGAATTTTAAGAACACTATATTATAAATGATTTTGTTATCAAAATTTAATCATAATCATTATAGATTGATCGAGCTTATGAATAATAGTATCACGCTAAATGTATTGAGATGATATAATTTTTTCTTAAATTTATTATAATAGGCAAAAAAAAATTATTACTAAAATAGGTAAGTTGTGAGGCAGAAAAATGACTTTTACTCAATGAAAGTTGTATAATCATTATTATAGATTGATCGAGCTTATGAATAATAGTATCACAGTAAATGTATTGAGATGATATAATATTTTCTTAAATTTATTAGAATAGGCAAAAAAAAATTATTACTAAAATAGGTAAGTTGTGAGGTAGAAGAACGACTTTACTCAATGAAAGTTGTGTTACAAATGCGATTTCTGGGTCAGGAAATTTCTAAGGAGAAGTTGTGTTGCCACATGACTTTCACATGGAGTGTAATAAGGATGAAATAAGAAAGAAATTGTGGAGCATGAGTGCTACTTTAATTAATAGTAAAGTCGTCCCTATAAAACACAAAATCTGTGAAATAACAAAACTGAAGTTGTGTTTTACATGCATGATTTCAGTATAAATTTTATATAATTGAAGTTGTGTATGGATGTAACGACTTCAGTTGTATACAATTTACACTAAAGTTGTGTATAAAGAGCACGCCTTTATCTTTGTTGATTTATTTTTTAAAGTTTTGGTTAAATAAAAATATAATATGTATAGAAAAAGAAGTTTGTTGTCTTTTTATTTTGAAAAATGGAAAAATTAATTGAATTGTTGAAAACTTGGACAAATTTTATAATTTTTTTGGTTGATTCATGGGAACATTTAGTTTGAATGTGTATAACACAGACAAACATTTAAGTTGGGGAGTAGCTAGCTCTTGAACATCAAACTTTGAATTGTATCTATTATACCTTTTGACATGAAACATGACATCCTATTATTTATTTTTTTGTAGTAAGGCAGCAATATCTTCAGAATATTGATGGTCAGCTCGTAACATGTACTATTATACCTCTTGACATGAAACATGACATACTATTATTTATTTTTCTGCAGTAAGGCAACAATATCTTCAGGATATAGATGGTCAGCTCGTAACATGTACTATGTCTTGGTCCCTCGTTCAACAAACCAAGATTTGGTTATTTCAAAAGTCTTAACAAGAGCACAAATCAGTAAGGATCATGCTATCCTTAAGAATAAAGTTCATGCATTTGGCTAAATTTGTTGTCATGTGGACATACCTCTTGCCTTTGTCATATGCTTGAGTCAATTTTTTCAAAAGTATTTGATAAATCCAAGCAAAAGCTTGGCAAAATTGTGAACTTAGAACTGACAACTTTGCTTGTAGAGTTAGTTTTTCCTTTCATAACCTGTGATAATGTAAAAAATGAAATTATTTAAAGTTCATGTCTTTCATAAATATTGATTAATAGAAGGAAAGAAAAATATATACCCATGTTTATCAACTACTTTTCAACTCTGAATTCTTGAATTTCTTTTTATTGAAGTTAGATCTAATGTGGAGTATGCAATATACTGAGAGGACACCATCTACTTCCCAACCAACTTCTAGAAATTGTAATGTTGATAATATGGTCGTTCCTTTATCAGTTATCATGCATAAATTTTGTTGTGGTGTCACATATGTTTGCAAAAATTGGAAGAACCATATCAATGCTTTCTTTTTTTTCACCTTTAACTATTGCAAAAGCTAAAGGGAAGATGTTTCGGTTCTCATTTTGACCAATTGTAGTTAGCAAGTTCTTATGGTATTTTCCAATAAAAAATGTTCCATCAACTTGAAATATTGACTTGCAGTAATTGAAGCCATCAATGCTAACTTGTAATCACAAAATACACGTTCCATAATGTAACTTGAAATGTCTTCAACTCCCTCCCAAGTAGAAGGGACTAACCATTAAACTCTATGACGGTTCCACCGATCCGAAGGAGCACCTAAATGTCTTCAAGACACAGATGACCCTTTACCCAATCAACAAGACATTATGGTGTAAGGTTTTATTCACCTCTCTCCAAGAGGGACCACTCGGTTGGTTCACCCAACTCCCTCCTAACTTTGTGGGAAACTTTAAAGTCTTGACGGCTAAGTTCACCACACAGTATGCAACAAGTCGATTGTGTCACACCTCATCCATGTCTATCCTTAGTGTGAAGCAAGAAAAGTTGTAATCTTTGCAGGCGTTTATGGACAGGTTTAGTAAAGTTTGCATGGAATTAGAAACCTGATGCCGGAAGAATTATGGACGAGGCGCTACAAGCCGAGTTAATCCCGGCCCTGAAGCAGTCGCAGAGTCTGAGGAACGCTGATACATCTAAACACTATCAGTACCATCACATACAACTGAAGGTTACTAAACACTAAAAGATAAGATAAAATAACTCATCCAAGTTGGTCACCTGCACAAATTCATTAAGACTGACACCAACTCTTACTGATCTCTATAAAGGGAAAGGTACCCACCTAGAGGTTGAAAAGAACACTACGATCGACGAGGACGAGAAGATTCGCATCGTTGTTATGACAACCAGCGTCCAACGAAATACAAAAGGAGTGAGAGCCGAGTATGAAGGGCTCGACCGTGAGGTGAGATTCCTGGGATGAGCGATCGGACCATACACGAGGTTCAATAGTTTATCAATATTATAGTTGGCCCAATCCCACTCGGGATCCCCGGACGAGAAGTAAACACAATAGCTGGAGGTTTTGCTGGAGGCGGATGCTCCAATTCTACTAGGAAGAGGCACCTTCGAGCCATCCTGTCGATCCATTCTACGACCACCGAGAATTGACCGAGGATGCCCCCAATAACTTTCACCGACGGCGATTTCATCGCAATCAACCCGGCTTAGAACGATCGCATAGGCAGTCTCGAGAAAGGAGGGGAAGGTCTTCCATATATAGGGAACTGACCGAGGAATGCTCCTGGGAAAGAAGAACGAGAGAAAACATGGTAGCACTCGTCGATCTTGACCATCAACCTGACGAAGCTCGCATTGAACCAAGCGATGACCTTTGTTCCTTATCTCTTTGAGACGGTGAACATAAGATGCACATTGGAACATCTTTGAAACTGGACGATAGCAAGTTGGTAAGCCAAACTTTGATTGATACCACTGATTTGTTTGCTTCGACATTTGTCGACATGCCTGGGGTGAGCCCGAATATCATCACACATCGCCTCTCTATTTATAAAGAGGCCAAGCCAATGGCCTAGAGAAAATGTAAGATGGGTAAAGAAAAAAGTGGAGTCGCACGACAAGAGGATGAGAAGTTGGTAAAAGTCGACTACATTAAAAAAGCGCATTACACAACATGGTTGGCCAACGTGGTCATGGTGAAGAAATCAAATGTTAAGTGGAGGATGTGTACTGACTATAAAGACCTTAACAAAGCTTGTCCTAAGGATTCTTATCCTCTACCATGCATTGACCGACTCATCGACGGAGCAACCGGTCATACTATCTTAAGTTTTTTAGATGCATATTCTGGATACAACCAAATCCGGATGCATTTGAGAGAAAGAAAAAATGGCGTTCATGACTGACTGTAACAACTTCTATTATGAAGTCATGGTTCGTGATGACAACCACTTGCTTCGCGGAGCCATGAAGCAGATAGGCCAAGCTCTTGCAGATGGGTGCTTAGCCACTGCAAGACTGAAAGAGAAAGCGACAGTAGAGGATGCGATATCCAAGAGGTCTCCAAGTTGCACAAAGAAGTGGAAAGGCTACGAAAGGAACTTCAATCCTCTCAGTCTTCCCAACAAGATATGGAGCAACGTCTAATCAACTTGGCGAAAAATAGTGTCGAGGAGAAGGAGAGACTCTTGGCTAAAAATGCAAAGCTGAAGGAAGAATTGACCAATCAAAATGAAGAATTCACCCAAAAGGTTGAGGCTTGCAAGAAGGATGTCGCTCAGGCTTTCCTTGTAGGATTCGAGGTGGCTGTGGAGCAAGCCTCGGGTCTCCACCTAACTTTAGACTTCTCAGAACTTGGCCTGGGCAAGACCGTGGTCAATGGCCAACTTATAGAGGAATAGCGTGCCTTGCCGATCCATTCACATGTTGTAACACTTGGAACAATTTAACTTACTAACTATTTTAAGCATGTGTGCAAATGTCTTCCATTGCTTAGCTAGCCCTTTAACGTGATGAACCATGACTAGCGTACCAAGCTATATAACTGACTACTTGTCTTAATGATACACAACTAGCATGAACTTATTATTGGACAATAGTATAAAAATTGTCAAGACAATAACAAGGGCAATACACCAATCACGATACTCTGGAAGAGACAACGTGTTGAGGACTCATATCCTCTTAACTCATTTGACCACTACTTGACTATTTAAACAGGGATCACATACCTTGACCTTCCTAAATAGGACCAACATGTGTAGAGGGCATCCGCTTCCAGAGCTCAGTTATTTAAGAATGACTTGCTTTCCCAACTTGGGCGCCGGCTCATGCACTAAGTCATCTTTTAAATATTCTTACTTTCATTCAGAGCGTTTGATTGGGGTATTAGCTCCCACGCCGAGTCTTCTCTTGCATGACTTTATTAGCATGGAGTATTTGACTTGGGTGTTGGATTACACACCAAGTCTACTCTAAGCACCTTTGTGGTGCATTACTACCCTACAGGGTTAATCTTGGCTCTTTTCCACAGAGCGCCCAAGCTCGGATGGTTTCACCAGCGCTGAGACGGGTTTCCTTTTATACCTTTAGCTACAAATTCTTCGTTATAGTTAATCGTGGTTTAGTACATTTGGACTCAAAATCTTACTGAGAAGAGAGCGTACTACCTTATGGTGGATACTTAGGGTGCCTGAACTTAGAGTCTTACCAAGACAGGTCATCTCCCTAGCTAAAGCCAAACAATCTTAGTTATGAAAAATAAGCTTTAGGACACCTGAACTCATAATCTTACTGAGACAAGGTCGTCTTCCCCCATAATACGCACTCAGGGCGCCTGAACTAAGAGTCTTACCGAGTCAACTCTTCCACTTAAAGTATCTGACTTGGGTGTTGGCTTACACACCAAGTCAACTCTTCGATGTTGAGGCAGGTCGACTTACCTACCCTCAACCAAACAGTCTCAAGCCAATTTTGGGTGCCTGGATTCAAAATCTTACTGAGAAGAGGTTTCCCAATCTGAATTATACAGGCTTCGAGATGCCTAAACTTGGAATCTTACCAAGGAAATAATTTCTTTCGCTTTAGAGTATCTAACTTGGGTGTTGGCTTACACATCGAGTCAACTCTTCGATACTGAGGTAGGTTGGCTTACCTGACCTCAGCCGTCAAACAATCTTAAACTTATTCAGGGTACCTAAACTCAGAATCTTATGAGAAGAGGTTTCCTCATCTGAATTGTATGAGCTTCGAGACAGCTAAGCCTGGAATCTTACCAGGGAGATAGGTTGCCTCGTTTAACAATTTCATGATTGATTATACACACATGGCGCTTACTCGGATAATTCATCGGCCAAGTCGCCTTATAGTGTGCCAACAAATAATTCTGATGACTCATCTTTCAAGAACAGTTTTTCATTGGGCGACCTCATTAAAAAACTCTCGTGAGGGAAAAAGAGTGTCCCCTTATTTATTCGAATTGTTCATAAAACATTGACAAAATATTTCAACTGAAATAAAATTTGAGGTTCGCCCCATTCCATGTTCGAGGTATAGCTCCACCCTCCAAAGTTTCGAGCCTGTAGGCTCCGTTTCCGAGCACCTCCACCACGCGGAATGGGCCAAACCATTTGGGAGACAACTTATTCTTCAGCTGGCAAGGATGAGCCTTTCGCATTACTAAGTCAACAACCTGAAACTATCAAGATTTCAACTTGGACTTTTGTTTCAACTCCACCCTTCTCTTCAAAGCTTCAGCTTTGATACGTGCTTGTTCTCTTCGTTAGATTCTTCTATCACGAAGTTTTGGAACTGAGGTGAGCTTTCCTGGATCTCTACGGGTATCATGGCGTCTGACCCATATACCAAACTAAGGGCGTTTCCTTTGCGGTGGACTGAGGAGTGGTGTGGTAGGCCCACAAGGTTCGAGGTACCTCTTCTGACTAGGTCCCCTTAGCTTTCTTCAACCTCCTCTTCAAACCTTTAAGCAAAGCTCTATTGGCGGACTCGACCTAACCATTCGTCTAAGGATGCTCCACAGAGACAAACACCTGTTTGATCCCGAGCTCCGCGCACATCTTGCATAACTCTTGGCTTGCAAACTGGGTACCATTATCGGACACCAAGTTCCTTGGGATCCCAAAACGGAAGATAATGTTTCTCCACACAAAGTATTAAATCTTGTGCGCGGTTATCTGCGCAACTGGTTCAGCTTCTATCCACTCAGTGAAGTACTCAATGGCCACCACGAGATACTTCATCTAACGATTTGCCAAAGGGAAAGGACCCAAGATGTCTATTCTCCAAGTATGGAAAGGCCATGGGCTATGTATTAATCGGAACTCCTCGGTGGGTGCGTGATGCCAATCAACATGCTTCTGACACTGCTTGCATCGTTGTGCATACCTCATGCAATCCTCCCTCATAGTTTTCCAATAATACCCAACTCGAACGATCTTCAAGGAGAAAGCTCTCCCTCCAACGTGGCTTCCACAAATGCCCTCATGGAGCTCTGCAATGATACGGGTACACTGATCCCCGCTTACACAGGTGAGGACAGGATGAGTGTAGCCATGACGGAACAATTTTTCGTCCACCATGGTATACCTTCCCGCGTTCCTCTTGACCACTTTTGCCTTTGCGACCTCTACCGAGAGCATACCATCAATAATTTAGCGCTGGTACGACGTCATCCAGGTCTCCACTGTGTCAACTTGTAGGACTTCTAACGACTCTTCCCTCGACAAGCCATAAATGCTTATCTTGGTCACCTTCAATGTTTCTTGTGTCAATGATTGGTGCTTCCTTCCTTTTACCGGGTTCACCTCCAAGGTTTCTACACGACTGACCTTTGTTGTTCCATCCACAGCGGTCCTGGGTGACTTCAAGGTCTCTTGAATAACTGACCTCTGTTGACCTTCCTTTCCCAAGTTCGCTAGCTTGGATAGCAGGTCTGCTCAGGCATTCTGCTCCCTTGGGACATGCACCAGCTCGAACATAGGGAAAACTTCCCTCAACATTGTAACATACCTCAAGTACGAGGTCATTTGTGGATCTTTGGCCTGGTACTCACCTATGACTTGCCCGGTCACCAGTGACGAATCATTTTTTACCAACAAGCTTCGAATGCCCAGCTCTTTGGCCAGCAGCATCCCAGCTACCAAGGCTTCATACTCAACCTGGTTATTGTTGGCCTTAAAGGAAAATCTTAGTGTCGCTACCTTGTTGGTTGGAAGATCCATCCACCGCAAGGACCCACTGAAAATCACCACCGTCTACCTGGGTGGCTTCTGAGGATAGCTCTCGCACGAAATTAGCATATACCTGGCCCTTGATAGGCCCCCTGGGTTCCTACTGTACGTCAAACTCAGACAACTCGACTACCCAGCGCACCATCCGACCTACTATCTTCTGGAGGACTTTGCGGATTGGGAGATCAGTCATTACTATCACAATGAAACTCAGGAAATAGGGGTCTAGTTGCCGAGCTGAAAATAACACTACCAAGGCTGCCTTTTCGATGACTTGATATCGTACCTCCGGCCCTTGTAGCACCTTGCTCACAAAGTAAATAGGCCTTTGAACCTAATCTTGCTCCTACACGATGACCGAGCTGATTGCCCGATCTATAATTGCAAAAAAGAGGCGAAGGAGGTACCTGGTAGGGACTTACATATGACAGGTGCGCTGGCCAGGTACTCCTTCAACTTGAAGAACGCATCCTCACACTCGTGGATCCATGTGAAACAGTTGTTCTTCTTCAAGCATTGGAGCACTGGAAGTAAGGGTACCCCTTATCTCCTCCTGCTGATAAGAACCTGAACAAGGCGGCCATACGCCCAGTCAGCTGTTGTACTTCCTTCACTGTGGCAGGGCTCCTCATCCCTATGATTACTGCACACTTGTCAGGGTTCGCTTCTATCCCTCGTTCAGTGAGCAGGAACCCTAGGAACTTTCCTGCTTTTACCCCAAATACACATTTCTTTGGGTTTAGGTTATACTTAGCTATTATGGTGAATAGCTCTTCTAAACCCTAAACCCTACGTATGGTTGTATGTTTTTCCCTATCATGGAGGTGAGAATCCTGTCCATCAACCTCTGATAGGTAGTGTCGACATTCTTCAGCCCAAAAGGCATGACCTTATAACAGTAGCTGGAGAGCTCCGTCTTGAAGGCGGTCTTGCACTCATCACGGGGGTGCATGCATATCTGATTGTACCTCGAAAACGCGTCTAGAAAGCAAAGTAGTTGGCAACCTGAAGCGCTGTCTACCAAAGAATCTATGTTGGGCAGCGGATACGAATCTTTATGACAGGTCTTATTCAAGTCAGTAAAATCAACACACATCCTCCATTTTCCATTTGCCTTCTTCACCAATACCATGTTTGCTAGCCACCCAGGGTACTGAATTTCCCTTATGTGGATAGCTTTCAAGAGCTTTTGTGTTTCCTATTTGATGACTAGACGTCTTTCTTCATTCAGCTTCCTCCTCCTCTGTATTACTTGCCTGACCTTTTCATCCATGGTGAGTCTATGACACAGGAAGTCAGGATATATTCCAGGCATGTCTGCACAAGACCGGGCAAAAACACTCATGTGCCTCGCTATTACGTCAGCGATCTTGTCTTGCAACTCTTGGCCTAGCGATGTGCCAAGTGTTGAACCAAGTGGTGTTCAAGCTTTGAAGAATCCAAACCCTTTGAAGGATGTTGAAGGCTTGGGTGCTTGTTGTTGCTGAGTTGTCTTAGTTAGGATCTGGGGTAGTTTGAGTTTTGTAATCCACTCTAGATTGAATCCAAAGCATAGGCATTCTCAATCTTTTAAAAGGAAAGTGTTTTCCAAACTAAGTGAAAAACAACCGATTGTTTTATACTTAGATGATTTGAGAAAAGATTGAAAACTGTTTTTCAAATGGTTGAGCTATTAAAACCAAAACAACCGATTGATTCGAGGAAACAACCGATTGTTTGTTTTGGTACCATAACAGAAAAATGGTTTTTTTGTTTTGACTGAGCATTAAATGTTTTAACTGATTACGCTCCAGTCTTTAAAAGCTTTGACCAATCTTTAAATGCAATAAATAAGTTTGTTAAGATTTGATAACAAACATCTTTGAATGAATTCAGAAAAACAGATTTGATTAATAACAATTAACACAAGTTTTTAAGTTTTTAAAAAGAGTTGAGATTGCTTAGAGATTGAGATTGATCAAAGAGTGTGATATAGGATTTCTGCTTGTATTGATTTCAGATTTGCTTCTGTAACAAGTGTAATCCTTGTACTTTATTGAACAATTTTCTTTTGTGTGTGTGCTGAGAAGTGTTGTGTGTTCTTGAGGGGATCAAGATCAGCATTCTTAGTGTTGGTGTGTTGGCCAAGAGAAGTATGTGTCTTGAGGGGATCAATGTCACTTTCTTGGTTGTGTTGTAAGTGATCTAGGTTTGATTGCTTAGTGGATTTCCTCAGTGGTTTCTGAGAAGACTGGATGTAACTCTGGGTTTAGAGTGAACCAATATAAACATCTTTGTGCATTCTCTCTCCCTTAACTCTTTAAATTCAGTTTTGATATTTTGTAAACTGGTATAAACAACCGATTGTTTCTGCTAAACAACCGATTGTTTTTCTGGTGCTGTGCTTTTTGCTTTGTGTTTTGGCAAACTGAATTCTTTATCAACTGAATCTGGAAGAAAGTTCATTCAAGGCTTAAAAGTTTTTGAAATCCCTCTTTAAACCTTTCACCTCCCCTCTAGTTTAAAGTCGTACATTCTAACACCAAGCTAGAACTCCTTCCCCTCGATTAACTTCTCCTGAACCGCACCAGCAGGCCCAGGTCTCCTTTTGTTGGTGACCTCAACTCGGGTGATCACCTCTAGCTTTAGCGCCTAGACGGTGATTGTACACACTCCCCTTCTACTCTCCAGGCTATTCTCGTAGCACTTCCTCGCCACCTTTTGGTCAGACTTGATGATGATCACCCCTCCCTCAAGAGAGGGTAACTTCATCTTCACGTGCCTCGTCGAGGCCACCACGCCTAACCTGTTCAAGGAGGGTCTTCCCAAAAGTAAGTTATAGGCCGAAATGACATTAACCACTAAATACCTGATATTGATCGTGCGAGATGAGACACCATCCAATAAGGTCGTCCTCAGCTCACATGTCCCTGCACCTCCACCTGATCTCCAACAAAACCAAACAAGCAACCATCATATGGTCTCAACTAGTCAGGTGACAACTTCAAGTTATTAAACGTTACCCAAAACATCACATCAATTGAACTCCCTTGATCAATGAGAACTCAGTGTACTCTTATTCCCACGGTGACGATGGAGATCACTATTGGATCATCCTTGTGTGGGACCACGTCCCCAAATCAGCACTAGTGAAGTAGAAGTCGGGCTTGGCTGGCTGGTCAGACCCCACGCCTCTACTATCATTACATCTCTCGTGTACTTCTTACGCTTGAAGGGGGAACACCCCTCTCCTGAAAATCCTCTCGAGATGTTGTTCAACTCACTGTGGACAGGTACCTCATGTCCTTGGTCTGCTGAAGTAATCTCTTCCTTCGACCCCTTCTGGCTCCCTTCTAGATACTCCTTCAAGAATCCATCTTTTATCAAGCCTGCTAGTTGGTAGCCCAAGGCTATACAGTGTTCTACGTCATGTCCAAACCCCTTGTGGAACTCGCACCAGGCCTCTTTGCGCGGCCCTATGTTCCTATCAAATTTCGGGGGGAACATCAATTTTTTCGCCATCCCTGGCATACCCAACATCTCCTTGTAAGTCATCCGGAACTTTGGTCGGAAAGGCATGTCGTCTCTCGCCTTCCTCCTGGGTTGATTCTTTCTGGGTGCGTAGGGTGCTCGTTGTGCATCTGACCTCTTCTCGGTCACGGCGTCATGAATCCTCAGAGATTGATCTCGGCTGCCCTCTATTGGCTTGGCTTGCCCTGGCTGCCCTCTTTTGGCTTGGCTTGGCTTTACAGATACCACCTCTTCTGTAGCAATGTGAGCAACATCTTGTCGTCATATCTCCCCAAACGTCCTTGCTGCATTTATAATCAGCGAATCGCTGAACTGTCCTAACATGACCCCCTGTCCAAAGGCGTGGACCATCAAAGCCTCACCTGGGTTTGGAGCCATACTGTAAACGCCCCAAACCTGTTCAGGAAGTCCTTCAAAGGTTCTCCTTGTCTTTGCTTTACACCAAAAAGGTCGAAAGGGACTGGCAGTTGAGCTTGGTTAACGATGAATTGTTCCCTGAACAATTCGGAAAACTAGTCGAAGGAGGTTATGTGGCCATCAGGAAGGGCAACACACCACTGTAATGACGTTTCTGTGAGCATACCCATGAACATCTTGCAATGTATGGCGTTGGTTCCTCCCGAGATGATCATCTGGGCGTTGAACGCTGTTAGGTGGCTCTCGGGATCTTCTAGACCTGTGAAAGTAATCTTGTGTGTTGTGTAATTGGCCAGTATGACAACGTCCATAATTACCTGCAAAAATGGTTTGGAGTGAGCTCTTAATTGGATAATCGGGCCTCGCTCCCCTGTGGAGCGTCCATCAAGTTGTTGTAGACTCCTACGCAATTCCTCATTGGTTTAGCGTAACTCATCATTGCTTGCTCGAGACGCGTCTATTTCCGCCATCAGCTGGTCTTGCCTGAGCAGCTGCTCAGCTCATGCTTCCACCATGAGTCTCTCGTGTTCAACCCTAGATGTTGTAATCGCCTCCTGGAGAGCACTCACTATTTCCATAAGTTGTTGTATGGTGGGGTTGTCATTCCCTTCAGATCCCAATGGACCTTGCCTTGTAGTCCTCATCACGTATAGAAACTCGAGCACAATTATGGGTGGGATCTGGTTTTATCGGGCCCCACGGTGGGCGCCAAATGTTCTTGCCGGTTAACTCTCTCGCCAGTTGACTTTGGTGACAAGCTAGCTCCATCTCTTCTGAAATCTGTTTTGCGTCTTGTTGCACTGGAACGTGGCTCCGTTGAAATAGAGGGCGCCCTGTCTGTTGATTGCACTCTGACAATCAAGTCAATACAGGGCTTATAAGAGTTTAAGAAGTAGTAAGTTTCAGTCTCAGAAACAACGTACCTTAACCTGGGGTCTCAAACCCCTTTTGTAGCTTACCTCTTGTAACATGTTTTCATCACGAGAATCTAATCTCAACTGAAAGCATACTCAACAGGAAAATATTCTTTAAGGGGCACACTATGTTGGTGCTGCAACAAAATGGAATCTTTCCTCTAGGGAGTGCATAAAATAATAACAAAATAACCACCAGGGTACCAACTCATGCACCAACATTAGAGGTCTAGTCTGTTTGCATAGGTTTCTTTTATGTGGTGTTGCATTGCTTTACATGCAACCTAACCACTACGTGCCCTAAAACACATGAGCTTAGGTTTAAAAAGAGAACACATACTCGACCTAGACTCCATACACACTAAGTGCACCCCTATATCCATAATTACCCTTCATTAGCCGCCTAGACCTTACATGCGAATGATTACCCTAATGATACAAAAACGGACTTACTCATATAACTGAGGCTCAATTACATGGCCCGCTATACTGACCCAAAAGTCGAGCTGACCTGCCTATGTCATGCACCGAGATTCGATCATTGAGTGCTGAGTTCTGAACGCTTTAGTCCAATATATATGGAACTTGTGCCAAATTATTTTAGGGAGACTTTTAGTATAATGGAACTTTCCAATTTTGTGAAAATATTTTTCATATTTAGTTTATTTTAGAAAGCTAACATTTGTAGAGTGTTGTTTTAGCTATATTTTCCACAAAAGCATTTCACGGAAAGATGTGACATTAGAGTTTCCCCAAGTAAAAAGAATATTGTAATTAAAATATCACATTACTCATATTAAATAGTTTAATATAGTATTTAAGAAATTAAAGTTTATGTTAAAATACCACTATATTGTCTTTACTTATAAAACAATTATATAAATATTGTCGGAAATATTCCTTTTATCAATTAAACAGATTTTATTTATTCTCTTTATTTATCATTTTCTGATATGAAAATTTTTCTTTGTAAATGTTCATAACACTCCTATAAAGTAATGTTTAACCAAATGGAGATAGTATGTATAAATAATTTATCATCATTTATTTTAAATATAAGGATAAAATAATAATCTTACAAATTTATCAATTAAAAAATATTTTATTTATTTATTCTCTCAATAAGATAACTCATAAATGTTTTCTTATTTTTATTCATTTTTTACTCTCTTTTTCGTAAGTCAAACAACTCAAATTTTCAATTTTTTCTCATCATTTCCATCTATTTTTACTCTCTCAAATCTACTCATTAATCTAAACAAAGTCTAAAAATATTTTTTAATTCAATTATTTTAATTAGTAATTATCTTTAATCATACTATTTTTTACTGAAAGGTTAAAATGAATAATAACTTTTAAAATTATTCTTGAATATATTATATATAAAGTAAAACACTATAAGAAAATCATTAAATAAAATTAATTTTAAAAACATAAAATAATTAATTATTATATTAATTAGATACTATTTTATCTATTTAAAAATTTATTGATATCATTTTTATTATTGATAAATAATTTTTAACAAATATTTAATTAATTATCAAGTTTAGAATATAAATAATTGACATCTGAAATCTTGTTAGTTAATTATATACCAATTTAAAAATTATTCATTAATAATAAAAACTAATTTAAATACCAATAATTTTTTTAATCTTTAAAATAATATTTAATTTAGTTAATATAATAATTAATTATTTTTTATCTAAAATTATTTTTTATTTAATAAATTTTTAGTAATAATTATTCTATTATTATCTGCACGTCAAATATAGGGAAAAAAACGCATTAATATTATATAACATATAGCCTTATATTTAGTTTATGTATCTTATTCCACCTTTTCCTATACCTCACATCTTTATAAATATATATATATATATATATATATATATATATATATATATGTATA
>Ga0123342_1005415_pt1 | contig 18505 bp, 10 predicted proteins | sample Turbeawhitnodule_FD_89960 | JGI IMG/M metagenome (GOLD analysis project Ga0123342, IMG submission 89960) | Root nodule microbial communities of legume samples collected from Mexico - Turtle bean Mexico white nodule | ecosystem: Host-associated > Plants > Roots > Nodule | place: Mexico: Nepantla...
CATAAAAAATGTAAAAAGGTATAAATTCATAAATTAGGGATTCTTTTATATGTAAATTAGCAATAAATCCTCATAAGTGCCTATATTTTAATATGAAATATTACTGAAATTAGACACTTATCAGCTATCAAAAAGAATATATGCAGTTTTTACTGCATATTTCTGCAACAGCTATAACAACTCAAACACTTGTTTTTTCATGACTGTAATAGGAGTTTTGGATGCCTAGGATCTACAAACTCTGCATTTAAGTACATCCAATTGGTAATGGTATTTTTAGCAAGTTAATTATTTTTTTGGCATATAAAGTTGTTTCCAATCAATGATTTTTCCTCTAACCTGGGTATTGTATCTGGACTAATTTGATTAAACTTTACGCCAAACTCTGCAACCATATCCTTTAACTCAAAAATCTTCAATTTGTTGCTACTTAATTTTGGCTTTTCTTGCTTAAAGGTTGTGCTATGTGTACTATATATTCCTCTCATCCAGAAATAAGCAGAGCTAAGAAATAACAGTAAAAGTAAAAGTAGTTGTTACTATTATTGAATGTATTTCATTCAGCTTGACATTGAGGAATGTTGGTTCTCTAACTTCATTAATTAATGCTACACAAGTCATCAATGAATGATACACATTATGTTGAAATGCTAACTCGGGTTCCAAAAACCAAACTGTGAGTAACAGCAGAGAAGAATTCAAAAATTTCATATGCATTCGTAAATACATATCAAGTAAAGTATCAATTCAAAAATTTCAAATGCAAACAACAAAGCACATTCTCAGTTTCAAAAAAACTGTAAACGCATTCGTAATATAAGCAAAATGCATCAAATCTGAAACCATTGCCCGAAGCTGCAAGGAGAAGGAGAAGGAGCTAATATAAACACACCATGAACATTGCATAAAGGAGAAGAAGTATTTAGGGATTAAAAAAAGGGAAACTCAAGTTTCGAAACCAAACAAGTTTAGGACAAATCACCAGGGCAAAAAGAAGAAAAGGGTACTCTTTATTTAGTGCAATTTTTGCGCTACCTGCTTTCGTAAAAAATGTAGTGGCATTTTTTAAATTATTTTGATTTACGAATGCGGCTATTTGTATAGCCACACTTGTAAATCAAAGCGTTTTGATTTATGAATGCGGTTTTACCTTTAGCCACATTCGTAAATCCTTTTTTATCCTAAATTTTGAAGCGCGCCACACACAATTTCATACTTTCTTTCTCGTCTTTGCTTTCGTTTCGCGTTTGCGCTCTGAGTTATCTCCTTCTGTTGCATATGCATTCCATTTGTTCCAATGTAAGTTTCTTGAGCTCTCTTTCTTCCTTTTCATCTTCACAAATATATGCATAAATGTTTTCATTTTTCTTATATATGTTTTTTTCCTTGCATTGGTGGTCTCGAAGCACTATTTCATTGGCTGACATTCGTTGCTCCGTCGCTGCTTCCCTATCCTGCCGCCGCTGTTGCTGGCGATCCCGTGCCACTCCATGTATAATTTTTTTCGTTTTTCTTACATTGTTTGGTTTCTTGCATTGCTCAGTACTCTTTCATTTCCTTCGTGGGTTCTTATGGGTTTTTTGGTTTGCTCCGTTGCTGCTTCCCTGTTTGCCGCCGCTTCCGTTGTCGCTGTCGTTGTTGACGCTCCTGTGCCACTCTTCATCAACATTGCCTTCACACAAGATTGGTGGTGTTTTAAATTTTTTGGAATTTTTTTATAATGTTTTGGCATATACAAGTGCGGTTATAAGAAATAGCCGCACTTATAAATGGTATTTACAAGTGCGGCTATATAGCAGCACTTATAAATGGTATTTACAAGTGCGGCTATATAGCAGCACTCTAATCTCTTCAATTTACAAGTGCGTGTTGATCAAATGCGGCTATATATGTGGCTATATAGCCGACCTTATAAATTTAAAATAGCCGCACTCGTTTTGTCTTTTTGCAATAGTGAATGGGAAACACATCAGATTTGCGTGTATAAGTTTCGATTGACCTACCTCAATGATGGAAGGAGAAGCTTCGGCGCGGAAGGGTTTTGTTTGAGAGGAGAAAGTGAAGATGGTGGAAGGAGAAGATTAAGCCGCGGAAGGAGTACCATCGTAGGGTTTCTAAAAATTGTTAAGGAAGGAGAAACTTCAGTGTGCGTGGAGAAGGGTTTCTAAAAATTATTAAATACTTATTATGTCAGTTGTAATAAAATATGAAATAGTAAAAATTTATTATGACGGTTCTACTCTAAATCGACATAGTAAATACTTACAATGTTAGTTTTAATTTTAACTGTCATAATAAACTTCATGATAATTACAAAAATGCTACTGCACTACTTTTTATGACTGGTAAACTACACCCATCATTGTAAGTTGTAATTGATTCTTATTTTTGCACTAGTGTGAAATAGTAGGAATGGTGAATAACATTCACAATAAAGGGAGAAAAGAAGCAAGTAAGAGAAAAAAAAATCAATGGTGAAGAAGAAGCAAAGAGCTCACACAATGACTCAAAGATGTTAATGACTCGAGATGACGAAGAATCACAGAGAAGAAGAGGAAAACGAAGTGCCAGAAGACAAGAAAATATGAAAGCATAACTGGTGTTATATGAATTTGGGTAATAAAAAGACTCTAAAAAGGTGGATATGAGGTAAAGCCGCCTTGTTATAATAAAGTGCTTCCTGTAAGAAGGCGGCTATAAGGTAAAGTCGCCCTTTTAGACGAAACGCTTTGTTGTAAGAAGACTGTTTTACCTCATAGTCGCCTTTTTAGAGTAATTTAATTTAAAAAATGTCACCTTATTTTGAAGGACAACGTCATATCGTAAAAGCGCTGTGAATGTAGTGTCGAAAATAATCCTTTTTGTACTAGTGTTACAAAGGACATAATTGGTAACACTCTTGATCTTCGATTCCACCAGTTCCAAATATTGCTCAAGAGTACTTACTCTCGACTTTCAAATTCAGTGAGCCTGTCATAATATTGAAAATTATTCTTAATATGAAATTTCATTAAATCTTTCTTTATTCAAACTGAAAAAAAATGCACCAAATTGAATCTAACACTTGCACCAATACCATAATAAAAAGTGCTAATTACCAAAATTTTGCACCGAAAAATAAAGTTCACCAACAATTGCTTTGCAAATCACCGAATTGGCAAATCCAATGAAATTGTTTCACCTTGATCGATTCAACATAATCTTGCACCAATTGTTGTGAGATAATAAATATGTTAGCTGCTTCAAATCAAAATAGCAAGTGCCTCATGATAATTCAATCCTTCCACAGCTTCAACTCACAGACACAAAGTAATGATGAATCAGCTACGTCCACGCATGTATGAATTGTACCAAAAATTCATCAAATTAAAACCAGAATTGATTATAATGATATGCATTGATTACTGAAGGGTGGGGATTGAGTGTTAAGGAGCAGTGGAGAGTAAGGTAGAAAAAGATTGGATTTCGAATTGGAATTAGGGTTCCTGATTTTGGTTTTGGAGCCAAAGTTACATTGAAGTGCATATTGGCCACATATTCACGAGATTTTTATATATAAAAAAGACAACAGGTAATAAATGTTGTTTAAATAACTACAATTTAAAAAATATTGCTTAAAATACTCACATTTTAATAAGTGTTGTTTATAATTGATAATTGATGTTTTATAAATTGTTGCTTAAAATGAATAGGAAATGTTTGTGTTGTATAATTTAAGTAAAAGATAAATAAAATATAGTGTATATTCAATAACTTAAAATCGTTACCTATTATTGTTTTAGACAATGGTTTTTGAATGACTTCTCAGCATTACCTAAAACAAAAAAATTGTTGTATTGGTGGCTAGTTCCAAAGTTGCTTCAATTAGGTTTTAGAATTATCCTTCTTTTATTTGTATTGTTTTTGCTTGTGTTATAGTTGGTCGTGGAATTTTTTTATAATAATATTCTGAAAACTCATATTTTTTATATAATCACATTACCATTCTTAATATTATTATTTTAATATTTTTTTATATCATTTAATTTTAAATTTATTCTTTATCATATATTTTTATTTTTAAACTCATCATCAAGAATATAACTCCATAAGTCTATTGCTATGATTTTGTTGTGGTTCTTTGTTGTTGGGTTTTACATAGAAGAGAGGAAATATTAGATTGACAAATTTAGAAAGCAGAATGTGGCAAACAAGGAAATAATAGTAGATTGATAATTATTTATGTGTTTAAGCCTCGTTACATGGCACTGAACCTATCCCCCACCGCCAAATAGTATTTTGTCTTTAGTTATGGATCACTTGAAGTAACATATAGGCATTCTACAGCGTTTACTTCAACTTAATTCATATAACGTAGGATTAATTCAATTTGAAATTGATGTGATTCTTGGTGTTTGTTTTCAAACTATTTAGGACAACCTTGAAATACAAAATTTGCTAACTAACCCACTAGCCCATTTATTTTTTTTTGGCGTAATAATATATAATATAAACAAAATTATCTAAGTGTACACTTATTAGAAATGTTGTTTAATTTTATTTAATTTTTTATTATAAAAAATAAAGAAACATAACATTATCTTTTTCAACTATATAACTTTCAATATCCAGTAATTATACAACTTTAAAATTAACATTTCAGCAATGTTAATTTAAAAATAACAAAGCAAATATAAGGATCAAAATTAAATATTTATTAAATATTAAATTTTCAAAATATGGAGAAGAATTGAAACTATCAATTTTAAATATATTTTTGGAAGAGGTGGTACAACATAATATTATCATTATTTAGATACGAAACCATCTTTTGATATTTATATATTTGATTATAAAATGAGTTTCTTATAATATAGAAACCTTTTGATGTTTATATATTTGATTATAAAATGAGTTTCTTGATAATATAGAAACCATCTTTTGATATTTATATATTTGATTACAAAATAAGTTTCTTTATATTTAATCATTAAATGGATTTTAATAAAATTGGTTGTTAAATTAATTTCTACATAATTGATCATTAAATTAATTTTTACATAATTGATCATTAAATTAATTTCTATATAATTGATGATTAAAGAGTTTGTCTATATTTAATTACTAAACTGATTTTCATTTAATAATAATTAAATTGGTTTCTCAATCATAATATCTAACTTGGTATTTGTATTAGAGTATAAATTAGTATATATCATTAGTTACTAATAGTTTTGCTACTTATTATTATTAAATTTTAAATTAGTTTTTAATTAGATTAGTTTTTATCATTTTAGAAATTAATAAATTTGTTTCTAAAAGCAATTTTAATTGTAGTAATACATGTATATGTTGTAATAAAATATATTTTTAATATTTCTATTTTAGATTATAATTATTATTTTATAAAACAGATCGATTTATAACATATTGGTCGACCTCAGTCCAATTAGATCACGAGGCAAACTAACTAGATTTAAAGTAGTATGGTTCAATTTATATCAGACTTTTCTTTTGTCATAACCTAACTTATTTTGCGAGTTTTTCTTTAATAATTAACATACAAAGTGGATAGAAGAAAATACACTAAAAAATTTATTAAATAAAAATTAATTTTAAAGATCAAAATAATTAGTTACTTTGACTAAATTAGAGACCATTTTATTAACTAAAAAAATTATTGTTATTTAAAGTATTTTTTATTATTAATAAAAATTAATAAATAATTTTTAAATTGGTATCCAATTCTTAGTTATCAAGATTTTAGCGACTTACTACTTTAAATTCTAAATTAGTCTTTATTAGTTTTTTACGTAATTAATTTAGATACCAATTTAAAAATTATTTTATTAATAATAGAAAACACTTTAAATATAAATAATTTTTTAATCTCTAAATTAGTATCTAATTTAGTTAATACATTGTCTAATTATTCTTGGTTTTTAAACTTAGTTATTATTTAATAATTTTTTCGTAGTGATATTATTAAAGAATATTTTTAATTCTTTTCCGGACAATTATGTCAATAACCAAATAAGACTTATTTTATAAGTTATTTAATCAAGACAGAAAATTCAAATATTTTATTGTTTAAGTGCATATGTTAATCGTAACACATAGTAAATTTAAAATAATGTCAAGAGGTATGTTAATTGTAGGGCATAGTAAATTTAAAAAATTGGTAAGAAGGGCATGCATTATGGCATACTGAAACTTACTTGCTTGAATTATATAGAAAAGAACAAAATCTGGAATAAGTAAGTGTTGTTATTTTACTCATTACAAGTGGATATGTTCAAAGAAGAAGGGAAACATATATATAATCGGTGGGAAGAAAAAAGGGTATATAAAAGTGACCGAAAGAATGTGTCTTATAGGAAGTGTTCTGGTTTGTCTTTAGTTTTGGCATGCCATGGCAGAACTCAGTTATATTTAATATACTGCGTGTATTAATTATATGCATTATGTAAGAGTCAGGGAATGAAGGCAAGAACAAATTCAGATTTGTTGCAGTAAACACATATATGGGATCTTCTTTAAAATAGCCATTTCCATGAAAACGAATTCGACAAGAGTGGGCCGGCTAGTATACCCTTTTTAACCTATTCATCATCCTCTCTTTTATTTTCGTTATAATAAGCATAATCATTACTACGAAACAAATTAACCTAATTCAAAATAAATGAAGAAGAAGCCAAATTAGCCTTACACCATCTTTTCATCACTCCAAACTTACCAATGCATGCGCCATTACTTTTCCAATATTTATCCCAAAGGGAAACGAAAGATACAACAATATATATTCTGAGCAAGAGACGTACCTGAAAATTCTTCTCTCAACTTTATATTACTACACCCAAAGCTTTCACTACCTCTCCCATACTCAACTCATAATTCACCAATCATGCCACTGGTTTATGCCAGCTAAATGATTTTTAAATCATATACTAATTTTAAAATCCACAGAGTGCTGTACTCTATTCTGCATTTCAGACATGCGTTTTTCCTTTTAGGCAATCCTGTTTAACTGTGAATACTTTTTTACGTTAATTAATTTGAAATACACCAGTCACAACTAATCAATATAATTTCAGAAAAGAAATTGTTTCTCTTTCCCGTTTCATTCAAATACTAGTTAGGTAATTAATCTCTCTAGTGGACCTAACCCAGTTATATATGTATCTTGATCTAACCCTTCATTATGATAGACCCTTCCTTTGCTATAAATATGTTTCAAGAATTCACACAAAGTGAATATAGCTACCAAATCTAGGTTCCCTCCGTTTTGCATCTCTACACCTTTCCATTTCGAACTGATTAGTTACACCATCTTTATCTAGCAAAATAGCATAGAACCCTACCTTAGTCTTCAACCACTTCTCCACTGTTTCTCATTTCACTCTACTTTAGACTCCATGCAAGTCACGTCCTCACATAGCCACATGAAAGCTGAGCTGAAGGGCACGTCCATTTCCTTTCAAAACCCTACTACTCTCTTTAACACACCTCACAACCCTCTCTCGGGAGCACTCAAAGGGTGTCTCGGAAGCCTGGATGGAGCTTGTATTGAGAAGCTCTTGCTCCACTGTGCCAGCGCTTTGGAGAGCAACGACATCACCTTGGCTCAACAGGTCATGTGGGTGCTCAACAACGTTGCTTCCCCTGTGGGGGACACCAACCAAAGGCTCACCTCGTGGTTTCTAAGGGCATTAATCTCTAGGGCTTCAAGAATTTGCCCTACTGCCATGAGTTTCAAAGGAAGCAACACCATTCAAAGGAGGCTGATGAGCGTGACAGAGCTAGCCGGGTATGTGGATCTCATTCCTTGGCATAGATTTGGGTATTGCGCATCCAATAATGAAATTTACAAAGCAATAACGGGGTACCAAAGGGTACATGTTCTAGATTTTAGTATAACCCATTGTATGCAATGGCCTACTTTTATAGATGGATTAGCGAAAAGTCCTGAAGGACCTCCTTCACTTAGAATCACGGTTCCATTTTGTAGACCACATGTACCCCCCTTGGTCAATGTATCAATACATGAGGTTGGTTTACGTTTAGGAAATTTCGCCAAGTTCAGAGATGTCCCTTTTGAATTCAATGTTATAGGAAACACAGGACCTTTAACACCTGCGGAATTGAGCGATGAATCAACTAGCTTTCATTTTGAAGCAATGTTAAGTCTCTTGAATCCTGCTACGCTAAATCTCAGGGAAGATGAAGCCTTGGTCATAAATTGCCAAAATTGGCTACGCTATTTGTCTGATGATAGAAAGGGAAGCCGCCAAAGTCTTTCACTTAGGGATGCCTTTTTGAATCTAATAAAAGGTCTTAACCCCCGGATTGTTCTCTTGGTTGACGAGGATTGTGATCTTAGTGTATCTAGTCTCACATCAAGAATCACCACATGCTTCAACCATCTTTGGATACCCTTTGACGCATTGGAGACCTTTTTGCCTAAAGATAGTGGTCAGAGGACAGAGTTTGAATCCGACATAGGCCAGAAGATTGAGAACATCATAAGCTTTGAAGGGCACCAAAGAATAGAGAGGTTGGAGTGTGGGGTGCAAATGTCCCAAAGAATGAAAAATGTGGGTTACCTCAGTGTTCCATTTTGTGATGAAACTGTTAGGGAAGTTAAAGGTTTGCTAGATGAGCATGCTAGTGGGTGGGGGATGAAAAGAGAAGAAGGTATGCTAGTTCTCACATGGAAAGGAAACAGCTGTGTCTTTGCGACAGCTTGGGTCCCCTGTGAAATGAGGGATCATATTGGAATGGATGCAAGTCTGCCTTAAACACACTTCATGAGAGGCAAGTTTGGACCTACCATGGGATGGATTCCAATTGCTTAATTCAGTGGTCCAAAGATGAGGCAGAAAGGAATTTCATCTCTTACTCATGGGGTTGAAATTCATCTGCAAAAGACAACTAGAGAAAACGGCTGCTTTTTGAGAATTATTTCTGGCAACCTTGTTATGGAGCTTAATACGTTGGATCACATGAAAGGCAAAAGGGAAAAAAAAATTGTACGCTGTCCTTCTTGCATGAGACAAATTTGTCTCTTTCCTATTGTTTCTCTTTTATGCAGCTTTAACTTGTTTCTGCTCAGAGCTATGGGTATTAGAAAAAGAAGTGGTTGTATGAAAATCCCTCTCTTATTATTACCCAGTTCTAACAATAATATTTTCTGATTATTTGCAACATAAACATATGCATATAAGGTAAGGCTAACTATAACATTAACGTAGCATATATAGTATCATAGGATCCCATTCCTACTGTTAATAACTGCCTCAAACACTGTTTCCTCAAAGAGACAGTTTTCAAATACTACTGTCTAATTTAACTTTTCAAGGTAGTTCTAATATTTCTTAGTACGTATCCAATTGCATGTAAAAGGACCACCCAAACTTTAATTTTGAGTAGTCATCTTCAGTGTGAAGATGTACAGGCTAAGGCCAAAAAGTTATCTTTTCGAGTAGACGGTGATAATGATAAGTCATGAATAGCAGCGTCTACACAAATGATCGAGCCACTGCATTTAAGGTCCAGATGGGACCTTCTGTAATTTTTGTTGTGTTTTAATGGAAAAGAAATTTGATGTTAATTGGGAGGGGGGGAAAAGGACAACATGATCCATCAGACAAAACGAATCAGAGGTGCCGGATTCGAACCAGCGACCTAAGGATAACTGAACGTGGTCCCACTATACAGTCCTCCGTGCCGTGATGTCGTTGTTTTTAAATATTCAAAATCTCCTTAGGGTTAAACACTTCATATCATAAATTCACTGTAACAACCGCTTAGTTAACAAGTTTTCCACCTTCTTTATAATACAAATTTAAGAATTTATGTTTATAATTATTTTCCTCTTTTAATTTGTTTGGACATCTTTTAGAAATTATTGACAAAGTGCCATAGTGAATAATATCTTGAAAGTAGAATTTCTAATTTTATTAACAAATTTTAGTTCAGAACTTTGATTTTAAAAGAATGTCTAGATATATGTTTGAAACAACTTCAATTTGTAATATTTATTGAATTCTTTTACAAAATTTATTATAGTTTATAAAAAATTTAATTTATAGAAGTAATTTTTTATAAGCTTTTTTAAAATCTTGTTTTTAATTAATGTTTAAGTTAATTTTAGTCAATAAAAAACTATTATTTAGGCCTCCAAAAGATCCTTAATCAATCTTACGTTTTTTTTACTCTAAGAATGTTTGGTCTGGTATTCTTTATAACCTCGGGACAAAATAGTGGAAGCAAATAATTATCTATAAATTCATTAGAAATTAAAATAATTAATTATTATAAATTTAGATATTAATTTAGTTATTTAATAATTATTTATTTGATATTTAAAATCTTCACATAGATATTAATTTAAAAATAACTATAAATTTTTATTAATAATAAAAATTACTTAAATATCAAAATTATTAAAATAATATTTAATTTAATCAATATAGTGATTAATTATTTTTTATATTTAAATTTAATTATTATTTAATAAAAAAATTAGTTACAAGTAAATCATATAATCCACTATATCTACGAAACGAATGTTGTTTATAAAAATGATAACCTTTAATACAAACACAACTTTTATGCTGTAAGTTTAAACTACATGAAGCAAACGAGACATGTATAGCTGCATACTTAATTACTTTCAATCAAACAATTTCATAAAACTCTATGTTGCTATATTGAGAAAATTAAATATTATTTAGAAATTAAAATAATTATTGAATATCTAAATTAGTTTTTATTATTGATAAATAATTTTTAAATTGGTATCTAGTTAAATACCAATGTTTTAGATAGCAACTTTAGAATCTAAATAATCGGTAACTAAAATTTTGTTAGTTAATTAGATACCAATTTAAAAACTATTTATCAATAATATAAACTAATTAAGATACTAATAATTTTGTTAGTTTCTAAAATAATATCTAATTTAGTTAATTTAAAATGTAATATTTTTTTTTTTAAAATTAGTTTTTATTTAATAATTTTTTTAAGTAGGAAAATTATTCAATATTCACAATATATGGAAAAGAAGCTCATTCAACCAAAACTATCTTGAATAAATTTCAGTCAGATATTATTACTTTTAAAGCTTCATTCTGCGAATTGTATCCTAACCGTGATAATAAATCCTTTATCAAACTCTTAATTATTATTTAACAAAGAATTTGCACGCCATGTCAACTTTTGAATGAAATAATAAAAATGTGTTGGTGACCATGAATTTATAAGAATAAGCATTCGCAATGTGTAGCTTCATTTTATTTTGGTTCAGGTAAATCATGGAACTTTGAATAGCATCATATAAAACAATATATTTTCTTTGGTTAATTCAATTGTATAATGGTATTGCTATTGTCAAATAAATGATACTTAAGGGACAATTAATCAATGCAGTGAATGTTGGAACATGAACAGAGTGATTTTGTCATGATATATTTTGTCAAAGTTTTCCAAAGTAGACAAAAACTTCTAGAATAGTACATAGAAGACTACAAAAAACTAGTAAAATAAGAAGATAATGAGTGAATATACGTTTTCAAGTATTTATATTAACCAAAAGTAAAGAGAAAATAAATAGATGCAACAAATGGTAAAAATGATATGGGAAATCAACAAGATTTTAAACTGAAATGGACATAAAAAGTTCAAAAAGACCCACAATTTCATGTCCCCAAAACATATTCTCTTTGCCATTCACTTTCAAGATATATGGAGAATTTTAGCATCAACCATTCCAAAGTGATAAAACTAAGCAATATAGGACATATTGCCTTTGTAATCATAAAAATACACAACAATCACTAAAATAAATCATTAAATAAAAACCAATTTTAGAGACCAAAAATAATTAGTTACTATATTAACTAAATTAGATATTATTTTAGAAATTAAAAAAATTATTGATTTCTAAATTAGTTTCTATTGATAAATAGTTTCTAAATTGGTATCTAATTAGCTATCAAGATTTTTGCTACCAAATTTAAAATTTAAATAATTGGTAGTTAAAACATTAGTAGCTAATTAGATACCAATTTAGAAACTATTTATCAATAATAGAAACTAATTTAGAAACCAATCATTTTTTTAAGTTTCTAAAATAATATGTAATTTAGTCAATATAATAACTAATTATTTTTATTCTCTAAATTAGTTTTTATTTAATAATTTTCTAGTATTGAATCCAGAAAAAAATAAAAAAAAGGAAAAAAATTACAAGTCTCATATAAGACGTAATGCATTAAGGTAGTATAGTGAACTAAAGTGCCACCCACTTAAAATAACATGCAACAAACCCAATGTCTTCAAATGTATCATAAAAATATTTGGACAATTTGTGGTGAGTAGGGTAGTAGCATTAGCTATTTTATAAGGGAAAAAACATTAAATAAATTCAATCCCCTACAAAATATTGCAAATGATAGCATTATGCATTACACTACAAAATTGGATTACCCATAGATGATTACCACCAACTTTTTTCGTATGTAAATTTAATTTACCCACTGTTTGTAGGTAATATCATTCTAGACCAAAAAGAAGTAAGCTCAGAAAAAACTTGTGAAGAAATATAGTTACTCACCAATAAAGATTGGTGGAAAAAGATAAGACTTGGGTAATATAATTTAAGCCATGGTAAAATTAAAAAGAAAATCCCCTAGTGTCCTTTTTTTATTCGAAAATTTTCAACATGTCTTGGTTTCAGAAATTGAAAGTGCATTATGTGAATTGAATTAGAAACCCAAAGCATTGAAATAAATAAAAAACCCAAATAAGAACACCTATGAACCTCTGAAGCTCACCTCTAAACCTCATTGCTAAATCCAAAAGCAAAATCACAAAGCTTATTTGGTTTCCAAATCCAACTTAATGAACCTCGTTCCCAAATCAAAACCCAAATCACAAATGCGAAATCTAAGAGTGAATCTTCCCCATTTGAGAGCACACAATTTTCGCATCCAACCCTAACTGTAAAAATTATAATAGTGAAGTAGTAGAGAATAACTTTCGCATCCATTGGTGAGTCAAACCTTACCGTCAGAGGTAAGATTGTTTGATTTGAATCAAACATTTTTTAGTTTTTCTTTCTCCGTTTCAGTTTTATCATCCAATCCATGTTTGAACATGTAGTGATTCTTGGTGTGAGATGTGTTCAATGTGGCCTTGAACAATGGCAAAAGTGCGCGATGTAGTGTGGACTCATTTGACTTGGGTACCTGCATTTTGGTATACTAACTACTTTCAATTATTGTTGTTGACCAAACTTTATATAACTTGTTCATAAGATGTATGCATTTTTGTATATAGGTTGTCTTTGTTTCATTACTTTGTATTCGTGCAAAACCTTTATGTCTCATTTTTTTGAAAACTTAAATCACCGAAATGCTAACTTTTAGGCTTTTTGGGGTAACATCTCTACTGTTTGCTCAATGTCTTATACAAAGTTGTATGATTGTATCCTGTAGAAAGAAAAATTGAAATGGCAGATGGACTACATGAAATTGGCAAAGAAGTTGGAAAAGAAGTTGGTATTGAATCAAGAAGGACATGATTGCAATAGTTGTGGTTGATAATGGAGAAGTATATTCCTTTTTAAATAATATTAACACTCTTGGTGAATCCGTTTATATTAGCTTAGTTTGTTGTGGTTTACTTTCATTTTTTAATTTTATAATTTTACTTCTAGTTTATATGGCATAAAAAATCCAAAATTTTAGAGTATTTTGTTGCAAAAAATTTGCAAAATTTATTGTGCTTTTGTGTGAATGCATATTTCAGGTGTTAAGTTGGTTGGTTAATGGAGATGGTGGGAGGTTAATTTTCACAGTGGCTAGAAAATATGATCAACTTTTATGTGGTCACCTATAACTTTGGAATCAAATGATCATCCATCACTTTGGAGGGTGAATCACAGGTTCAATACCCTGGTTGTTGAACATTGTGTTTTTGATCGGGGCACATGAGAATTGGGAAAAGTCAGTTGTAACCTTCATGATAGAACGATTACGTTTAGAATCAATTGTGTTAGTTGTTAAATCCAACTAGTTACAATATCAATCAACCAAATTTATCCTATGTTATGTGTTTAAAATCTAGATGGTCCTTGATAAGCTAAGAAATGCAGTCCATTTTTTTTTGTTTAGTTATAGTTAGGTGTTGATTTATAGACAAATGCATTTGAGGGAAAAATTCTTTTGGTGAGGAATAAAAAGATATGGAGGTTGTGTCAGACAAGTGCAAATGTCATAAAACTTAAAATGACAATATAATTAATTATTTGTTATGCTTTAGAAGTCGAGGCATTGTTTTTTAAAAGAATATTATAGTGTACATAGTTAGTTATTGGAGAAGATAAAAGAATGTATGTAGATACATAAACTTAAATTTATGGATACCCTCATATATTTGAATTTCACTAGACTTTTGAATTATGGATCTTTAGTTATGTTTCAAGTTTGTTCGGAGTTTATATATATTTCAAGTTGACTCGACTTTTGAATTATGTTATTTTTGAGATATTTTATATAATGAGACTTCAATTATGTTATGTTTGAATTGAAATTAAATGTGTGTTTTATTTATGTTAGGTGTATTGAATGATGTTTGGTAATGGATTTTCCAATTAGTATATGTTGGATTATTTCATATGTTGAACGTGTGTTGGATATTGAATACTATACAGGTGTAAAAAAGACATTCATTTAAACACATTAACTGACATTTTGATGTCTGTAGAATTACCTACTAATTTACCCATGAAATAGAGTTGGTGGGTAACGTGTGTGTAGATTTTACCAACAGACTGCAGTTGGTAGGTATTACCTATGGACTGTTATTCATGGGTATTACCTATGGACCGTTGTTATCCATGAATTAATAATCCGTAGGTAAATTACTTACGCCTACATTACCTATGAATTTATTTTGTGAGTAATCAGTGGGTAATGTTGATTTAACTACAAGATTTTGTTGTTACCTATAGATTTGTTCCGTAGGTAAATCTATTTTTTTTTGAAGTGATAGTATGTGGTTTTATTGACTTTTAATCTTTGGCTAAGTGTTTTAAAAGCAAGTTATGAATGAATTCTGTGAAGAAAGAAAGAATGAAACACTTCCCAAAAGACGTGTCCAATATGTAGTGAGGAAAAAAATGAAAAGGTTGATCATAGGTGACTTCATAAAGTGTAAAATTGGTAGTGGTGTACATGGAGGTATTGCATGACCATTGTGTCAAACTAAGAACTTAGACCACTAAGACTCATACTTAAGGCTTGCTTAAAGAAGCAAACCACAACTAAAATAACGAAAAAGGCATGGAAAATAGGCAAGCCCATGATGAAATCCAACAAGAGATCTTCCTAAATTACAGTAAAGGCAAGAATGGATTAGAGAAATATCCAAAGAGGTTTTGTTTCATAATTCATTTGTTGGTAAATGATAATGAACACCAAAGAATTTGATATCTTGACATTTTTCATTGTCGATAAAAAAACATGTACAATAAAAATTGGATTTTAATCAATTAATGGTCTTGGCATAACTCACACGGTCAACTAATGGTGTGGTGAGGAATCCAATCAATAATATTGTTTTGAAAGGTTTGTCTTGGTTGATCTATATCTTTAAAAGAAAATGAGTTCTTAATTGTTCTGGTTCAAGGTTTAAATGACCTCAAATTAGAATATTCAAGTTGGGTCCCCTTGTCTATAGTGAGAGATATATTATATAAACCCTAATTAATGGTCTGTTATCTAATCTTTATCCTTTAAATCTTAATTAATAGTATCTAATCTTTCAAGTTTGTATGTCTCAACTTATTTCAAGTACTACTAATAGATATATCTTTATTTTTAGCTAAGATTTAGGGTAGTTTTATTGAATATCTCTTATTAATAATTAATAGGTCCTATGACTGACTTTAGATAACTTACATTACCTATTGAATATCATACCAACTGCCAGTATACAACCCCACAACCTCAAACTGAGTAGACGAGATAAAGAAGGTTAATAATTAATAGGCCTTATAATTGACTTTAGATAGGTTACATTTCTTACTAATAGGAGATCAAACAAACTACTGATACATAGCCCCCTAGTCTCAAGCCGAATAGATAAGGAAAAAAGGTTTCTCTAGCAAAAAGTCATGAATAAATTATGGTATAAAAATTGTGCCTACTCGATTTAAGGCCATATTTTTTTTTATCATTTTTCCCTTATATGAATATTTCTGCATTGGACCTTTGTAAGGTCGTGAATGGAAAACTAGTGAAAAAAAAAGAATAGGATCTTTTTTTTTGTTTTTGCAAGTTACATTTTAAGCTTCTAAGTCTTAAACTTAATAGTATTTGTTTCGGGCTTATATTCTATGTTGCTTATTAACATGTATTTTAAGACTTCGGTGATATATGAGTATAACAATAGGGTGTCCTAAAAGGTATTGGAGTCATTTACGCACTATCGTGGTATTGGAAAGAGCATGGACATAGGTGAGTGGTTTTTTTGTTGGCAAAATGATTTTCTAAAAAATACTATATGATAATGATTTTGCATCAACACAACACTTATGGCAAGACTTGACACATTAGTTTTCAGGATGAAAGGGAGAGAATAAGCTAGTAAAGCCACGATCGATGTCTGAGCCATAACTTGTTTGAGGTTGTCAAAATCCAATTAAGCTTCAGGGATCCAATATAATTTGTTATTGCAAAGCAACATGGTTAAAGGTTGGGTAATAAATACATACCCTCTAATAAACTTTTACACTATCTTTGTTTCTGGAGGTGCACAGTTGATGAAGACGAAAGTGAGGGTTCATCTCGTGTTTGTTTTTGTGAATGTGGAGGGATGTGGGGGCGTGGAAATGGATGGATGAGGGTTGAGGGTTTCTTCTCACCTCAACGGAGATGAACGAAGCATAATAAAGCACTAAAGAGAAAGCCACGTGGACACTATGAAGATTACATTTTTGCCCTACCAAAATTCAATTTTTTTACACAGTACTTGATCATACGTTGACTTTCTTTGAGCTCTCTGCATGCACACATATCTTAAAAGAAAGTGAGGTATGTTTTTACATATTTAAAGCAACATAATCGATTAACCATATGAAAACACATGTATCATAATCAATTAATCCATAAAAAATAATTCATAATCAATTACCTTTTTTTATTTTCCGAGCATAATCAATTATGTTGTGTGTTAATGGAAGCATAATCGATTATGTTGTTATAAATGTATACATAATCAATTATGATTGTTTTTGAAGATAAAACATAATCAATTATGTTGTTAAAAACCATGGATAATCCATTGTGATTATATTTTAAGGAAAACCATAATCGATTATGTTATATTTTTTTCTTCTACATTTTTTAGTTTCAAATTTTTTAATCATTTTTGTTTGATTTGTTATAATATAAAAGATTATATTACATAATTTAATTTAAAGTTATATTTATGTGCAGAAATTTCTTATAATTTAAATTAATTACCATATTTAAATAAAAGAAGCAAATGATTTGTAATTGAATAGTTATATTAATTAATTATTCCTACTTTAAAAATTGTTACCCACTTTATGTAATTTATTATTATATTTTCATAAAAAAGAAGATGATAAAATATAAGTTTTGTTTTGATGCATTATTTTAAATTATAAGTATTAATACATTATTTGAAATTAGAAATATTAATATAGTTATCCAATTTTTATTTTATTATTTAGAATTCATTTCATACATTATTTTAAATTAGAAATATTAATATAATTTTTTTTTATTAATTAGAATTAATTTCATATATTATTCGAAATTAGAAATATTAATATAGTTATCCAATTTTTGTTATATTATTCAGAATTCATTTCATACTGAAAAATAATCATAAATAATATTAAAATTAGTTAAATACATAAATTTAACTAATATAAATATTTAATTATACTATTAATAAAATTAAATAATATTTATTAATAAAATGAATAATAAAATAAAATTTTAATATAAAACAAAAGTATATACTTATTTATACTAAGCAAATTAATAATAATTCTTTTTTAAATTTTATCAATATTTAATTAATTTATTTATAATTTTAATTTTACATTATTTTATTTAACTAAAATCTACACAAAAATAACTCATATTTTTTTTTCATTTTTTTTAAACACAAGATTAAATTTGTAATCTTACATTTTACACCATTAAAAATAATTCAAAATACAATCAACCATCCAATTACTTATAAACTTAAACTTTCCTTAAACATCTATTCTAACATATTCTATTTTTTTTTTATAAAAGTTTTCATGACTATGCAAATTGACATCTCAGCTACGCTGACATCTCAAGTAACAACAATCATATGCCATCACATGAAAAAAGTATTATTAAAAAAAAGAAAAAGAAAGAAAATACAAAAATATGGGGGGACTAGACCAAAACCCACATGTTAACAAAAACGATACATAGGTAGACTATACCTATTC
>Ga0123342_1005417_pt1 | contig 18504 bp, 15 predicted proteins | sample Turbeawhitnodule_FD_89960 | JGI IMG/M metagenome (GOLD analysis project Ga0123342, IMG submission 89960) | Root nodule microbial communities of legume samples collected from Mexico - Turtle bean Mexico white nodule | ecosystem: Host-associated > Plants > Roots > Nodule | place: Mexico: Nepantla...
CAAACGCTTCATCCTTGGAATGATGGGAAGATACCACATAACCTTCATTGGGGGTCCATGCTTTTCTATATCTTCAATAGTATCATCATCTTTTTGTTTCAACTTATAACGTGATAACCCACATTTCGGACAACTTTTCAACAATTCAAAATCTTTTCGGTATGATATACAATCATTAGGACATGCATGTATCTTTTTATACTCCATACCCATTGGACAAAGAATCTTTTTGGCCTCATAATTATGATTAGGTAGAGTATTTCCCTCTGGAAGCATATCCTTCAACAACTGAAGCAATTCCGTGAAGCTTTTATCAGTCCATCCGTTTATTTCCTTCAAATTCATCAATCTTAACATCGCCGACAACCGTGTGAAGTTAGTTGGTCCAGGATACAATGGAGTCTCTGCATCGCTTGACATACTTCCATATCCATGCGCTTTTGCAAAAGAATCAACTCCCACATCACGAATCATGTCCTCCAATTGATCATCATCTACATCATCATGTATTGCATCATCCATTATGGACCCCACATATTCTTCAGTTACGGAACACGTGGTAAATTTAACAATTCACCATGCCATGTCCAAGTTTTATAAGATCGAAGAAACCCATCACATAGAAGGTGTTCCCTCATTATCTTAACATCCAGTATCCTTCCATTTAAACAGTTAACGCACGAACACCTGATCTTTTCTCCATCATGACCACTATTAATCGCGTTACGTTTTGAAAATTGTATAAATTCTTCTACTCCTCTTTCGTACTCATCACTTATGCGAAGAGAATTAATCCAATTTCGATCCATTCTATTCTAAAATAGTCATGCAGGTGATTTTTAATCAGTGTTCTACCTAACGCATTTGCCGAGGGTCGAACACCCCCAGACTCAATACCAACACGTATCAATTGCCGAGGGTCGAACACCCTCGGACTCAATACCAGCCCGTATCAATTGCCGAGGGTGTTCCACCCTCGGACTCAATACAAACACGATAATTCTATTCTATACAAACAACTAACATAATATAAATTAAAATTAAAATAAACACTAAATAATATAAATTTTAAAAAATAAAAGTTATAATACATAAAAAAAATTCATAACATTAAAACAAAATTAAAAAAGTACAACCAACCTTGTGTGTGAAGGCAACGTTCCCAAGGTGGCAGGGCGACGACAACGAATGAGGCGGCGGTAGCGGACTTGGCGATGGAGCACACAAGCAAGAAGAGAAGAACCTACAAAGGCAATGTAACAATATCAATGAAGGCAATGCAACAATATGAACAGTATAATAATGTTGTATGAATGAAGGCACAAATGCACGAAGAAGAAAAAGAGCTCACAAACTTACCACGAAGGCACGAAAGCTTCAAGAACAGAGGAACGCGAAGCGCAAATGAGAGCACAGTCAATGGCGAAACGCTTATGGAGAAAGAAAGAGTAGTGAATGGCGCACTTCTGAAGTGAGTTAGGGTAAAAAAAGATTTACAAATGCCGCATTGTAAATCAAAGCGCTTGATATACTAATGCGGCTGTTACAAATAGCTGCATTTGTAAGTCAAAGCGCTTGATTTACGAATGCGGCTGTTACAAATAGCCGCATTTGTAAATGAACTTAATTTAAAAAATGCCACTGCGTTTTTTACGAGTGCGTCTGTTCGTAAAATCGCACTTAATAAAGAGCCCTTGTTTTGCCTTTCTGCACTAGTGAAAGAGGTGTTCATATCCATGAAGGTCAATAGGTGAGGAAAAAGATTTGGATTTTTCAGGTTCTTTGATGTTAGGAATCCAAGAAGAATAGAGAAGAAGCTTGACAATAATAGAATCAGGAATTTTAAGTTACATGTCAATTTCTAAGGTAAAAGAGGGATAAAAAAAAGTCAACAACCCCGAAACAACAATGGAAAGCTAAAAAAGAGTACAACACAAAGGAAGCACCTGGTTTGGAAGGAAAAGAAAAAGAATGTCTGTTATGCAAATGCTAGGAGGAGAGGGGTTTCAACACTATTTACACAAGACATTTGAAAAGGTCCAAAAAGCTAAGAAGGGGAATTTGTCATGGTTGGAGACTAGCTATGTTGGTTGTATGCAACCTGAAATGTCCTTTAGCTAGCTCAGTCAATAATTTATTAAAGGGAACATGCATATGATAAGAGTAAAGTGTTGATCAAGAGTGATCAAGTGCTTTGTAGAATCCAAATCCAAGATGTTTCATGGAAGGCTGGTGTTGCTGTTGTGTTTGGGTGGGATCTGGGTAGAATAAAGTGCGATCCACTCCCTCGTTGAATCTAAAACTAATGTGAATTAAAACCTTTTTGAAATTAAGTGTTTTTCCAACTAAGTGAAAAATAACCTGTTGTTTTGTCAAATCAACTAGTTGTTTTACTATTAAGAGTTTTTGAAGAAGGTTGAAAGGTGTTTGGTTTGGTTGACTTAACTGTCAAACCAAAACAATCGGTTGTTTCGTGGTTTCAATCAATTGTTTCTGTGAAAATCCTAACACAATTCAGTTTTGAATGGTGAATTTGTTTTAAATGATTTCCAACTGAATACGCTCCTTCATTAAATGCTTTGAGCAATCTTTGGAAAATATAAATGGTTTGTTTATGTTTTCAAATAAGTAAGAAATAGATTTGAGAAATTTAGTTTGACATATTTGTTTTTCAGATTTCAAGATTCACATCAAGCTTTGGATTTTCAAGTGAGAGTGGAATAGGATTGCAATTGTATTCAATTAAGATTGTACTGTGATCAGGTGTAATTGATGTGAGTTGAATCAATCATAGACACTTTAATACAATTGAACACAACATTATATTTGAAAGAAGACAACAATTCAAGAACAAATGAATGCTAAACAATGAAAACAAAATTAACAACACCAAAACAAAATGCTAAAACAGAAATGGACTCAAGGAAGCTTAAGGAATCATCAATGGAGACAAAACCTTCCAAAATGATGATCCAAACTCAATAAGAGTGCTATCTCCTTGTGAACATCCATGGAACAAGATTACCGAACAAAATTAAATGAAGAACACAATCAACCGAACAAAATTGAATTTCTAGGAAGAACAACCGAATGAATGAAAAGGCAAAGTGAAGGAAGATGAACTTATGTGGTTGTAGCTTGGTTTGGGAATGGCACGCCACTTGGAGGTGATGATCCAAGATATGTGTTGGTAAGCTGCCACTTGAATGCTCCCAATGCATCACAAGATGAGACCAAGAAGAGGAGAACAAATCTCACACCAAACACTCACAAATTGAGTATAGTTTCTTTACTTCAAATTTCAACTTATGTTTACAATGACCAAGCACCTCTATTTATAGCTTTAGAGGACTGAAATGAAAGTGAAACAAATTCAGAATTCCCTCCTAATTCAAATCAAGTTTTGGTGCCTAAACTAGAGTCGTGAGGAAGGTGTGACATATTTTCTATTTTGGCACCTCCTAAAGTACTCCTACACCATCTCCTTAAGTCACATGAAAGATGTGACTTTGTTTTGTACATTAATACTCCTTATTTAATACCTACACCTCCCTAAAAACTATACAAGAGTAATTACAAGAAGAGTCATCAAATGATGCTCATCACCCAAAGCTTTAGCCATGCTCCTAGTGATCCTTTGAGGCAAGAAGGATGTTGAGCTGATAGGTTGGGCTTGGGCCCCCTCTTGGGCTAGGGCTTCTTGGGCTTGGGCCTCAAACGCCTCTTCTACTTGGTTTTCATCAGTAATCCTTTCTAAACCTATTGTATTTCTGGTGTTATGTTGCCAAGGTGTGTTGTGTGTTCTTGAGGTGTTCAAGATCAATACTCTTGGTGTGGTTTGCCAAAGGTAGTGTGTTTCTTGAGGGGTTCAAGGTCACTACTTTCGTATGTTGTGCTTTTCTAATTTGGTTTAATGTTCTAAGCCAACTTGATTCTTATGATGGATTTATATACATAATTTCATTGAACCAGAAAAAGCTTTCAAAAACCTCCTTTAAATAATTCACCCCCCTTTTGTTTAAGGTCATATATTCTAACATAAGGTACATGGGGGACAATCTAGTCCTTTTAACTTAGGAAAAGGAAGAAAGTATGGAGAAAATGGTTGAACTTAATAAGGATTGGTTTGAAAGATTCTTCAAGTCCATTGTGCCCTGGTTATAACAAGAAATGGCAGGTTATAAAGTAGTCCGAGTGAGATGTTGGGGAGTTCCTTTGTCATTATGGAACAAAGATGCTTTAGTATGGTTGTAAAGCAGGTTGCCACTCTGGTTTAATTAGATGAAGCAACTGAAACATTAGAAAATATAGAATATGCTAGAATAAAGGTTAGAGTACCGGTGGGTTTTTCTGCTTCACTTAATCATAATATGAAGATTAATGACCAAATCATAATATGCAAGAACATCATAACCTCTACTTTGAACTTTGATGAATTTTTTAGGATCTCACAATGTGCATCTGCTAAGGAAATGTGGGATACTCTAGAGGTCACCCATGAAGGGACAAATGATGTGAAGAGAGCGAGGAAACATACTCTAATACAAGAGTATGAGATGTTCAGAATGCTCAAAGGAGAATCAATTGCTGAAGTACAAAAGAGATTCACTCACATTGTCAATCATCTAATGAGCCTTGGAAAATCTTTGACAAAGAGGAGTTGAACATCAAGATTCTCATGTGTCTTGATAGATCTTGGCAACCTAAAGTCACGACTATCTCAGAATCAAAGGACTTGACATCTCTGACTACAACCTCCTTGTTTGGAAATCTTAGAGAACATGAGTTGGAGATGAATAGACTCAATGTTCAAGAAAGTGAAGACAAGCATGTAAGGAACATTGCCTTGAAAGTTGCCAAGCACAAGAATAAGTAAGACTCAAGTGATGAAGAAACTCTTAGTTTGTTGTCTAAAAAGTTCAGCAAATTCTTGAAGAAAAACCGCAACAAGGAATCCAACAAAGAAAGGTATGGAAACAAGAAAACTAGTGATTTTAATCCTAACAATTACACTTACTTTGGTTGTGGAGAACAGGGCATATAAAAGCCGATTGCCCAAATAAAGAAGGCAAGGAAAATAAGTCAAGCAATAAAGAAAAGAAAGGGAATCAATTGCTTGGGATGAAAATGAAGTCTCTTCATCAAGTGATGAAAAAGCCAATCTGTGTTTGATGGTTGAAGGAGATGATGATTCAAGAAGTTCAAGCAGCGTAAGTTCTTCTGCCTCTTTAAATGATGAAAACTATAGTCAATTGCTTCAAGCTTTTAAAGAAACTCATGAAAAAACTAACATATTGGCTCTCTTGAATAACCGGTTGAAAGGGTTAAATAACTGGCTTGAAAACAGAGTCAAGACATTTGAAGAAGAATTGGAAAATTCTAAAACTGATCTTGAAAATCTTGAAATGCATTGCGAAAAGTCTTCTTGTTTGTGTCACTCAAAAGCTTGTGAAAATTGTAAAACTCTTGAGAGTAAAGTCCACTATCTTGTAAGAATTATTGATAAACTTTCAAAAGGTAAATTCAACTTTGAAACTGTCTTGGCATCCCAAAAATGTGTTTTTGGAAAATCTGATTTGGGGTTTAATCCTCAAAACAAGAAAAATGGGATTTCAAAGCCTTTTTCAAAAGTGCCAGAAAAAGAACCGATTGAAAGATCGAAACAACCGGTTGTTACATGTTTTTACTACATGAAGAGAGGCCACTTAGTTAGATTTTGTAAAATTAGGAAATATTATGTTCCTAAAGGTATTGTGAGATGGAATCCCAAAGGTTCTGAAGTTTCCAGTGATAAGGTGAATCAAAAGGACCCACATTTGTAAGGGGACCAAATCTTGTTGCTTGAATTTATTGTGGTACAGGGATACTAAAAGAAACATGGGCTCTTGAGTTATCAGATCAAGCTTTTGGAAGAAAAGGATTTTATCTTGAATTGAATTAAGGTTATGTACCAGCTTAAGTCCTCTTGAAAGCCAAAAGAAGCTTTCTTGATCATAAATAATGACTCATTGAAGGGAATGCATGACAAAAGGATAAGACTTTCTTTGTCTTTGTTTTTTTTTTGTTATTAATCCATGCTAAAATCTTCGTCTATTTGTGTTATATGTGTACAATTACATTTTGATTCTTCTCTGTTTTTAAATTCAAACTTGTTGCTACTTCAGAAAAACAGCCGATTGTTTCTTCTCTGACAGCATTGCATAAAATTGATTTAATTTCTTTATGCATTCTATCTTTTACAGATTCAATCTTAAAGGAATTATGAGTCAATAAAGCAGTCATAAGAGCCTGATTTGGTTCAGGAGGAGGTTACTTCTTGTCATAAAAGGAAGATATTTCATATCTTCGAAATTCAAGTGCCTTTATGACTAGTCAAATCCACATGTGCTGACCATATGTTTTTCTGGTATGGGCTGACGTGGTTACTGTGCAAGTTTGACCTGATTCCTCTTCTTGAAGACTAGAAACCACTGCAACCAAAGGATCAAAGAGGATTTTTATTTTGCAATAAAACCCTCTGCAACTGTTTTTCTACACAAAAACAACCCATTCGCACATCTCTTGCTGCATCTCATATTCTTCTATGTTTTCCTTTTCTCTCATTCTATTATCATGGATTCCACTCCTCCATCATAAAAAAGGATTAAAACCAGGGCTGTAAGAACAGGAGGGCGTCTTGAAGGCTGGTTTTCAAGAGATAATGAGTTGATTGAAAAATATCGCTTTGAAACAAGTAGAAAAGTGATAAACAATCCTAAAGTTGTCTCTTTCAGCTGGTTGAAAAGTCAAAAGCTGGATGATGTGAGGAATCTTCTCAAAGGAAAATTGTTAAAGAGGTTCTTGGAGATGAAAGGGAACATTTATCCTAATCTTATTTGGGTTTTCTACACCAACTGGAAATTTGATGGAAACAACCTTGTTTCTCATGTTAAAGGTGTGGATATGGAGATTACTCATGAGGTTTGGACTATTGTAATTGGTTTAAAGTATGCTGGACTGAGAATCAACAAAGGGAATATTGGTGTGGTGGAAGATTTCAACAAGATTCGGTATTATAAAAGTTGTTTGAAGAATCCTCAAACATAAGTAAGAACTTGTTCTGTTGGAGGGTTGAAGTTGAATGAAAGGTTGCTAGCTCTCATTGTAACTTGGATTCTAACACCAAGAGGGAGCAATCATTTTGTTCTCACTGAGGAAGATCTTGTCTACATATACTGCATTATGAGCAAAGTCAAGATAAATTGGATCCATATCATCAAGGAACACATGCAGAAATCTATGAGGTTAAGTGACTATCATTATCCTTATGCTATCTTGATTTCTAATTTCTTAAACTATTTTGAAGTAGATCTTGAGGAAGAAACATCTGAATTGGTGAAATCAACACAAAAAGTGAACAATGGTTCACTAAGCAAGATGGGTTTTACCAAGATTGGTGAAAGATGGGTAAGCAAGGATGGTGAACATGGTGGTTCCTCAAGTGGTGCACATGGTGAACAGGATGAAGAAGATCAAGAAGCTGCTAACGGGTCTGATGATGCTCAAGATGAAGATCAACCTGCTGCTGACATAAGTGCTGAAACAATTGCTAGAAATCAAGGAAATAGATTTCTCTCAATGTCTTCTTTTGAGATATTCATGGTTAGGTTGGACAACTTTGCTGAAAATCAAAGGAATCTTTATGATCTTTGTGCTACAAACTTCCAGAACTTTGACAACAAATTTCAAAGCATGGATACACGTTTTTAGACCCTTTATGAACAGATTGAAGTTGTTCAAAACCAACTTTTTGAGCTGCAGTATGGGAAAGAAGATTGAAGCCAAGTTTTGTTATTCTTTCTATGCTTGTATTGCCTTATTTTGAACTACTTTGTTTTTATCTCTTGCTAATTCTATTTGTGAAGACAAATAGGGGAAGAATATAGTTTATGTGTTGTCTTAAAAACTGCTATAACCTGCTACAACTCTGATTTAATTTTCTGCTGCACAATAGCTTGTGTTGGTGCTGCAGTTTGGTGTACATTCACATAGTTTTTGGCTGTTTTTTTTTGCTTTAGTGTTTATGTAGCAAACTAGTTGATGTGTAACCATAACCTGCTATTAGAGATGCTCTGGATTGCATAGTTTTTTGTTTTGCAGGTGATGTTTCAGATTCATCAAGATCAACACAAGCAACCAGGGATTTGTCTTCATCAAATAGGGGGAGATTGTTGATCAAGTGCTTTGTAGAATCCAAATCCAAGATGTTTGATGGAAGGCTGGTGTTGTTGTTGTGTTTGGCTGGGATTTGGGTAGAATAAAGTGTGATCCACTTTACTGTTGAATCTAAAACTAATTGAAATTAAGTGTTTTTCCAACTAAGTGAAAAACAACCTGTTGTTTTGTCGAATCAACCGGTTGTTTTACTCTTAGGAGTTTTTGAAAAAGGTTGAAAGGTGTTTGGTTTGGTTGACTTAACTGTCAAACCAAAACAATCGATTGTTTCGTGGTTTCAACCGATTGTTTCTTTGAAACTCCTAACAGAATTCAATTTTGAATGGTGAATCTGTTTTAAATGATTTCTAACTGAATACGCTCCTTCATTAAATTCTTTGACCAATCTTTGGAAAATATAAATGATTTGTTTATGTTTTCAAATAAGTAAGAAATAGCTTTGAGAAATCCAGTTTGACAAATTTGTTTTTGAGATTTCAAGATTCACATCAAGCTTTGAATTTTCAAGTGAGAGTGGAATAGGATTGCAATTGTATTCAATTAAGATTGTACTGTGATCAGGTGTAATCCTTTCTAAACCTATTGTATTTCTGTTGTTGTGTTTCCAATGAGTGTTGTGTGTTCTTGAGGTGTTCAAGATCAATACTCTTTGTGTGGTTTGCTAAAGGTAGTGTGTTGCTTGAGGGGTTCAAGGTCACTACTTTGGTGTGTTGTGCTTTTATAACTTGGTTTGATTACATAGTGGTTTTCCCAGTGGTTTCTGGGGACTGGATTTAGCTCTTGGCTTAAGAGTGAACCAGTATAAACGGTTTGAGTGATTCTCTCTTACTCTGAACTCCTTTAAATTTTGTTTTAAGTTGTTTGTGTTTTTAACTGGTATAAACAACCGATTGTTTTTCTGTTGCTTTGCTGTATAATTGTTGATCTTGTAAGCCAACTTGATTCTTGTTCTGGATTCATACATAGAATTTAATTGAACCTGAAAAAGCTTTCAAAAACCTCCTTTAAATAATTCACCCCCTCTTGTTTAAGGCTATATATTCTAACATAAGGTACATGGGGGACAATCTAGTTCTTTTAACTCAGGAAAAGGAAGAAAGTGTGGAGGAAATAGTTGAACTTAATAAGGATTGGTTTAAAAGCTTATTCAAGTCCATTGTGCCCTGATCATAACAAGAAATTGCAGGTTATAGAGTAGTTCGAGTGAGATGTTGGGGAGTTCCTTTGTCATTATGGAACAAAGAGGCTTTAGTATGGTTGTAAAGCAGGTTGCCACTCTGGTTGAATTAGATGAAGCAACTGAAACATTAGAAAATATAGAATATGCTAGAATAAAGGTTAGAGTATCGGTGGGTTTTACTGCTTCACTTAATCATAATATTGAGATTATTGACCAAATATATTCAGTGGTTGTGGAAGAGGAAATGTCACTTAGTGTAAGTAACCATTGCCATTACAACTAGGTGTATTTGGTTTTGTCTGATAATATTTCTTTCTTGGATTCAATGATAGAAGGGACCGTATTCTCAGAAAAGTTATTAGAAGATTAAGATAATTAGAATATTGAGGGGGATGGAGAGAAAAAATTGTGTTATCAACCAATCTAGAGCTGCAAAAATTGCAATAGGTATCATTATCCACAATCACTGAACTAATATTTTCAAAAACCTTACAACAAGTATGGAATAGGTTTTCCCATTGAGATTGTTCCAACTCCACAAATTGGTTGCCAATTAACCTCTTCACCATTAAGAGAAGAATATTAAAACATTTTTCTTCTTTTTAGTCTTATAAAAATGTAGGATTTTTGTTGTCTAAAAAAATAGATACATAAGTGGGCTTAATTTGGACCAATTTGGGCTTGAATAGGCCTTTATTTGGAGAGTCTTAGACCCAAATGGAAGTCAAGGTGAAACCCTCTCCATTAGGGAAGTCAAAACCCTAATTGGAGAGGCAAGAAGAGAGTCTACATGTTTACCTACAAGGCCTTTGAAATTATTCCAACACCATAGGTTGGCTGCCAAGTAACCTCCTCACCATTAAGAGATTACCTTCACAAGGTTGGATATCCTCTTCAGATTCCAAAATTTCATCCTCACTAGGTGGGGATATAGAGCCACTAGGACCATCATTGTCATAGTCCTTTAAAACCATATTTATTTTTTTGGGACACTTAGAACCATAATGTCCTTGGAAGAGTCTCTTCTATATTTTTATTTTTTTTCTATATCCTTTCCCCTAGACCCATCATACCCAAATTTGGAGGGGTAACCCTCTGATGGAGGACCATCCTTGCTAACGCCATCTTTTTCTCTCAAGTAAGAGCAGGGGATCAACTTGAAGATTACAGTAGAAACATCTGCCTTAGTTTTGTATAAATTTTGTAAATAATAGAATAGTACTTTTGGGCCTTGTATTCTGGGCAAAGTTAGTGTAGGATTTTTGGCCTTAAAAGACCAAGAAGAAGGCAACAACATGGCCCCACTTCAAGGCTTCCAAGAAGAAGCCATGTGTCTCTCATCCAAAGTCACTCTTCATGCTTCTCCACTTCCTTAGGTGCCACATACCAATGCCGCTTCAACCTCCTAGTGTCACTTGTCTTGATGCCATTGGAGAGTTACTTAATGTCTTGGATTGCCACATGGTAACCCACCAATGGAGAGGATTATAAGGTGTCAGATGTCATGTTGTGAATGAAGAGTTTTGTAGAACTTGGACAATCATCTTAGGAGCTTTCTTAGTCTATAAATAAGAAGATCCTCTCTTTTAAATTCTAGACTTGAATGATATATGAAATTATGTTTATGAAATTATTAGCACACTTCTCCAAGTCTCTCCCTCTATGATGCTCTTTTGCATTCTAGAAACTCAAGGAAGTTGTCCTAACCTCTTCCTTGGCCCTTGCACCTAAAACCTCATGCCTAAACCACTTCTCCTCCATGACCATTCGGTGTTTTACTCCATGGATTTATACAAGTTTTTCGCTTCCTTCCATCAGATCTTCCCAAAACTCAAGGACAATTGCATCACTCTCCCTGTTATGCTCTCTCCTAGAATAGGATGTGTTAGGATAGTCTCTCGTATAAGTAGACCTTCTCTTCACTTGTTGTTATACCTTAACACATAGTTGAACCAAATCATTTAAATCATTAAAAGGAAATATTTCAACCCTATCCTGAATTTATAGGTTAAGCCCACTCTAAAATCTAGCAATGATAACCCTAGGGTCTTCCTCAATACCAACCCTCAAAATCAGTAATTCCATTTTTTTCCTAGGATTCTCCTAAGGGAATTTTTTTCAATTTATTTCAGTTTCTAATTTGAATAAGAGGGTGTTTCATTAAACCGGTCCACCAATACATTGTTGGTCCCTAAAAGCTAAGTGTAGCCATGGAAAAATTTCTTTTTTCATCAACATGGTTACTGGCAAACAAGTTGTTTTACTTTCATCTCTTAATCTAAAAATTCTTCTACATTATCTTTTTCATAAAAAGGAGGAAGGTCTATCCTTGGTTCTCTAGGAAAAGGTTCATATATAGGCCTATGATAGTTTTTTGGGTGTGGTACATAATAATCTTCATTATATTGTGGACTACACCACCCCTCAGTTTGCCCTGTTGGAGCCAGACTCCTTCTTCTATGCCTAGGTTCCTCTTCTCCATATCCATTGCCCTTATTTTGATTAAGGGTCATTTGTGTAAACATAGGTATCAAATTTCTTATTTATATTTTCCATGCTTTCTTGTTATTTTTCTAAATTTTATTTTAAAAGTATGGTCTCCTCTCTCCCCCCATACTCCCCCTTTGGTTCCCTATTACTTCCTTGTACACTAGATACATGATTATGATCACTCATTTTGAATTAAGAAAAAATATTTTCACACAGATTTTGATTCAATAATGAGTGATAAAAAAATTTCACAAATAGGTTTGAGGTTGGAAGTTTCTATGAAGGTCAAATAGTCAGGTTTTCTCTAAGTTCACTCCTAAAAAATAGCGGTGAGTTACTTGGATCGCTTAATTACCAAAGTATTTCCTAGCTAGAGATTCCTCAAATAGACTTAGCCAATTTTCCTCAAAAGAAACTTCAAAACAATTTTCCCTAAATGTGTGTGTGCAAGGTTTCCTAGTGAATAAAGCAAGATAAATTATAAATTGAGAGAAAATACCCTAAGTATCATGAAGAATTAGAAAATAAAAGAAAGCAAGAAATTAAACAAGAAAGAAGCAAAGAAAACAAGAAAATATAAAGAAAGTAAACTAGACGTGTCGTGAAAGTGCAAGTGACACTTTGAGTCCCTTGACATACTTTCACTTACTAATGCATGATTTTACTATTACTGATGGCAGAGCCCCTAACAAAGAACCAACCATTAAGACAATGAGTAGAAGAATACAAGAAGAGTGAGACTAGGCTACCCCAAGCAAATACATACTTTTATACATGTTTAAAGAGTCATGAGTTAGTTGTAAAAATTAGAATAGGATTTTACTTTTACTTGCAAAATAATTAGGTCAAGTAGTGTAGATTATGGACTTGTATTTTTTCCTTGAGTAGACTAGGGTTAGGATTAGAGTTTCTAAACCTACCTAGGGTATAATTGATCTCAATCTTGGCCCATCTTAAACCATAGGTCGGTCACATATTAACTTTACACGCCTAAGATAAACTCCTTGTTCACATTGTCATCCCACTTGCCATGTGCCTAGAATTAGTGCTATCTTTTGAATTAAAATTCCCCTCCAAATTCCCTTGTAATTGGTCGGCCTCCTCACCTATAAATGAAGGTCCAAGGCTTGGTATTTTTCAAATCAATAATATTAGAGTTATATTGCCAATATTGCAAGGAAGAAATCTATTTGTCTTGCCTCTATTTAGGTTAGACACCTTTGTTGATCTCCTTCCCCTCTCAAAGTGATTAGGCTTCACCTATCACTCTCTAATAGACCTCACAACACTACAAGTTCCATGAGAACTCTTTGAGTTCTTCATTGGCTTCACTCCTTCATTGCTTCTGCTTCCACCTACAAGCCAATTGGTGCTAGTTTTCACATCATGAAAAAGGAACTCCATTATTTGGTATCTAGAGCTATGGTTCAAACAAAGGTGTAGTGAGTTATTCTTCTTTTCTAGTATTTCTTTGATATTTTTTGTTGTCTACATTTCATTTTAATTGTCTTGAGTTGTTTTTAATATTGTTTTACCATTTATTTTGTGCCTATTTGAGGTTTAACGAGTTCAAATTTTAAATTCTATCTTGAACCATCCATATCATGTGTTTAGGGCTCCAATTATGCAATCCATGTATGTACTTTTATTTTGATTAAGTCTTATTTCAGTATTTGATGTTTTAATTGCGATAACAGTGTGTTTTGAGTGATTCTTTTTTAATCTAATTCTAGTCATGTCAAGTCATGTTAGTTCATAATTGTCAACAATTCTTAGTAGTAGTTTTGTTGAATTGATGTTTCTTGCTTTGACCTAATGGTTCTAATTGTGTTAAAAATATATGTCTTTGAATGCTTTTTAATTTTTGAATTTGAGTTCATTACTTGTTAATTAATTCAATAACAAGTTATTAGAGTTACAATTTCCATTAAGTGTTCTTGGTGCCTAATTTTCATCATCCAACTTGAGGTCAAAGGTTATTCAAAATGTTGTTGAGAATTGGGAGATCCCTTTGAGTTTCTTGGTTCATAGTTAAGGTTATTCCGTTCCTTTTCATTATTGTGTTATAATTTTTTGTTTGTAAGTGCCACGATAGGATTTCTTGGTGGGCATCATAACTGTGACAGAGAGTTCCAGTGTGTGGTTTGGTTCTTGTAGTGTTCAAGAATTGTTTTTTTATATTCTTTTGTAAAAAGAATTTGTTAATCTAGCGAGTTTCATCTTTGTGTGAGGTGGGACTTGATGTAACTCTTTTGTGAGTGAATGAGTATAAATCTTGGTGTGCTTTAAGCTCTCTTTATCATTGCACTTTATTTTTCAACATAATTGTTCTTACTGCTTAAAACTCAATCAGTTGTTTTTAAAATCAATTGGTTGCTTTATCTGCAGATCTCATTGGCTTTCTGAATTGAACAAAACTAATGTTCTAAGCAATTATGTGTGGAACTCTGTACGTTGATTTTGTTTGTATACATTTACATTGTTTGAATCAATAAGTTTCTTGAAAACTTTGTTTGATTTTATTGGATTCTGCATTAGTTCTTGAAAGCTGAAATATCTCTCGTTTATTACTTTAGCTAGAAAAAGAATCAGTTATTTTCATGTTTAATCTGTTAGTTCTTGCTCTATTACTAAAACTAGAAAAATAATTAGTTGTTTTTAAAAATAATCTCTTGCAATTAATTATGAAATTTCTTTCTTTAAAATAGATTCAAGTGTTTTCTAAGTGAAATTGATTTATAGATTTGTGCCTTAAGAATTGTGTGCCTGAGATTTTTTAATCAATTGTTTTTAATAATAACAAGTTTTTTTTTAATCCGTATTCTTTTAGAAAATTTCAATATGTTATTTTGAAAAACAATCAATTGAAATTTTGTCAATTGACTAAACTACCTTTTGCGAAAATCAATTTAAATACAATTCACCCTTCTCTTGAACGTAAGCACACAAATTGGAAACCTAAGAATAACACTATAGTAGATTACCAAACAAAATTTTTGAAAGGTTCTTGGCTGATCTATAATTTTTTTTCCAGAAATGATTCGGCCTTAAAAAAATAACCGGTACAAGATGAATCTCAGCCCCCACCTCCGGCATTGTGTTCTTAACACCAAACCATTAGAAAAGCCACCACAAAGTTGTTGTCTGTTGTCTCAAGCTCTTGCTCAGTTGCATGTGTGGATAGCCTCAAGCTGCAGCAGACATAAACATTTTATAAACTTCAAATAACTTAGATTTTCTACATTTATATGTAAAAGGATTTATTTAAAGATATAAATTTGTTCGTTATTTATATATTCATTCGGCATGATTGATACCTAATTATTAAATAATAACTCATGTATTATTTAAAAAACAATGTTTATATAAAATTTCTAAAGTTGTTTTGGTTTTCACAATTGAAATTTCACTTTAGAATTCAAAAGAATTGGCACCATTCAGATCTTGACACGAAGAAAAATGTGGTGCAGTGAGCGCAAAGGGTTGATGCTACAAACACAAAAGAAGCATGTACTCTTGTTCCAAACAGCAAATTTGTACTTCTATTCACGCCCACAAAGACCAATCCAAGCCTACCCTAGCCAAACTTAAGTAACAAATTCATGAACGCAATTGCTTCTTGCACCCGATCAATTATGATTGGCACCGGACGGATTTTTAAAATTTCCATTAAGCTATTCTCTTCTTCTATTTGAAAAATAGTGTATGGTGAGGTGCAGAGGAGAGGAAGTTCATTATTGTGGTGAAGCTTTGCTTAACATTCAATCCAACATATATAAAAAATTATAACATAGATAGTATAAAAGAACAAATAAAAAATTCCTTAGAAGCCAAGTGCCCTAACTACCTAACACTAATACGGATATTAATATCCGCAGAACAACAACAAATTCTGGATAAAAATATCCGCAAGTCAAAAATCAATTATGGATAAAAATATCCGGAAGGCAATAATCAACTACAGATAAAAATATCCGAAAAGCAATATCCAACTACGGATAAAAATATCTGAAAGGCAATAATCAATTACGGATAAAAATATCCGGAATACACAACTCAATTACAAATATAAACATCCGGAAGTCATGTGAGTGTACCTTGACTTCTTCGACGATGGTTCCTTCTCCGACTTACGCTGCCTCAGAGGATAAGTGCGATGTCGAAGCTGACCTTGGCGACTGTTGCTCTGCCTGCGAAATCGAACGAAGACGAAGGTGGCTGACGGTGATGACTACGCCTGCGGCTGCTGGTTCACGCACAAACGAAGAAGAAGAATAGGGTTGGATGCATGACATTGGTTCACGCACAAACGAAGAAGAAGAATAGGGTTGGGTGCATGACATTGGGTGCAGATCTCACTTAAGGTATTTTCAAATTTATTAAGGGTAGTTTAGTCTTTTCTTACCTGCGATTTGGTGAGAGTTCAAAATGATGGAGAATCAGTCATTCCTGAAACTTATTGTTCTTTAGCAGTTAATTTCTGAATGTTCACCCTGCACTCTGCACCCCTGCGTTACAGCTATCATCCACATTACTTAATTTTGCCTTCAAACAATGCCCCCAACTATCACACAATTTAACACCTTTCATCATTAAACGCAAATTCAAATTCATTGCCACTTTCATTCTACATTACACCACCTCTTCACTTCAGATATTCCTATCGAATATTTTATCTATGTTTATACTTTTCTTCACTCTATTCATAAACCGTCTCATTATTCATATTCAATTAGGCATCACACCAACAAATTCTATCATAGTTGAAACCAGCAGAACAGAAAAAAAAGGTTCGCACCAAACAACTTCGAACAAATAATGCAAAATTTATCTCTTCAACTAAATTGCATTTGCATATAACCACCACGATAGAGAAGGCCTCGGTGAACAGAACCACCCCAGAAGATGCACTATTCCGATCAAGTTTTGCAGACTGACTCATGTTTTCACCATTTCAAGATGAAGAAATCTCCCCACTGTTCATTGTTTACTGTTTTCTATTCGTCGGAAATCGTAAAATCCTACGTTCGCAATTTTTCCAAAATCGCACCGCTTCAATGTTCCGCAATCGAAGAATTTCAATAAAGCTCACAGAAAATGAAGAAGATTTGATGAATGAAGCACAAAACGCGGATAAAAAGGCACAACAAATTCAAGTAAATTTGAAACACGTTTTAAATTCTTATTTGAACCTCCACGTCAAATGTTCGCACCACAAATCCAATGGAAAAAACAACAAATGTTGTTTGATATTCTGCACCACGAAAACTTTTCCAAAAATTTTCGAAAATGAAATTTTTAGAAGATCATAATGGAAACCTAACTTTAAAAAAATTGTTAAGGACGTAGTAGTAATTTAAGAACTTAAAAATGAAAATTAAAAACACTCAAGAGCTCTAATCTATGAAGAATTTGAAACAAAATCAAAAAGTTCAACTAATGGAGTTTATGGCGAACTAAATATGACTCTACACAAAACATGTATGATTAAAATTCGCCTTTTAGAATAAATCTTTGAAACTTAACGAAGATTAAAAACCTCCATAATTTTGTAAATGTTTTAAAATAAACCTATGAAATTTAACAAAAGTTAAAAAACTTCAATTATTTTGCTGAGGTATTAGAATAAATTTTTGGTATTTAGCAAAGGTTAAAATAACTTTCGTTATTTCACTACAAAAAATTAGCAATTTAGTTATCAAATAGTCACCAATTGTTCTCAATATCGAATTTGCGAATGAAATAGCGACTGAATAAAGTGTTAATGATTTTAGTTAGTTTTGCAACCGAAACTGCGACCAAAAGTGAAAGTAGCAAAAAATATGTTGATGATTGAATTGAATAAATTAAAAATAGTTAAATCCACGATCGAATTAGACTAAGTCTGTGTATTTTTTGGCGACCAAAATAAATCTAGTGACTAAATGGAAGTGTTAATTTTTTTCACCAAATTAGCGATCAAAATTGATTTATTTTTCACCGACCAAATTCATTTTGGTGGTTTCTGTCACTAAATTAGTAACTAAATATGTTTATTTTCCAGCAACCAAATTCATTTTGTTGTTTAAATGAAAGTGTTAATTTTTGTCGCTTATTTAACGACTAAATATATTTTTGAATTTTATAAATGTTGAAGGATACAAACGACACTCAAAATGGTAATTTACCTACGGATATTAAGTCTGTGGGTAACGAAAACAACATTACACACCAACTGCGAGTCCGTAGCTAATGTATAATGTTAATATACTTTATTTTTAAAATTTTAATTATTATTTGAATCTTTTTTTTTTTATTTTCAATTACTATTGATAATTATTATATATGCTATGACAATTATAATTAATGTTAGAACTAAACTGCAGGTGGGACTCGAAGCCAATATTATTAAATATTATTAATATTATTAAATATTATTAATATTATTAAATATTATTAATATTATTAAATATTATTAATATTATTAATATTATTTAATTTTATTAATATTATTAAATATTATCATATATTACTAAATATTATTAATATTATTAAATATTATTAATATTATTAAATATTATTAATATTATTAAATATTATTAATATTATTAAATATTATTAATATTATTAAATATTAATAA
>Ga0123342_1005418_pt1 | contig 18500 bp, 16 predicted proteins | sample Turbeawhitnodule_FD_89960 | JGI IMG/M metagenome (GOLD analysis project Ga0123342, IMG submission 89960) | Root nodule microbial communities of legume samples collected from Mexico - Turtle bean Mexico white nodule | ecosystem: Host-associated > Plants > Roots > Nodule | place: Mexico: Nepantla...
ACATATATATATATATATATATATATATATATATATATATATATATATATTCCTGGTACGATAACCATAAAAATCACTTGAAAATAAGAATTTAGAAAATACCAATTGGTGACATTCAATGGTGAACTTTTAACTCGTTTCTCAGTTACAAAACAAACTGTATACATGTTTCCTCAACTGTTTGCTAAACCCATGACCATCTCAGGAGTTGGCAAATGTAAACAAAAACAATCACAGAAAGCATCTAATAAAAACCATTCTTAACCAATTGGATTCCAAACTTCATTGCCACAGGACACACTTTAGCAGTAAATAATGCAGACAGTGGATGAGCATTGCACAGTCACATACATTGAGCATAAGTTTACTTTTTCTAGTGGGTAGGAACTCCATGCCCTGGGAGATTCCTATATAAAACCGGCCAACAGAACCCAATGCAAGCTGGACTTTTGGTTACCAAATTAATAAATTCTCGTATTCCAGGGAGGAATCCTTGTTGCTGCCAAATGACATCCATTCTCCCTTCAGAAATTAAATAATTGAAAATTTTAAATTTAAAGATTCATGTTGAGGAGAGAGAACCACCCATCAAATCCATCATTGTTTTTGCAGGGAAAACTATTTCCAAGGAAATTATAAAATACTCATCTGACTGTTGCCCAAATCAAAGACTCACATTGTGCCATTTGACAGAGTTAGGTTGAGTTGAATTAAGTTGCAAACGCAACAAGAGCTTTTAAACCTTTATAGAAAGAAAAATAAATGTACTACATATTGAATATTGAATATCAAAGAGTAAAAGAGAGATAATGCAACTTAATTTTAACAATTGCAACTGAAAGTGTAACTGAATTATTACGTCTTAAGCATCTTACAAAGAGCGGCATATATAGCTGACCAACAAACAGAGAGGTTCAGAAGACTATCTGATCCCAATGATTATTGAAGGCCCAAGTCCCAATAAAGAAAAGACAGACAGTAAAGTACAAAGTTTGGATAAAGAATAAATAAATCTAATACTACAAATACATATTGTTGAGAGAGCTCTCATTTTACTCCCAAAATCCCCAAAATAAAAACTCCCTTATCCAGCTTTAATATTTGTTCAAAATATTATATAATCAAATCGTAAATTCAAGATTTAACGATGATTTTGGACCTCAATTTCCATAAATTTGAGTTTTGGTAACACCTACAAATATTATTATCGGTAATTATTCGTCCTTATATTTTCACTCATTTGACTATTAGTCCCTCAGGGACCAGTACCTAAATAACTATAAGAATCAGTCCTCCACAGAACACAAGGTCCAATGTCTCTTTTAGTAGACACAATCAAGGTCATGGGACTTCTAAGTTCAATAAAATCTATGTGTAACACAGCATTACTATTACGTCATTAAGTATGAAGGGTTATAATAAACCATTGAGAGATCTCTGTCTCCTTTAACTACTCATCAAGATATTTTTTGGACTATAAGTAATACACATCCAAACCTATTAAATTCACTCTCAGCTTTAGAAAACCACTACGTTCAATGAAACAAGTTTTAAATAAAAAAAAACATTAGATAACTATAAAAGAACACCATTCAAAATATGTTTTAGATACAGAGAAAGCATACACTTGCCTGGTCACTTATAAAGCCAAGCCAACTGCCACAAGAATGCAATGTGATGGACAAATACAGTGGAAACCATTCCAATGAGATTCTGTAGTTACTACAAGATTGATAGTAACTCAAGTTATTTAGAAAATAGACACTTTGATTGCAAATCATCATGCTGTTTTCTCATTTTCTCATTGTCTCAGCTTCTCTAGCTATCTGGATATCGGAAGGACAAAAGACTTGATAAAAAGCTTTGCAAGAAAAGCGAGGTAGCAACGCCACGACTATTATAAGCAAAATTGTCATCCAATATGTAGGGGAACTTGCCAAATGATAAATAGTCCTGAAATTATTAGAGGAACATTAGCTATATATGTGCCACAGTACTAATCTAGAATATAGTATGCTAATAGGAAGACTGTGACTAACCCGTAATTGGGAAAGGCAGGTATAGAATCCAATATCACCAGGCAGCCATATGTAATGATTATTGATCCCCATACAGCAACATGACTAACCAGTGCCCACTGGTTGATGTCCATAGCCAGGTGTACGTTTACAAGGATAACAACTGAAATTGTCCATAAACTGCCCATGCTCCATATATCAATTGTGCTGTCCTTATAGGTGAATAGGGGAATGTAGAAGAGAACAAGACTCTGCCATAGTGTGTCAATCATTGTAATCCAAAATAATTGCAAATTGTAAGCCTCATGCCTGTGACCTGTACCATATAATTTTGGATACTGCAAGAGTGTACTATGACTCAAGTCTTTGTCCAACACACCAATAATGATAGTAGGGATAGATGTGTATATCACAGAATAAAATACACTGCTCCACTCTGTCAATGCAGAAGTTGTAGAAAAAGCAGTGCATAATATATACCTACGGACAACGATGATACCATGATAGAATCAATAAATTTTTTATAAAATATCATTATGTAAATTAAATGACTTCTATCAGTAAGCCCAGGAATTGGCAATACATCCTCCAATATATTACAAATTTGAACATGGATAAATTCCTTTTCCCAGTTGAACCTAGATGTAGGAATTTAGGAAAAATAATGAAAATATCAATTTTTAAGTTCAAGTTCATGCATAAAACATTTAAGAGAAGATAACAGAAAAAAAAATATATGCTGAGCACAAGAATGAATCTACAAGATAAAAGAAAGACTAATTATATTAAACAAACTAGTGGAAGTCAGCCAGCGGTATGAAAAAAAGCCATACATACCAGAATAGCATCAACACAAAGACAGCATTACGGTAAAAGTTGTACAGAACTAGATAACCAACACGCTGATAATTCCAGTGCCCGTGAACCAGAAGCAATTTTTTCAAGAACTGGAATTGTGCCATAGCAAAATCTGATGCCATAACAGCTTGGCGCCCTTCCTGCCCACATATTCCAACACCAACATCTGCCATTTGGATCATTGACACATCATTTGCCCCTGTGCAAAGTAAGAAAAAAAAACAGAAGAGGTCATAAGTTAGATACTGAGAATCTTCATTTAAAAAAAGTGCATCTGTTCATATAAATAACAAGTTACATGCAAAAGAATCTTGATGACCTCAACTACTAATCATCACTCAGGCACCCCAAGAAAGTACAAATGTAAAGTATACGAATTTCGTATCATTGTGAAGAACTTACCATCACCAATAGCTAATGTCAGATCATCTGTGCGGCTTTTTATCAGATCAACAATTCCTGCTTTCTGCAAGGGTGCAACACGGCAGCATAGCACAACCCTACAGGAAGTTGCAAGGTTGAAAAGCTGTAGAAAGGAAAAGGGAAAACAGTAAATATTTGCCATGAAATTATTGATACCAATCTAAACAGTTGTGCATGCACTTAAATAAATTAAGCTTATGTTTTCCAATATACGTAAATATTCCCAATGAAAACTTTAAGTGAGCAAGGTTAATCTTGCCTCTGACTGCAGATCCTTCTCCAAAATATAAACTAAACTGGTTCCATCAATTATGAGTGCCAATTGAGAAGTAGTTCCTTCTTCCTTTCCTGCATTTGACTTGGGCAAGCCCAATGATTTTGTGTCATTGTGAATATCAGGGCAACCATGTCTAGAATCAGTTTTGCGCTTCAGATTCTGATGTTCTCTACTCGAAGATTGTAACCCATACTTAGCTATAGCATCAGTCAATAGCTTTCTGCACTCAACCTCTGAAGTGCCATTTATAATTATCTGCTGCATATCTCCATTCAGAAGTTTACAAGAAAGACCAATTGAAATTGCAGTCTCTTGCTTATCACCAGTAAGAACCCAGACCTTGATTCCAGCTTCCCGAATGCACTCAATGGCTTCTGGCACACCCTCTTGTAGCTTGTCCTCAATTCCAGTTGCTCCAAGTAGCTTTAGCTTGCATTCTATTAGAGCCGCTGTTTGACGTAGTTTTGCAGCTCGATCAGTCAATGAAGTGCTTGCATCTTCATACATGTTTTGCCACTCCTCAAATTCAGCATCTGAAAGATCCCTGGAGCCTACTACAAGAGTTCGTAAACCTTGCATAGAATATTCATTTAAATGACTCTGAGTTTTATGCTGTATGCGATTGTTTCCTTCAGAGTCAGGTGCTAAAATGCTAAACATAGAAGTGTCAGCGCCTTTAACCAACACCTTAACAGCATTATCAGGAAACCGGATAATAACAGACATCCTCTTTCGCACACTATCAAACTCATGCAGGCCCAATACATCCAACCTATAATAATGCACACAAAAATGATTAACTGAATGTAAACCACACAAAGCATAAAAGGATGCACTTGTATATGCAATGTAAATATAATTCAATTTCATAAAATATAAAAGCCGAAAAACATTTTGGAAAGTAAAGCACATAGTCTCCCACCAAAATGGAGGTCACTATTTACCTGAGTTTCTCACCATTGACATCAATAACAACGTTTCCAGATGTTCGCTCAAATAGAGTATATCCATATGCAGATGCAGCTGAAACTAGAGCTTGTTCATCAGGAGACTCTCCCTGGTAATCAATACCTTCTATGTCTTGATTTGATTCATCTTTTTCACAACTGGAAACTTTACTACTACTGAGAATGGGGATCACAGTATTACAAGCAGCCAATGTGAGGAAAAACTCATGAGCAGCAATTCTTTCATCTAAATTTGAGTCTTTCTGCAACAATGCCATTAGTTCAGAATCAACAGCAATTTCAGATTTGAGGTTCCATTTTCGTTTACCATTATTGGCTGCTGCCGCTTCTGCAAAACATTACCAAAATTGGTTTGTGATGCATATACCGTCAAATTTCCATCGCATCATAAGCTTATAGATGATTCTAATGAGAAATCAAGTAGTCATTCAGCTCAAACATACAATACAACATAATCAAATGGTGGATGATAGAAAAATTTTATTGAGGGTATGGATATTTCATCAGACAACTCTAAGATGAGGCGGAAATTTTGAAAACTGAAAATAAGTCATACATAATTATAGAGCTTTAGATATGAATGAATGAAACATATTCCACAAGTCAATCCCAGGATTTATTGAGGTAAACAAATAGAAAATGAAAGCCCAAGAGAACATCGAGCTACTGGGAAATGAATAGCGCATTACTCAAACTTCCATGAAAAATAAAAAAAATTCTCATGATCTCAGTGCAATACATATAAAGCTTTTCGGAAAATTTCAAACTATATCAGCAGGACAGAGATAAAGGCATCGCTACCACATCTTTAAGCAAACTGGAATTACTTAATGACCCCAAGTGAAGCCCAACTAAAGAAAAAAATACCTGTACTTTTATCATCTGTAAGCAAGGAGCCCCCGTAGTTCTTTCCATGTATACTGGCTCTCTGAAACTCCATTTTGTTTTCTGTTAGAGTTCCTGTCTTGTCAGAAAACACGTAGCGTATTTGACCCAAATCTTCATTTATATTTAATGATCTACACTGGAACCTTGATCCAGATTTAGTATCATACATATCCTTGTCCTCTATCATGAAGTACGACTGACCCAATCGAACTAACTCCATTGTGATATATAGAGATATTGGTATCATTATCTGAAACACAATAATAGAGCTCAAAAAGGAGAAGAATGTTTCCATTGTTATCCCATAGTACCTGTATTTCCTTCCCTCATTTGGCCCATTGTCGAAGAATTTTTTTCTGTAGTAAGGCAAGGTATCAAGCTGATCCTCGTGGCGTATCAGCCAGAGATTCATCCCAAGGGCAACAACTGCGCACATGATAAAAAGAAAAACTGACAACCACAAAGTTTCTCTGTTCATGTAACTTTCCAGTTTGCTTCTCTTGGAAGGGGAAGCTGCGCTGTTCATCATTGCTTTTGTTTGCTGTCCTGCATAGACCACAACACCAATTATCCAATTCGTGTTCTTCAGCATGCAACCACGCAGTACAATGTTTGACTGGTTAAGGGGAATCTTATGGCCATTGAACTCCATGTTGGCAGTGAACTCATAGATATTCCGATTAGGTGGCTCACATCTAATAACTCCATCGACAGCACAAGCATCTGGCAAAACCAATGAAGCTGTTTCTTGCTTGGCAAACCGTGTCTTCAAATTCGATTCACCATCCAAATTCATTGTCTGAATATAGGCAACCCCACTCGGATCACTTGTTCCCAACAAGACCACGTCAGCAGGAATCATCCCATCGGCAAAGATTTTAACCACATCACCGGCCTGTACATTTTTCCATCTCTTGGAACGGAACTGAGCCGATTGAAGAACCAGACACTCACGATTGTTTTCATGGCAATCCGACCTGTGCCTGCGCCAATCCTCGTAGGCATCCTTGATAGCAGTGACGCAAAGCACAAACAATAAGGGGAAAAGGGAGACGGTTCGGCCGAAAACAGCTAGCGGAGGAAGCTGATTCAGGGCAGCAATGGCAAGGAAATAGAGATAAGCAACCCGGTGAAACTGAATGAACAGATTCTTGGGCAAGAAGGTGAGAAGAGTGTATCTGCTGGTTCGGATGGCATTCCCAGAAAACTCATACTTTTCATTAGTCTTGACGGGATCATTAACATAGATGAGGTTGGCATTGTCATCATGTATGATGACGTTATCATCAAATTGGACGCTGCTTTTGGGACGAACCCTGTGGCGGCGAGAATGGGAAGTTTCAGAGGGGGGAACGTGTGGGGCATTATGTTCCATAGCACTCCACGATCCCCCCTAACGTGGTGCACTCAAATTCAAAACTTGTTCAGTACATTGGCAAGCCTATCCTGAACAAGGCTATGCAATTCCAACCAGATTCAAAATATTAAATCAACAACGAACAATCATCTTCTCTTCCACGCAATCAGAAAATCAAACAAATAACAGAAATCGAAACAAATGACGCACCTAGTGGGCCTTCGAGCCCAAATTGGCGGCAAAATCACCTCATTCCGATTGCACTGCAAATTGCATCCATGTTGAAGATTGTTCCTCCCCCTCCCCCTCCTGCTGCAACAACAACAACAACAAACCATTAAATTGAATGAACGATGACAACAACAATTAAACAATAAGCAAATGAACGAAGAAATGTGGAAACCGAAACAGAAAACCTGACCTGGAAGAAAACACAGTGTGCAATCGAGGAGAAGAGGAAAAGGATTGGTTGGAGGTGAAGATGAAGAAGTTGATGTAATGAAAATGCAAATGCAAATGCAAATGAAATGGTAATGCAGGGAGAATGGGATGGGATTTGCGTTCCCCCGCGGAATGGAACGGAACGGCTAAAGAAAACCGTTAGATGGAACAGAATACTTACAGAACGATCGTATAAAAATATAATAACAAATTAACAATAAAAGTGTAATAATAATAATAATATACTAATAAATAACACTTTGTTTGTTATAGTAATAATTTTCGTAAAAATATAGTAATAAAAATTCGTAAAAACTCACTTTGTTATTACTATATTCGTAAAAATATAGTAATAATAACACAGTAATGTAATAATTAAATTGATAATAATTAATAAATTGTAAGATTAAAGTTGGCAATTGAGAAAGAAGCGGGCAACCACCAATTCCGTTTCAGACTGCCGCAACATTCAAACAAAAATCACTTATTTTTTTATTCAAGAAAATATATTTTTAATTCTTCATTATTATTAATTTTAGATACATTTTTACGAACAATATATAGCAAGAATACAACATTTGTTTTTTGTCACTATATTTTTTACAGTTGGCAAATGTACCCTTTGTTAGAATTTAAGATAATAAAATTTAAGCGAAATATACATTTTACTTTAAAAAATTATAAATTTCAGGGCGCATTTAAATAATGTATGTAAATTTTTTTACTTAACATGAATTTATTGTAAAATTGAGCATATTTTATAATGAAATGAGGTTATAAAATATTTCAATAAAATTGTGCATAAAAAAATGATTTTCCATAAATGTAATTAAAGTGTTGCACGTGTTTAATATTTTTCTGTGGCTTCAAGTTTGATGGATGAGGTCTTAAATTTGGACCAAGAGAAGCAGTGGATAAAGTGAAGAAGAAGAAGAAGAAGAAGTGGTACCTCTGATCTGAGAAGCATCATCACCCAATGGCTTCTCTGCTCCCTCCAACTCCAACTGCTACTTCCACGCTCAAACACAGCCAAATGGCTTCTCCCTTGAAGCTCACCACACCAAACAATGCTTCTTTCTTGCCAAACTCAAACCACCGTGTGAAGAGCAACTCTGCAAAGTGCCATGCACTGTTTGGTGAGGTGGCCAAAGGGTTGGTGGAGAACAGTGTTGGCATGGACCAGTTTCAAAGTATCCAATCAGGAATAGTGCAGTTTGAAAGAGTGACTGAAGGCTTATCTGACATGCAGAGGTGGGGGGTTCTCGTGTTTGGTGGGTTGACGTGGATTTACCTGACTGCGAGGCCAGGTGTGCTTGTTGGTGCCATTGATGCGTACCTTTTGGCCCCTCTTCAACTGGGGTTCGACAGTTTGGTTGGAAGGAGGAACTTGAAGAGGAGTGACTTTTTGGTTGGAGAAAAGCTTGGTGAAGGGTCTTTTGGTGTTGTCTATTCGGGTGTTTTGGTTCCCAAGAATGGGAATGGGAATGGTGGGGGTCTTGATGTGGTGCAGAAGAGGGGGAGAGGCAAGGCAACGCCGGTGGAAGCCAAGTCTAAGGATAAAGTCATTCTTAAAAAGGTATTGTTGTTGGAACTTTTTTAAGGAAGGAAAGTACAGTGATCTTATGTTGGTGTTTGTTTGTTGTATGCACGAACTTAGATAGAGTTTTACCTTCGGTAAATTATACTGATTCATAACACATCCGATAGGAGAGCAATGCTTAAAGAACTTGTCTAAATTTTATCCTTTTTTATTATTTGCTCTGTTTGAATTCAATTGAACTGTTTTCTCAACATGTTATCTAGGTTAGTGTGTGGGAAAGGGGTGGGGTAGGAACTAGATAGCCTATTCAAGATACTGAATATAGCAGTATTTCCTGCATTGAATTGATATGGAGATATTGGAAAAACCTTACTTTTAGTTTTGTGGTTTTGTTCTTTGATTTGATGGCTGGATGATATTTGAATGTTGCAGTCCACCAACCCTTGATCATTCTGTCTTTGTTCTCTATTATAAATTCTTGTTTTCTGATCAAGAGAGGGAAGATGTATAATTCAAATGTTTAAACCAGTAAATTGGATACTTGATTTGCTGAATATCCATCATCTGGTTTTAGATTATTAGTCTATAGAAAGTATTTTGCAGCTGACTAATGGGATGTGCAGGTTAAGGTGGGAATTCAAGGCGCTGAGGAGTTTGGTGATTATGAGGAGTGGTTCAATTACAGGCTATCTAGGGCAGCTCCAGAAACATGTGCTGACTTCCTGGGAAGTTTTGTAGCTGATCAAACAAATTCACAGTTTACAAAAGGTGGAAAATGGCTTGTTTGGAAGTTTGAGGTGCTCTAGCTTGTATTTCTATTGCATAAACAATAGCCTTAGATGAACTAATCATAACTATTTAACTGTCAGGAGTTTTACAAAAAAGTTATTTGCATGATGTTCTTGAAAATATAAATTAAATTGCCATCTTAGTCTAATTTATTCCTCCATTTACTTCATTAATTGGAGGGTTCCATGTGTCATAGGGAGATCGTACTCTTGGTGATTACATGAAGGATCGCAACTTCCCTTCAAACTTAGAATCTGTGATGTTTGGACGTGTCCTGCAAGGTGTGGACTCTTCAAAAAGAAATGCATTGATCATCAAACAAATAATGCGGCAGATCATTACATCTCTGAGGAAAATTCATGATACTGGCATTGTTCACAGGGATGTAAAGCCAGCCAACTTAGTGGTTACTAAACGAGGGCAGATTAAACTCATTGATTTTGGTGCAGCAACAGACTTGCGGATTGGAAAGAATTATGTTCCCAACCGTACCCTTTTGGATCCTGACTACTGCCCCCCAGAATTATATGTACTTCCAGAAGAAACACCAAGTCCACCACCAGAACCAATTGCTGCTTTCCTTTCTCCAATCCTTTGGCAGGTATACTACTACTACCCTATTCGTGAAGTCAAATTATGGTTCTTCTGTAGGGATTACTGATTTTATCGAGTTGGTTAAAGCAGCATATTGGCTAAGATCAGTTCACAAAAATATAATTCTTCTGTAAATTAAAATTTGAGAACTCCTAATTAAGAATCTTCTAATTTTGGAGTATTAAGAAGTGGACTTTAAGTTTAACTCAACCTTAAGGACAGTCTTTGTCGAGCTCTTTTGGCTCTCAAACAGTTTTTGGATAGACCAATTCAAGTACCAATATGTTTGTCCTTAAGTTGGTTTTATAAAATTGAGTTAGGCTTAAAGTTTACTTCTTAATAAGGAACATTAACTAAAAGATTCGTTAATGTCTTAGTCACGTACTGGTTTATTCCACTTGTATTTTGTTTTGCTGAGGAAGTGCTAAAGTGGAGTTATGTGATTATTGTTGCAGTTAAACAGCCCTGATTTGTTTGATATGTATTCAGCTGGGATTGTACTTCTTCAAATGGCAATACCATCTTTAAGGTCTTCAGCTGCTTTGAAGAATTTCAACTTGGAACTAAAAAACTGTGGATTTGATTTGAAAAAATGGAGGGACTATACTCGCAGCAGGCCTGACTTCCAAATTCTAGATAGTGAATCTGGTAGAGGGTGGGACTTAGCTACAAAGCTTGTATCTGAGAGAGGTTCCCTAAGAAGAGGACGTTTATCTGCTGCCGCAGCTCTGAGACATCCCTATTTTCTTCTGGGTGGTGATCAGGCAGCTGCAGTACTTTCAAAACTAAGCTTGAGCAGAAAGTGAGCTGCTTAGCAATGTGGGTATACTGTTTCATTTTTAATTCATTCATTTTTTTAATCACTGGTTATCTTTCAAATTTGTCTAGTCAAGTTTGATAGATAAGATTTCTATTTCCTCATGCTGCCCTTATGCTGTCTTCCGAAATTGTATCTAGAGTTATCTACTGTTTCCTTGGCAAGAAACCAAGCAAGATAATTTAGAATGAATGAAAATCACTTTTGTGAGCTACCTGTATCTGGGCATTCTCTTTTGCCTCACAAGGTGATGTAAAAATTGCTAGTTAACCCGAAAGGTAGTTTCTCAGTGTACAAACAACAGGTTTGTTTAGTTTTTGGGTTACTGGTAATATGACAGGAGGGATCACTCATTTGTTTTTGGTGTAAGAACTTAACAAAGGATATGGATACAAGGCTTCTAGAAGGAAACTAATATTAATTTTGTCTTTTCTAATTCTTAGTTGTTTCTCTTTGTACATATGTCTAGTCTTTGTTTTGTCTTTTCTTATTCTAGTCTTTATTGACTCTTTATTTTACATTCTATCTCTTTAGCTATCTAGAATGAGTGTATTGCTTGTATATATATTGAGACTTTTTGTTTTGATTTAATTAAGGAAAATAAAATAGAAGAAATATTCTTTCCCATATCCTTTGCCTTCTTTTTCTCTTTTGTTTATCCCAGTTCTTTTTTTATAATAGAAATAGGAACCATATCACTTTTGATTGAAGTCCTCTAAGGGAATGTTATTTTAAGAAATTTCTTTCATCAGGAGGAGGAGGAGGAGGAGCACATTTGAATTCAGAGGTGTTCCACAGCCAGCGTGCCTAACATGTGAATTCAACACCATCAGTTATAAGACTTTGTTCCATTTTTTTTGTGTTCGGATTTTCCTCCCCAAGTTTAAGGGGAAATTTTCTACTCAATTTCAGGCATTTGATAATCCTGGGGACATCAAAGCTTACAGAGGGAAAAATTATTGCTGCAATATACATTTATATCTTTCATTGTAACCTATTTGACAACAATTTCAAACAGGAGCACATAGTGGTTGTAAGAGGTTTCTTTCTACAAAAGGTGAATGCTTGAAGATTGGTGGGACCTTGTCTGTAAGACCATAACTTTGAGTTCAATGCATGAAACAGGACATACAGCCAAGTAGAGCTGCAGTCTATTGACACTTACCATACGAAGTTACATACTTACATCCAGGATGATATTATGTATTTAGTTCCATATAGTTCTTTCATCTTAATAGTATTCTTGTACGAAATTGTGCTTCTTGTAAGAGTTGTCACTGATATAATAACATAGTTCTCCACACCAAAATTACTAGCTTATTTTACAAATTGCCACACAACTATCAGAACATACAAAGTATAACTATTGGCATCAATACAAACAGAATTGTATGCTGCATACCCATGTTTATCTCTTCTCTTCACTTTTCTCTGGAGTATCGTTTTCATACTGAAGCTATTATCTTGGATGCATCACGAGAAGTTTGCAACTTTCCACATATGGTATTAGAGTTCGTCATGATAGAGTACTTTTTCCAACACATTTCGCTTCTTACAACCCCAACGGCATTTCTTAGAGCACAAGGAATTGAAGAGGGCTAGCCTTGTGGATTGAAGGGATATAATGCTTGATGTGGAAGGTGATTTTGAGAGAACAATTGCATACCCATCATCCATGTAATCCGTTCCATCGGGAAAGAGCTGCCACACAAGACTTCCAGCACCACTACCTCCTTTCTTGGTAGAGTTTAGGATTGTCTTGTACACAGTGTTTACAAGGTTGTCTCTGTATGATGAATTGAAGCCGGGAGCTTTTGCAGACACACCAAACTCACCAAAAACAACAGGCATTCCAAGATACTTTTCAGCATCCTCTATGTGGGCTTCCATCCAAGACTTTATAAATGGGAGGTGGGAATCAGCAATTGATTGTGAAATCCTTTGGCAAGGTAATTAATATATAGTCAGAAACTCTCATACTCATGCTGGATTTCAGATAATTTTTGGATGAATGGTAAAAGCAAAGAAGAAACACTTATGGCATAGTACAATAATGTAGTTTATAATCTGTATGCACTTGAATAGGATTATGATATTAAGATGAATGCTAAGAGTTTGCAGCAGTTCAGTTTTATGATACTGTACTTACTATAGTAAAAGTCATCATTGAATAAACTTAGTAACTTACCAAGAGTCTGGATATATGTGAACAGAAGCGAAGTCAACACCTAGAACCTGGTGGTTCCTAATAAAATCAGTTCCGACCTGTTGAGCAAATGCATTTGGGTTTAACTGATATCTCTGAGGTGTTGACGGGCCATAAAATCCTTCCAGTCCAATCTCCACTAGATGTTTTGTATCAATGCTTTTCACATAGAATGCCATTTCTTTTATCCAATCCTACAATGTCAGTTGAGCACAAGATGTGATATCATGGAAGGAACTTATTAATTGAATGCAATGATTATATGATATTACAAACTGTAAGAATAGCTCCACTGGACCTTCTTTTTAATGGAAAGCAAAAGTTCTGAAGGGGCAAACCTGTAACACATCACCTGAGGAGTCTGAGGTGCACCGAGGCTCATTCATCAGTTCCCAAGCAAAAATGGTTGGATCTTCCTTGTAAGTGATATTTGTGAATGTATTAACTCTATTGAGCACCGTCTACACAGTGAAAAATAGTACTCAACCCAATTAGTTATTAGGTAGTTGAGCATTGCAGCAAATAACAAAACAGGCTTCAATTCCAATGTCCAATTCCCAAGCAACAAAAGGTGATTTTTGATCTGTTGGATTGTAAGGAACTACTTGCCTTAACATGAGCCTGGTAATAGCTTCTGAGAGTTGAATGTGAAAAAAAGTCATCATCAGAGGTCAAGTTAAGGCCAGTTGCATTGCCCCATTTCACATACTGTGCTTTGCCCCCATAAGCCTCCCAGTTGTTAACCAGTGATAATATGAGCCTAATTTTATATTTCTTTGCTTCACTTACCACAAAATCCAAGGCCTACGGTTCCAACAATAAAATGGAATTGCATGAGGATTGCTATTTAACTGCACAGATATAACTAGAAATTTGACACTATCATAATTTAAAACATTAACAACTACTAGCCATAATACAATGGTGAAGAAAATATTGATTATACAAGAGAAGTCAAAATCATAATACTGTTTTTAGTTGAACATAAAAAAGTACTGAAAATAACAAGCAGATAATTCAGAAACACTGACCTTGAACACGTCTTCATCATATACTGATGGAGATTTCTGAAGAGCGCGCCATTGGCCATCATTGAAGGCCCAAGTCCTACAAACTGACATGCCCACAGAGGATGCATGTTTGAACACCTCAGTGACCTTTCCTCTGGTAGACTCATCTGCAGCAAATACCATCAACCAGTACGTGTTGAATCCATTAACATAGAAAGGTTGGTCATTCACCACAAATTGGTTTCCTTTAGTTTGCACCATCTGCCATTCATTTTCTTCCATGTCTTCCATTTCATTTCTTAACCCCAAAAAAGGGAGGAAAAAAATATAATTAAGTACCAAAAGTTAAAAAGGACAAAAGTAAGAATTTTTGAACAATTAACAAGAGGGTTTTCTAATACATACCCATAACTTAAGAAAGAATCTGCTATATCAACGCTTTCCCCATCTTCATATTCACTGACATCAAATGCAGTTGAGCTTAAACTTTTACTAAGAGTCAGAAAAAGGACCAAGGAAATGGTACGTAATCCAAATCTCTTGTGTGTTTCCATAGTGTTTGTTACCTAGCCACGATATCATATGGTGTTTTGGACAACATTATATAAGTGATCATCTTAAATTTTCTTACATAGAAGTGGATCAAAGAGAGAAGAGTGGTGTGTAAGTTGAGACCATGTCACTGCTCTAGCTTTAAAGCCAAGAAAAGCTTTTACTCTATTATATTCTCTTCCATTGCTTAGCAATGTGTAGCAAAGTCAGGTAGGAGTAAAGTAGCAAAAAATGTGTGTCCTAACTCCCAAGGTACGCTCATGTCAAGTGGGCTCCACAAACCAGAACTAAGGATACATGAATCTTAAAATCAATTGATATTATGTAAAGTTTGTTAAATAAAAATATAAATAACCCCATATATGATTGAAGATCATTATACTTGAATAAATAACTCTTAGACTTGAATAATTATTGGTGTTTGGCACTTTATTCTTTTGATAAACTACAATTAAGACTAGAAGTGATGACAAATGCAGCCACTTCTCAACACAAACATATCAAAGTATAACACCACCAAGTTTGTTCTTATTACATCTTCACCTTTTTAAAATAAGGTCTTCATAGTCAATTCTGTCAGATGGCATATATGGTGAAGGAGTTGACGAGAAGAATTTATCCAGAAGAAAAATTAAAGAAAAAAACCAGATATACCTGTTTCTGTGTGTTGAGTCCATGTAGCTGCTAAAAAGGAGTTTGATCCCTTGATGGGGAGAAAAAGAAAAGATAGATGGAGATCAGAAGCATTTGGCAAAAGAAGAAGAGGGTATCGGTTGGAACTGACACTTCTTCCATTGTTTGTGATATTTGTACTTTACCAGCAACATTTGATGTTTTGTGGGGATGCCAATTAGATATATTAATGTCTGCCTCCAAAGTCAAACCTCATCTTTTTTTGGCTACTGTTGGTACTTGAGCTTGCTAATTGTCCTTGTTCCCAACTCATGAACAAGCATTTGTGTTTGGCTGTGCACCACATGTTCTTACACTTTTTTCCTTACAGCATTTTGATTACAAGACTTAGAATCTGTCCCAGATTCAGAAAATCCATGAAGCCACACATTTTGGTTTGCATGGATATCAAATTTCTATATTTGCATTCATAAATAAAGGACAAGTTTATATGGTTCAAGGTTTAGGATTATTATTATCATCCTTTGCCACATTCTAAGAAGTGTCCCTGAAAAATGTTTTGGGTGTTGTCCAACTAGGGTAACGGGAAAAAAATGAGAAAAAAAAACAGACAAGTAGCCACATAGTTTATTAAAAAAAATTACGATAAAATTAAAAAGAAAATGTATAAAACCTAAATTAGATCTAAAGTTGGTCAAGTGTAGCGAAGGTGTTAGTAACCTAATATCGATAATAAAATGGTACTTTTTTCATTAAATATGTAAAACTTTATTTTCCCCACAAGAAAAACACAAATGCACATGAAAATAAAGAAATTTTTTATTTGAGTCCATCAATTAACCTTGTTCTAATGTATTTTTATTTACAATGAAAAAATTAGGAGTTATGCTTAAGTGGAGATAATGTAAACTATATACTAATATTGTTGAGGGTTTGCTTGTATTTTATTTAGAGAAAACACATTTTTTTAAATTTTGCAGAAAAATGTATTAAGTAGAAGATGATGTGTATAATTATATAAATACTCAAACAATTAATTTTATTAAATATCATATTACGCATACAGTCATAACGATATTTAGAATTTATTAGGGCATAGTACCCAAAAAAATAAATTTCAATTTTAAATTTAAAAAAGAACATTGCTGAATGTATATGTAAAAACAGGTGGCAAATAGTAGAAATATTGGGCCTAACAAAGGGCCCATATTAAAAACTGATGGTGAAAATATAAAAAAACGAATGGCAAATAACCAAAGGCAATTTCTCCATGCACCATATCTATTAAGACATGCACTCAATGTAAAATTTAAAATTTAACATTGCCCTTGACTTCATATTTGCTTACGGATATAGAAAGCCAGAAGTGGTTATTATATACTCCAGATTTATATATCAATAAGGTCATTTTTGTGGTTCATTTAAGCTTCCAGATGGTTATATCTTGAAGTGAGTTATGAGTTTCGAATTTTCATGTCTAGAATGATATGTTGTAAATGATGTTGAGAGTTAAGATCCAGAACTCATTTATATTTGCTTACGGAACTTGGTATCAAGAAGGTCATTTATGTTGTCGAAATAAACTTCCAGATAGCCAAATTTAGAAGTGACATATTAGTTCCAGACTTATATATCCAGAACTTTTTCATTTAACTTAGGGATATGAATATCCAAAAGGAAAAAACTTTTAAACCATTAAAAACAAAACCAATATTTTATATGAATGTGTTGGGTGCAAATTTGAATTGATAGGGAGAATTAACCATGACAAAAAGAGTGCTTCTTCCTGCACCTCCATCCCTTCTTCAGCCACCCCCATAGTAAACTTGATTTTACTATTATGCCCCTCAGTAAAATAATATTAAAAATTTAAAAGTAAACCTAATTTTACCCCTTTTCACTTTGTTTTAGCACTTTGCTTCCTTTCACCAGCAGCAGAAGAGCGGCGGCACCCACCCCTCTCCTTCAAAGAACCAACAGTTCACCTCCTTTTCTTCAAACGACCAACAGACCTTCATCCTCTCCCAACAACCCCCATCCTCGCCTTCAAAGGAGCATCATTCACTTCCATTGTAACTCCAAATCACTGTTCAAGCATTGAGCCTCTTCATCCAACACTGAAAAGGTTAGTTCCGGATTCTTTGTAGAGGAATTGTTTTAAAGCATGCATTGTCTTTGTTCCGCATCACATAAATTTTTAAATCCGGTAGTGTGTAGTTAGGTTCCATATTTAATAATCCGATAGTCTTTTTCAATAGTTCCAAATCTGGTAGTCTTTTTGAATAGTTCCGGATTACATAGGTTTTCGGATTAAATAATCCAGTAGTGTTTAATTAGGTAAGAACGAAAAAAACTTCAATTAAATTATTTTTGTTAATTATTGTTTAAATTGATTTAATTATATTAAATATATACAAATTTTGTATTAGGATCGGGGAGAACTTAAATTGGTATCCCACGATAGGAAATTACGTAAATTTGGGATGCCTCATGCTGAGATTGAAGTTCTTATACAAAATTCTGGATTATTTAGTCTGTGCAATATAAGCTATGGGGTGGGAGACAGGGAGTTGATTTCAGCCTTTGTTGAAAGGTGGCATGCTGAGACAAACTCCTTCCATCTTCCCATAGGTGAGATGACCATCACACTTGATGATGTGTCATCTCTTTTACACCTCCCCATTTTGGGTCAATTCCCTACATATGTGCCCTTAGAGTACAACGGAGCTGCAACTATTTTAACTGAGTTATTAGGGGTGGAGGAGGCTCGTGGGAAGGCTGAGATGAGGCAGTGTCGAGGCGTCCACGTACGATTGAGTTGACTTCGAGATATATATGCGGAATGTTGCGCTCAAGAGGTTTGGGAGTGTGCTGCTAGAGCTTACTTGTTGCATGTGGTTGGATGCACTTTTTTTGCAGATAAAAGTGCCAAATCTGTATCTGTTTAGTACTTGTTGTTATTCAACAATCTTCGTATGTGTGGTGGATACGCATGGGGAGCAGCAGCACTTACACATCTATATGAGCAGTTGAGGGATGCCTCCTACTTTAACACAAAGCAGTTGGGCAGTTATGTGACACTTGTTCAGGTATGAAACCATACAAATAATTAGCAATCACATGTTACAT
>Ga0123342_1005419_pt1 | contig 18498 bp, 10 predicted proteins | sample Turbeawhitnodule_FD_89960 | JGI IMG/M metagenome (GOLD analysis project Ga0123342, IMG submission 89960) | Root nodule microbial communities of legume samples collected from Mexico - Turtle bean Mexico white nodule | ecosystem: Host-associated > Plants > Roots > Nodule | place: Mexico: Nepantla...
ATATATATATATATATATATATATATATATATATATATATATATATATATATATATATATATATTGTATTTTAATCATAATTTAATTTGATGTAGGGCCCACTAAATAAGCTTTTTCCTTCTTCCTTATTTTGCTATTTAACAAAAGTAATTGTCAGACCTAATTTATGCCCTCTGATCAATTTTTTAATCAGTGTCATAAGCACATGTTAATAATATTAATATATTTCATTAGATTGTTCTAATTAGTAATTTATTTATATATAGATATATAAGTTAAAACTTTTATATTTTAATAATTAATGACCGTTACAACATAGAAAAATTAAAAACATATAAAAAAAATATTAAGAAGTGTCTTTATAGGTAATCTAACTTCAAAATGCTTATTAATTATATTCTTGTTTAACGTTTGTTGTTAAAACACTTAAATAAGACAATAATTTTTTTTAAAAAAACATTATTAAAATAACCCAGTAGAAATCTTCCTTTTGAATTATTATTTTGGACAGTGTGTACTTTTTGTTGTTGTATCCATGGCAAAAGAGTTAAAAATGTAAAATAATTATATATTACCATTGTAAAATAAAATAACTGTGTGGATGAAGGATAAATAAATTTATTAGTGGTGAGTAAAAAGAGACAAAAAATAATGATAACATGAGAATAGAATATATGACTATAATGTTTTTGGTTTGACAGAAGAGAAAAACGATGAAATTGAAGGAAGAGAGTAATAAATAGGTAGGTAGGTAGCTAGCGAGGAATGGTGAGAAAATCTGAGTTTGAATGCTTCAATAGAAGCTGTTCTTGGCTCCTACTTTTCTTCAATGAATCACACGAACTATCACAGCTAAACGACCCTTCCATCACGTCGTTTCGGCTACACTGAACGCACTCAAACTTCCGTTTCTTCAAATTCCCTCGTCTACCTTCTTCGTTCTTCCCTGTCACAACCTCCATTATCACCCTGTAGCATTCTTTCACCTTTTCCTGCAACACACCAACCCCATTTTTGGTTAACAACACTGCTATTTAATGCTGCAAAGTTAATTCAAATTCATGAGATTAAGAGGGTTGTTAAATAAATTTTGTAGGGTCCACTATAAATGGGTTATGCAGGTGGAAATGTTGTTGTGTGTTCTGAGTATTTTAGCCGTGGAAAGTGTAGAAAAGTCCCGTTTTCCATTATTGATAATCAGAACAAAACATTGGTTTAAGACAACGCCAACAACCTTGTCGATTCCGAGAATACCCAGGACCTGATCTTGGTATTCCTCTCCCAAACCAGGCTCCACAACACTCACCACGCGCATCATCGTGGCCGTTGCCAGCACAGAAGGAAGATAACTCATGAATCTTGAGTCTGCAACATTAAACATCAATAACAGCAAACAAGATTGAGAATGTGAATCAGACAATGAAACAAAGGAAGAAAGACGGCATAAGATCTGGTTGGTGGTTGGTGGTTGGTTAGTTACCTGCAAAAACAGAGAGAAGAACGGTCTCACACCTTCTGAGAAACTCCAAGCCCAGATGACCCTTTAAGCCAAGTTTTCTGGTGATGTAATCGAGAAACGAGAGAGGTGTTACTGGGTTCATCTTCCATCCAAGCGTGGAAAGGACCAAGATTTCCATTCTCTTAACCGTTTTCGCTTCGAACAGGTGTTTACTGCCCCCCACCTGAGAGAAGAAACTAACGAGTTAGAATCATTGATCAAAATCTAATATTGGAGATCCCACACTGATGAGAAACAGCAACAAAACAATGTATATAGATGAGATGAATAGACGTACTTGAAGGTCGACGAAAAGGGGCACATGAGTCTCTTCAACTTTGGCTGCAAGAGAGAGACACGCGACTGCAACGAGTTGCGTGAGCCATGGTTTGTCGTTCTGGAATCTGAAGGTGAAGAGGAACCTGTCGAGGTAGTTCACTGCGAGAAGTGCTGTGAGGGTAGAAAAAGAATAGTGGAGATTCACTTTGAGAATCCACTCCACAGCTTCTCCGCGTGAAGAAGCCAAAGAAGGGTTGTTTAGGAGAGAGATGGAAGGGTTGTTAAGGTTTTCTTTGGCGAGAAGAGAAGATAGCTCGTGGGTGTCCCAGAAGAGGTCTTGTTCGAAAAGTACCACATCGGAGAAGTTTGGTTCTGGTGTGGTGCTGATGTAATCATCATCTTCTTCTCTCTGTTTTTCTTCCTCCCAGTGAATGTGGTCTTCTAAGCAGTGTAGGGTGTCTAGTAGGAGCTTTGGGTAATGGTGAGACATGGTTGTTCTAAGAAGAGGTGGTGTAGTGGTGAAGATCTTGGTTCATTGTAGAGGCTTCTCTGTTTGAGAGAAGAGAAAAGAAGAGAAGGAAAAAGGAGTGATAGAGAGAGAGACAGTGACCATAAACTAAAGGACCTTGTTATTTATTGATGATGGGCTTTCTTTTGGAGAAGTTCTTCTTTTTTTTAATTTCTTTTGCTTCAAATTCTTCTTTCCAACAAAAAGTTACTCTCTTATATTAAGTTTAATCATCATGCACAATTAATGGAAAATGTTGACATTATCAATCTATTAAGTTTAGAATAGTTAACTCATAGAGTTTAGAATAATCTATTAAGTTTAGAATATTCTATGTTCTGAGTTAAGTTAGTTTAAAATAATAAATGTCATGAATTGTGAATATAGTCCAACATTGAAGTTAATCATGTTTATATATATATTTTTTCTCTTCAATTCAGGAAGAAGACGTCTTTTAAAATAATAAAATCGTGACATAACTCACATTCAAAACTAACAAAATTTCAAATATATTGATTCATTCTAACGATAAAGATGTTATCTCTTAAATTTATATCTTAATATCAAAACAATATAAAAAATAACTTGATTAAGTTTAATTTTTAAGAATAATGATATATAAACAATCCAAAAATTTTACACAACCACATCAAGAATTATTTACAACTTTTGAAGTTATCAACCTATCATTTTCCAATTCTTAAACTATTAAACATTGGCACCACACAAAAACACAAACTTCATGGACCAGAAATACAAAATTACAAAAGATTGGAATGCCACAATCTTCTAATGCTTTCTAACATTTCAATTTTGATCAACCAGATTCTATTTTTGAATTATTTAGAAATTTATTTCACAATCCTTTTTTCACTATAATTTATTTTATTATCAAAGTGAGATGACGAGGAATTGAATCTTGAATCAGTTTTCTCTCAACTAATACTACCATATTTACCTTAAAAGTCAATGTTCAATAATTTGTTTTATTATATTCTACCGTTGAAACAATGTATTTATAATTATTTTTCCCATTTTAAATTATCAAGTTAATCAAATTTTTATTTTTATTTTTATTTTGTTGATATGTTGGCTTTTGATAGGAGAAGAATTGGGCACCCACTACTTATCCATTGTTCTCTTCTATTTTACCATCAAATTTAGTAATTTGTACTTGAGAAAATGAATAACATTTTACAAAGATGAAACTTTAAATTTATTGGAAAACTATATCAATGGGTATAACTTTTGCCCTTTTACAATTATATTTTAGCTAAATTATGTCATTATTTTTTATGATGAATAATTTATATTACTACAAGTAAAAATATTTTTCTTTCATCTACAAGTGTAAATATTTCAATAAAAATACAAATTTGGATACCTTCATCTATTTTTAAGTTTACGCAAATATATATTAATGTACAAGTGTACATATTTAATTATTTTTTATATATAATCCAAATTTACAATATTTATACCATATAAAAGTTTCTTTTCATATTCTGATTTTGGATTTTTTTTACTTACAGCTTAATTATTTCCAATAGTCTTTAACAAAATACATTAGTGAAAATTATTTTATTTTATTTTTATTTAAAAAATACATGATTTAGATCGCTTGAAGCAGATGTAAATTTGTACTTACGTCTGTGTAGATTGAAAGATTTTTACAGTGAGAAGTCGAAAAATTGGCCTCAGAAAAAGATTTGGATTTATGTTGATGTACGTGGTAGAATATCCTTTCTGTTAGAAAAATAGAAAATTTGTATTGATTTTTATATTTTGAACCTAACTGCATGAGAAAAAAAGAAAAAAAGAAAAAAAGTGAGTTCTTCTTTTGGTAGAATAAAGAGGTTCTGATTATAAGAAGGGCATTAGAAACAATAATAACGTTGCAATGCAACTGAGAAGCACAGAAGAAGGACGAAGAGAGTACAGAGATGGAACCATAACCTTGCGTACTCCAAAATTCTGTCTTAACATGTCACATTCAATGCATCAATTCTTTATCAGAGGATTAGATCAAATATCAAATTTATTTTAAATTATATATTATGAATGATTTGATAAATTTAATAAATTTATTAAAATAGATTTTGATAGATTTTGAATAACTGTAATATTATATTAAAATTAATTTTAAACTTAACTTAATCTTATAAAAATAGTTATAAAAAAATATTTACATTCATTTATATATTATACTATAAAATCTCTTATCATCTTCTAATAGTTTAAACTACTTTTAATAACTTTTGTTTGATCATTAAAACAAATATATATTGGAGGTTTTTTAATATGTAATTCTTTGATTTATGTTTTATATGTATTGTTTCTGCACGTATGGAAGATTCTTTTATGGATCACAATGAATGTATTTCTTTGTTGTGTTTTTTATTTCTTTTTTCTATATTGAAAGTTTTTTCATCAAATTATCTTTATCTTATGTATTTATTTTATTTTGTGGTGTTTTATTTTTTGTTCAGACTCTTCTTATCTTCCTGTAGGTAGAAAGAATTCTATTTCACCATTTTAAATTATTGAGTTATTATTTTTATTTCTTATTTCTTTAAATTAAATTATTTTTCAATGTCTTTAAATTAAAATATTTTTAAATATCCAATAAAAATAATTTAACTTTATTTATGTACAATCAATTTTTCGATAATTTACCAGATCCAAACACAGGTTAAGAGAATTGGTATATGAGATAATAAAATAGTTTCTGGTGAACAATCAAAAAAAAAGAAAAAAAAAAGTTTGTAGCAGAGATGAAATTCAGAAGCATGCGTCTAGTTGATTTTCTGAGATGATAAGTTGCTTTCTCTTTTTTATTTATTTTTCTTTGTTTTGAAATGTTTTTACATCTCTGTAATGGCTCAATCTCCAATAAACAAAGTGGGGGCAAGGTGGGGAAACAAAGAAAGAAATGCAGAGAGAAAAACAGAGGTTGCTATAACTAACAAGTGCATGCAATGAGAACTCATTTGGAATCAAAGAAAAATAGGATTAGAAATTGAAATTACTTTAAATAATATTTATTTTTTAAAATTAAAAATATTAGAAAATACACTTTAAGTTTATTTCAATCTTATAAAATAAATTTATTAAATAAAATTTATATTTATTTATATAATGTTTTTATGATAGATGTGATGCTTATAAGAGAAAATAGTGAAATATTTAAAAGGAGTAGAAGGTGGATGATAGATATGAGATATGATAGTGTGGTGGTTGTGCATTTGGAACCTAAGCTGTTTCTGTCGTGGTTTCCAGCCAACACCATAGTTGCAACAAACTACTTTTTCTCATTGCTCCTACACACACCACACTTTAGCACCTAACTTAGGTTGTCCTCCTTCTAACATGGACCAACTTGTTTTTAAGACTCCAACATGCTCCTCAACTTTTACTTTCTTCTCATAGGTTTTTCAGCTTCATTATTTTTAGCATTCTCCACTAATGTTTAAAGGAAATTTTCCAACCATCTTTCAATGGGTTTATAAGGATTTGATTTTCTTTTGGGGTAAGTTTTAATTTTGTCAAAAATTGTTTTGAGATACAAGTATATCGGTCAAAGTCGAGTGAGTTACATCACTCAATATCAATAATTGATCAAACAAATTGTTAATATTATTGAAAAAATGTGATAAATCAGAAAATATGCTATAATTTTGATAAACATGCGATAAATTAGGTAATGTCACTCTTATACAAAACATTTATTTGATCATGAGAGAACTTTTTACCGGTTTATTTTTTATTGAATATCAGAGGACAAATAAAAAAGGAAAGAGAAGGAGGAGCGACCGAATCCAGAGAGTAAATACGATAAGGAAGGAGAAGAAGAAACATCTAAGAGCTGAGAAACAATTGGTCAAGCCAATGACAGATACTATCTAGACTCTATACAAATAAAAAATAAAATTTATTTGACACTTTAATAATAAAAAATAATCTTTCCACAACTATTTTTTAAAATAATATAACAAATTTTTAGATGTGAAGCGAATAAAAATGGTGTGAAGATTTATTAACCTACCTTTTTTATATTAGTGGTATGAGTTCTTCAATGGGTCCTACCAAGCAATGTATTATGTAAAATGTCATTGTTGTAACACAACCATATCCATTGTAATAGTGTAGAATGTTTTTGAGAATTTTGGTATAGTAGTATAAGAAAAGGAGTGAGTGAGGAAATGAATTAAATTCCAATGGTGTTTTTAAGTTGTGATGAGAAGATAATGATGAATTTTGTGTTGGTTTTGCAGTGTGTAAAAGGAGGTATAACCGTACAGGTAGATGTGTAAGAGTTTGTAGAGACAAAAAGAGGAACTCACACTTCACTGTGGTCAAAGTCCCCACTCTGTGAAGAACCAGAAAGTGCTTCATCATTTCCTTCCTTCACAATAAAATTCAAAATGAATTTCAAAAAGTGAAAAACCCTTTATTGGGACTCTTAAATCCTTTCTGCTGCTGCACCTTCATGGGTACAATGCACAATGCACCATGCACTGGATTAGCTATTAGCTGGCTCACATTCTCATACATACATACATACATGACATGACATAACATAACATAGTGCCATGCATGAATATATTTGTCAGTCATCATAATTCTACACCACTTCTACTCTGTTCCTTGTACAGGTATAATACACCTGCAAATACAAGTTACTCACTTTTTGTTTCTGTTAATTTCTGGAATTTTTTAGATTTTTTTTATAGTCTAATTTGATAAATTATAAATTTGTTAATTATGATTAAATCTAAAAAGAAGTACATGAGTTTGAAGTCAAAACTGTATATTAAACTAAAATAACATAACAAAAGTTTATCTTCTAGGTTATATCTATAATATCTCCATGTCCTCTGTTGACACAAATAAATAAAAGCATTATTTTTCACCAGATAATATTTTACTTCGACAAATAATAAAACTAGGTAATTTAATAAAGGTCATATTCATATACCATAGTACTTAAGAAAAAATAGCAACCTATAAAAACTCTCAAGAGTGTTAAAAATGAAAACAAAATGGTAATAATAACTTATCCAAAATAGAGATATGATGAGTGATCAAAATAGAGCAAAACTATGAAGCAGATAACGAAAGAGGGGTGACAAAAACAAATACAGAGCATTGGAAATAAAAAATTTAAAAATTGATAAAATTTCTAAAAAAATTAAATTGTGAAAATTAAGAAGAAGAAACAATCACAACTTATTATGATATATTGTTTTGATAGTAAGTCCGAGAGATATCATTATTAAAATCATTCATTATATTTAAGATATTATTTGATTCATTCAACTTCTGTTTTCGAATCTCTCTACTCAATACTTGTGTTTTCAAGATTTTAATAATTTTTTATATTATTTGATTCGTTGAACTTCTGTTCTCGAATCTCTCCATTCAATATTTGTGTTTTTAAGATTTTAATAATTTCTTGATATTTTTACTTCGTTAAAACTCAAATTTCTTAACTATATCAAGATAATATTATTAATTCATTATACTTATGATTTAAAACAAATAATTCTTAACTTTAATATCCTTTACCTTTTCTCCTAAATCAGTGTGATAAACTTCACTCCATTAGACCTCATAACAAACTTGGTTCTTAACTAAACACAAATATTCTTTAGATTAGGGAAAGTTTTTCCTAAACATCGACTATTGATCATGACTAGCAAACTAAAAATTATTGATTGATCAAAATTGTTCTCTGTAGCCATAACTTCACACTTACATTCACTTTTTCATTGGGCCCATGTGACCGATTTCTGATACTAGAATTATTAAAACATTTAAGCATTAGAGTTTTACTTTCTCACTCCTTTACTCAAACCATGTTCTTAACTAATATAACCTTGCAACACTTCTGACACTCCTATATGATCATCATCAGATACTAATTAAAACTGAAACAAATAAATTATATGATTAATAAATAAGTGTTTGAGGTGTTAGTCGAAATATCAACGTTTTTATAAAAATAAATAAATAGCACCTACTAACAGACACCATGATCTTGACTGCTTGAACAAAAAATTCTTCAAAAAATAAATTAATTCGTATATAAAAAAGTTCTTTATATAATTTTTAAAATGTAACTCCTAATATGAATATAAATTAATTTTACTTTACAGTTAATTTAATTTAATTTTAAAAAAAATAACTACAGAGAAGTCTGAGATCAAACTCTTAATAATATTATTTCATCTTAAAGTTGCTTAACAAATCATCATACGGCCCAAAATATCAGTTTTGTTGCATTTGCATTGTCGAAATTCTTTAATCATGAATAATGTTGTTATCTTTATCCTAAAAATAATTCATTAACTAGTGTGTGGAAATTTATATATAAATAAACATTGAATTTAAGAACACTTTTTTTTTGTATCTTTATGGTTGACGTAAGTGTGTGGCTACTTCTACCCAAAAAAAAAGGAAAGTGTGGAATTGCAAAGACAAAAGGAAGAATCCACCATCAACACAACTATGCTAATCATACTAACAATGAAAATAAAAATAATTTTTATTTTGATTTAATTTCATTAAGATAAAACTTGGAACCTCATCGCAATTTTATTTTTAAAAAATACCAAAATAAATTAAATAAAGAAGACATATATATAACTACTTATCTACCAAAATATTTCGTCATAATTTTATTTTTAAAATACGTCTCAACCGATTAGAAAAAAAAATATAAACTACTTTTTACTTTAATTATTAAACAATGTGAAATTATATTAGATTGATTGAATTTATTTTAACAATAACAAAATATTTTAAGTTTTATATAATTAAAACAATAAATAAAAAAATTTCTATTTTTTCTTCTTCCTCCTTACCAAACCATGATTCAAAGAAATGTGATGATGAAAAGATGAGTTGTGGAATATTGGTCCACATCGATCGAAAGAGGCCCCACAAAACATATTCGGAGGTTAATGATAATGTTTGGGCGTAATCATAAAACAACATATAGTAAAATTTAATCATAGCCAAGGGTTGACCTTTCTAAACATTGCTCTCTCTTCTCACTTTTCTTGTCACTTCTTTTCACCACTTTTCACCCTTCATCTTCACAATTTCTTTCCATAACAACAGATTCAAACACACTTGCCCAATTGGATTCAGTGTTTGAATGAAGAAACCTATGGAATTCGTTTTCCTTTTCAGAGATAAAGTTAAGGTAAAGAAAATGAAAGTTCTCAGCATGCTTCATCACTCTATCACCATTTACAAAAGGTAAAGTTTTTTGAAACTAACTACCATTAGAGGTCATTTTTAAATTATTGGCAGTTATTTAAAGGCACTGGAAAATGACTGGTCAAAATACACATTGTTGTTTGTGGTACTGTGAAAAATGAAGGAGTTAGGTTATACTGAAAAATCTAACGATTCAGATTTCATCGATGTTGCAAAAAGCATTGTTGATGTGTCAGGATTCCTTACCAAGTGTTGTGTGAAATGAACAAATCAGATTGCACCAAAAAATGAACCATCCACATTCCTCTGATTTTGTAAAAAGCAGTGTTCATGATTATGAATCCTGCAGAGGTGTTGTAAAAAATGAACGATGGAGATTGAATTGATTTGCTAAAATGCTGCAGTTCTGTAGGCTCTTGTACTTCGTGCCATACCAAATTACTGACCCAAATTCCACTCGTTCAAACAAAATTAGCGATCCAGATTGCAATTATTCAAAAATATTGTTTGTCTATTAATTAAAAAAAAAATCAAAACACTCACAGATCTATGAAAACAAGCAAGGATAATTGTGGAAAACACAGTACATTACACTGATATACCACGTCTAAAAATATATATTAATATACTATTTTAATTATTTAATAATACCTTCACTGTAAATAATATTATTCGTGATCAAAAGTTAATATTCTACACTGTTATCAAAAAGATTATTTTAATTCGACATTTCTTTTTACTGTTAACTAATAAAAGTGGGTTCTTGAACTACATAATTTTACACATTTACTAAAAAAAATACGTAAAATCATTACTCATTCTCGTATGCTTACAATTATTTAGAAAAATATTTAAATTTATTAAAAACATTCGAAAAAAACTAATATTTATTTTAATAGTAATTTATAAATTACTTCAATTGCTTTTAATTTTTTAAATTGTTAAGAAGTTATTAATTAAATATTTATAATTTAATAAATATGAATGGTAATTATTATAATATTTATTAATTAGTTAAGTTAATATTTTTATAGCTAATTCTGTTATTAACACACTTGTAAAAGATGAAAAAGAAAAAAATGGTGTGAATCCGAGTTGTATCTCGACCAGAATTCAATGGCGATAATGGGAAAAATAAGGGGGAGAATGTACTGCATTGCGATTGTTTTATACGTATAAAAGAAAACTATAACTTCTGATGCATAATCATTTATTTAAACACAAAATATTGCGCTAAAGCTACAGAATGAAAGACAAGGTCATTTCAAAAATATTGGCTCTGATGTTGGGGTAATTAGATGTTCCTCAGCATCTAGATTTTGTTGGTTGGTGTAAATTGTTAGATTCTGAACTGAAACTCAGCTAACACAAGATAGGAAATTATTCAAGAGCCACAGATTTGTGACCAAAATCAACCCAAAAAGTGTCTCCCATTCTGCGGTCCCCTATTTTTAATCAACCTCATTCCCAAAAAATTCTAAATCAAACACGCTCCTGGTATTTGGAGACAGAAATTTGTGTGTATGTTATAGAACAGGCTAGGGTACAGTTAGATATGCAAAGAAATCTTTGAAACTTATGGTGCTGAAGAACCAATAGTTCCAATAGTTGAACCATCGAAAAAGAAAAATGGAGCCAATAAGGATGTAGTGTCATTGACAGAAAATAAAAAGAATAGCCATTCCAAATAAGAAATAAAGAATCAACTGTTTTTTCAGACGACACTTTTCTACCTCTACATTCTGTAGATAAGAAAAATATCAGATCAAACAAAAGGAAATGGGTGATTAACGTCTCACACTTTGACACTAGAGAATGATGATGATGTGATGATGGCAAATTGTTAGATTTATCAGCAATCATCAAACCAATATATGGAAAGACAGGCACCTCTGTCTTTGGATTTAGAAACACATGCAACTAAATATCTAAAAACCAAACTAGAATTTTTTTCCCCAATTTTGACTTGTGCAATGTAACACTGAACCTAGTTGGACAACCTGCTCGAGGCCCCAGCTGAGTTCGACCCTTTTGACTTTCATTTTGTCTGTCTCAACCACTCCCAAAATAACCCGTGAACAATATAGCTGGACACAATCACGAATCAGTACAATTGTAAGCTTCCCAATTCCGACTCATCTTCCGAAAATTTTGTAAACTTGTGTTGTGTCCGTAGTCAACAAAAAGGTCTAGTCGCACATCCCATGCCTCATATAATATAGGAGTGTGTGTGGTGAAATCAGAGTGTACATTTGCAGAATGTGACGTGGTAACAATTCAAATGTGAGTTGATGTGGTAGCTCTATTCTTTACCTCCTGCGTAGTTCCATTAATTGTCAGAGAATTGAGTCCACGTTCATGGTGAAAATATCCTCCAAACATCTCAGCAGTTCAACATTCCATGCAAATGCAGAGAAACATTTAAAAGATAAATCCTAACAACACCTCTAACACAATACTGGCTATTATTAAAATTGACTGAAATTCATAATTATGGTAATCGCACTTATTAGCTAATTAATCACCTGATTTAGTACTTTTTAGCAATTTTTTTACCAATAATAAAGAATGTTAGAAATAGTAGTTAGAGAGTGTACTGATAACCCCCTTTTAAAAGATGATGTAAGACGAGGCTGAATCCTAATAAAATTGTAACTGTATTAAAGGCAACCAATCCACAAAACATCATTCGTTACTGTCTGCGAGTTACCTAATCATGAACTTCTACAAAGAAAAGTGTTCTGCAAGCTACCTTCAATAATTTTCTACGCTCCCTTGAGAAATAAGCTACACGTCCCGGTCAATTGTCATCTTCTACCATTTACTTCACAAATTGTAAGTTCCAATACATCCATTTCAAACACCCCATCGTTTAGTAAGATCTTTAAGAAACCTTTTATTAACAAACCTTTCAGCACTTATTTGGTACTTATTTTTAATGTATTCCTCAAGGCACACCCGATAGGAGAAGTCGATCCAGCTACCATCAGTTCTTACCACAAAAAGGCACCTTGGAAATAGATATAGAGGATGTTGATCAACCTACAAGAAAATAAAGTAACACAGGTTGCACTTACTGCCAACTTTGAGAAAGAATATACCTAGTAAATAAATAATAGCAGGCGAAGTTTAATAGTTCCGGTACCAATCATGTTAATCTCAGTTTAATAGGATATGCATTTGAAACACAGAAGCTTACAATTACAATTAAATGTTTTTGAAACACACAAACTTACAATTAAAATTAAATGCTTTTGAAACAAAAGCTTACAATTAAAATAGCACTCATTGAGGTTTTCTCAAATTACATCGAGACCTCAGTCTTTTTAAAGTTCTATACAAACCTTTCTTGATTTAAAAACATACATTGTCACCCATTTTCACATTACACAAGCACCCCTTTACGTTAAAATCATTACTTACATGTCATGGTAAGCCTCAGTAAGGGAGACCATTGTAATGATGAAAAAATTAAGTGTAAGTGTAATTTAAAAAAAATCTTAATAGGGTGTGAAATGGTGTCATTTAATTTACTCTAAAAAAATCATCCGACTGGATTTCTTTCATGTATTACCCTGTCAAATATCTATATCCGAAGTCAAGCAACGAAGGGTAAAATGCAATCTATTTTCGGAGGTCCTGTATTCCTTGGTAGTTGGGACTTGGGAGACAAACTTTTGAGTATCGTCAAAGCAAGGGTGTTTACGTTGTTCTCATGTCATTGTACCAATCAGCACAGATTTCATCTGAATCAATAAATTGTATTCACAAACCAACAAAGGCATTGGAGATCAAACGTGTATAAATTTAGTTGAGCTAACTAAAGATTCATAAGCTTCCAGCGCAATACTTATGTACACCTAATGTTCTCAGCTGCATAATATTCTAGTACATTTTGTCAGATTGCAGATAATCTAGATGGCAATAGAAATTAAGTGTTACTTTAAAATGCATCAAAGGCAATGTAGCTACTACTGTTTCAGGATGCAAGAGTGGGAATTGGTGAACCAATGCACTCCAATTCCTCTGTACGAGTAGAAGATAATCAATTTCTAAGGGTTAACATTTTAGCTTAATTACACCCAAACTCCTCTACAATCACTCACGTGTTTCATATCTTCTTCCAGGTTTTATTTGCTACAGTCATCTACTTGATTAGATCAAGTATCCTGTCAGTTTGAGGCTGGTGTAACTGTCATTTATAACAAAGCAATCGTTTATGATTGTAGATCTTTTCGTTGACTTTGGTTACAGAAAAATGAGGTGTCACAATGCCACATCCTCAAAAAGAGCATCAAGTTGATTACATCTGACCACAGATATTTGATTTCCCTGGTTTGAAACCTACAGGGAAATTAATGTCACAATTGAACATAACAAGTTTTACGCAAATTAATTTGAACGTCATTTTGAAGATTTACCTTACCGCATAAACTTAAAAGTATATAGTATTAACTCAAACTACAAGCATAGCCCTCCTATCCTATCAACACATAAAAAAAAAAATGAAACAAATAGCATTCTGCATATTTGTAGTTTGAGGCCATGCGTCAAGGAGCAAGCAAGAGAACATCCCTTTGACATAGGTTATTAAATTGTTTCACATTAAGAGACTTAACAGTCATGGATTTTACAGAAAATCTTTGTTGATTAATCAAGACTAAAAATTACTAACTGTTTCTTGGATCTTCCAATCTGTTTTCATGGACAACACAACACTGAACACGTTAGAAACTTTGGAGTTAGCAAAAGCCAGTTGAACAAAATCAAACGAATGGCTTAATTATAATTTTAAAGCAGCTCCATATTTTCAAGAGATTGACTTCACAAGCAATAAAAAAACTGAGTCGGACAGCAATATAAGATAATGATTTTCATGTGAAATCAATATAGAGAATAGGTTAGTTGAAGGTTTAGTCGATGTACTTGAGGAGGGTATTTTCCTAGTAGGGAATGGGTAAGGGTATTTTGAAACCATGAGATGTATTTTAAGAACTAGACTGGTGTCTCTACTAGCCTGTTTGGTAGAAGTGAACAGTAATATATGAAATTGGGGTTGACTGATCATACTGGTGCAGAATTACAAACTGTTAATAAAAAAAAGGGGGTCATTTTGAAACATTATACCAATCTGGAGCTTTCTACCATATCACCTGGCGATTTCCAATACCAGGTGGCAATATTTCTTTTGAAAGCCCTTCAACCCACTGCTCTCTAGTAGAGTTCCAGCCAAGCGAGGCATTTTCCAGCTAAGCTCTTCACACAATTGCTCTGTACAGCACACAATGTGTTTCATGTTCTGCAAGGCATTTTCAGTTTTCATTTCCTGAGTTCTTAGTCTTGCATGTCCTTTGAGCTGTAGCCTTGACTTTCATTTTGGTGTAGTACTCACTCATCATCTTAGTTGCAGGACAGGTCTCTGTTCTGTTTCGTTGCTCATTTTTTTATTTTCTTTTCTTTTGTGTGTTTAGAGTTCTGAAGACTTAACTTCTTATGGGTCACCACAAGTCATGATACCATCCACTCAGCCACAGGGAACAGCTCCATAGAGCACTTCTGCTTCAGTATTTTGTGCAGTAGTAAAACTACCAGTGCTAACCTTGATTTGACACCACATAATGGCATTGGAGAAACTGTAGATAGATGTCTACTTCGAATGAGTGTTTCAAGTCTACACGAGCAAATGACAGTAAGGGTATAAAAGGATAATTGACACTATACTTAAGTCAACCTTTTGAAATGGTGTACTTTCCTTAAGCCCATGGAGTCCTTGCGCATATTCTTATGCTTGTTGATAATTAAAAGACCAGGAATATGCAACATATATGAAGCAATTGATAGGAACAGGGCAGCTATTCAAAAAGGTTTCAACGGAAATAAAGTAAAGTACAGAGACATTTTTTATATAATTTAGAATGTTAAATGACTAATTTTATAGTTCCATACTATGATTGTTAAAGTAACCTTATTAATTCATTGAAATCTAGAACACATTACAAAAACACACGCACTAAGAGAAGGAGGCTTCACACTTGAGCAACAAAAGTTGCAAGAATCAGTTATTATTAAATTAACCAAGCTCTCAAAAAAACATTTTGATAGTTGAAATATAGTTGAGAGAAGCTGCTGAAGATAAGTCGGTTTTTCATGATGATACTTGGGGTGTTCTTTCTTGCCAATGTAATAAGGACTGGTGAGCGTTTAAGATACACTAAGAAGCAAGAGATTGAAGGTGGCAGCTCCTTCCACGTCTTCAAACTCTAGGGGTAAAGGAAGTGACGGAAGTTATAGATGAGTAAAGAATTGAAAAGGAGGATAAATCTTCAAAGTTAGCAGCCGTGAAGTGACTATGAATAAAAAGTTTTGGAAGATCTTGGAGATGAAGACTCTGCTAAAGAAAAACTTGCAACTAAATTCGAGTATTTAGTTACCTTCAGCATTAGAGGCATAAACTTGAAACTCTGCTGTCACAAATGGTAGCCATGAAGAGTTCAAAACACATTGACATTCCGGTTGAGGACATTTTACTAAAACCTTTTTACAAGCAGTTGGCTGGTTAGAGTTCACGTAATTTAGGAGAAATTCAATCAGAAGTCACAAATTGATATAAACATGCCTAGGTAAAGCAACCAACTGGTATCATACATAAATACATACTAGACATTAAAATAATCATGTAATTCACTTCAAATAACATTATCACGAAAGAATAAGAACCTATACATCAAATTAATCATGCATATTATTCACTCCACTTACCATAATGGCACCCAAACCACTCCCGATTTTATCTTCATAATCTGGATGATGAATAAGAACGTTCTCTGCTATGGCTCTTTCATCCTCCATAGTCAATAGCTCCCCGTTCTTGTACCTGCAAATACATAAACGACGTCGTTTCTCGGTTCACAAACAACATCCGAAACTCGTAATCTTAACCCTAGTGAACTGACTGAATCTCAAAATACCTTGGAGAGAAGAGAATATGTCTAGTTAGCTTAACGATCGGTTCAATGTCTCTCACAATCTTCTCTTCTTTGTCCATCCATTCAGGATCATCCACCTCGACGTCGGAGCCGCGGGTGTGGGTCCCGCCTGATGCGTTCTCGGTAGCTTCTGCCGGCGATGAGGTGGTACTGCACCACAGAAGGTGGCTCTGAGGCGGCGCCACCGTGAGGCCTTGGAAGCTACAGAGCCGAAGTCGGCGAAGCAGAAAATGCCTAGCGGCCATTACTGTTGGTATCAGTTGGTGCGTGAGTTTTGTTCCTTAGTTTTGGAATTTGGAGGGTTCGTGTGTCTGTGCAATGAACATGTACAAAAACACTTGCACACAAGCTCTTCAACCCCAATAAGAAATATTATGTTATAAAAATCAATTATTATTGTTTACACTGTACACGTAATTCTTTTATAAAATATTAGTAGGAATAATTTTATTATTCACATATTTATATTAATAATATATTTTTTTTAAATTAAAAAATTGTTTTGTTAACTATATCTAAATCTTAATTATCTTAATTGAGTTTCACTAAGTATACACATTGCGAATATTATTTGGACATTGGTCACTCTTAGTTAAGACAACTCGAGTATTATTTGAACATACAATTACTCTTACATAAATTATGAAGTATAATTTGGAATGTAACTAATCCTTGTTAAATCATTGAGTATTGTTTAGAACGCACTATTCTTGACTAAACTTGAGTATTCTTTAGACCTAGTCACTTCAAGCTAAAACACAGGTTTACGAAGAAAGTGATCTAAAAGACCGTAGGATTGTTCACTATAAATAAGAGTTATGTCTTACGACATATACAAAGATTGTACACTATTCTAGATAGTTATTGACACAAACAATATTTAGAATGGTTCTTTGAGGATCTACACGTATTATAAAACAATAACGTCACCATCAAGTTTTTATTTAAGAAGTACCATCAAATTAGGATTAGGAAGGAGGATGAATAGAAAAATGTCTTTAAAAAAAATATGGATTATATGAGCGACTTGTGATGTCATTTAGACTAACTAATGCTCCAAACACTTTTATGATATTAATGAATCATATTTTGAGAGAATTTCCAGACAAAATTATTGTGGTGTATTTTGATGACATCTTGATCCATAACACTGGTCTATAATTGCATGTGAAACATTTTTGTGTTGTTTTGAACGTGTTTAGAAAGGAAAAGTTATATGTTAATATTGAGAAATGCACATTTCTTTACTTAACAAAATGCAGTTTTGGGTTTTGTGGTAAGTGCAAAATGGGTTCAAGTAGATTAAGAAAAATCAAAGGTTATCCAAGAATGACCTACCACTGAAATTTTGAGTAAGGTTAGGAGCTTGTATGCCTTAACTAATTTTTATAAAAGATTTTCAAAGAATTTTTGCACTTTGGCAGAATGAGATTATTAAAAAAAATATGTTAGGTTTAAATAGGAGGAAAAACAAGAAAAAACCTTTTGCTATCCTTAAGCATGAATTGTCTAATGCCCCAATCTTGCATTACCAAAGTTTGCAAAGTCTTTTGAAATTGAATGTGATGCATCTAATGTCGATACGTATAGGGGCTATTTTAATGTGAGAATATAATCAAATTGCTTATTTTAATGAGAATTTAAATCTAGTGACCCTAAATTATCCCACTTATGATAGGGATTTAGTGAGAGCATTACAAACTTGCAAAACTATCTTTTATCTAAAGAATATTTTATTCATAGTGATCTTGAGTTTTCAAATTACTCAAAAGACAAAGGAAAATTAAATAAAATACATGCCAAAACAATTTCTACATGTCATAAAGTGTAAAAAAAGGAAAGGAAATATTGTGAGTGATGCTTTGTCTATAAGACACTGATAGAATAGAATATTAAGAATAGAATATTTTGTCATTATTGCTTATAATTAGTCCCTTGTAATTAGGCTGTCATTATTGCTTATAATTAGTCCCTTGTAATTAGGCTGGACAATAATTCAC
>Ga0123342_1005420_pt1 | contig 18497 bp, 15 predicted proteins | sample Turbeawhitnodule_FD_89960 | JGI IMG/M metagenome (GOLD analysis project Ga0123342, IMG submission 89960) | Root nodule microbial communities of legume samples collected from Mexico - Turtle bean Mexico white nodule | ecosystem: Host-associated > Plants > Roots > Nodule | place: Mexico: Nepantla...
ATTCTGTTTTGTTAGTTGAGTGTGCTTTAAATGATTTCCAACTGAATACGCTCCTCTATTAAATGCTTTGACCAATCTTTGAAAGATATAAATAGTTTATTTATGTTTTATAACAAACAAGAACAATAGATTTGAGTTTTTCAGTCGTGAAAGATTGCTTTCAAGTTTTGAACATTCACGTTCAGCTTTGGGTTTTCTCAAGAGAGAGTAGAATATGATTACATCTGTATTGATTTCAGATTGTTCTGTAAACAAATGTAATTCGTTATGAGTATTCTGTAAATTCTGGTGTTGTTGCCAAGGAGTGTTGTGTGCTCTTGAGGTGGTCAAGATCAACATTTTTTTTGTGTGTTGTGCTAAAGAAAGTGTGTTTCTTGAAGGGTTCAAGGTCACTTCTTTGGTGGTTTGTGTGTAATCTGTTGTGATTGCTTAGTGGATTGCCCAGTGGCTTATGGGGACTGAATGTAGCTCTTGGTTTAAGAGTGAACCGGTATAAACTATTTGTGTATCTTTTTCTTTTCTTAAACTCATTTAAATTCAGTTGTTATTGTTTTACTGGTATAAATAACTGATTGTTTTTTTGGTACTTTGTTATTTTGTGCTTAATTTCTTGGCTTACTGAATTTATGATTTAGTTTCATACAAAGGATTTTGTTTGAGCTGAAAAAGTTTTCAAAACCCCTCTTAAACAATTCACTCCCCCCCTCCAGCCCCCCCTCTTAAAAAATCTTGTAAATCCAGCTACTTGATGGTTTTCAAAAAATTGATCAACCTTCGACTCTAAATATACCTTCGCATTTTTATGCCCACAAAAATAAAGGAGGCTTATTTCAGGTTCAATAGAATCTTGGATGAAAAAATTCCTATAATATGTTCGTTTCTTATGTGAATTCTTTCTATATTTATAATCTTCAACCTGAATTTTAGATCTTTCTCTATTTTTTTTCTTGGAATTTCATAAATTTTGAAAACATTTTTTTGCAAATCAGACATTTCTAATGTTTGTTTTTGTTAGTTTTTTCATGTATCATAGACATTATTAAAAACATTGAATATGAAGATTACCATGAACACTAGATTGATGTAATGGATCAGCCATTGTTGAATCTAAGAATGGCTCTAGAATGAATTACAAAATAAAATTCTAGAATGGACAGACACTAAACAATCTAGAATTTATACAAATTTTTTCAAAAACTATTTTTGTATGAAATTTTTATCTAAGAACATCAACACAATATGTGATCAATCGCAACAAATTTTGCGTCAAACAGATGTATACTTGATGAGAAACAAATCAAAATCCTTAGCACTATGGTTCAGAAATTGAAACTATTTTTCAACACTGGTAGAGAGGACCCAAAAATTTATTGCAAAATAAATTAAAATAAATTTGAGGCTCAAATTTTTAGCACAAATGGAAAACATCATAAGAAAAACTTTGGGCAAATAAATTTCAGACCGAGAACAATCAACATAGAAAACTTGTTTTTCTTGGCAAAAAAAGTCCTGGCTTTTTTTGTTTATATTTTATTTTATTTTTTGAGGTGCCTTTTCAACTAGATTTAAACAACATCACAATGAACTTTTGTAAATTTTAAAGATTTTCTTACTGAAAAACAAACTCGGAATAAATTGTCAAAATTGAAACAAAAACTTGAAAAATATAGACAAGAAGAAAAACCTACGAATCCAAAAATAATAAGAACAAACTACAAGACACAATGAAAAATTATGTAATAAAAAACACTAATGAACAAATAGTACTCATGAAATCAAATATTACAAAAGAAAAAGACTCAAAAGCTTATACAAATTTTATGACAAAATCACTGATATCTGGTGTGTGCTTCTAAGAGGCATTTTAACAAATATACAATAAGTGAAAAACTATAATTATGTGAAAAGAAAATATTTGAATACTTAAATATAATACTTGAAGTCAGTTAATAAATCAAATTACATGTAAACTAAAACTACTATTCAATCAAAGCTTATTGTGTTGGAAGCAATTCCTTGAAGCATGATAAGAAAATTACTTTCTTCCATCACAACATATGCTCAAGAAAAAACTTAAACAAGACACATGACTCTAAAACAAAGGTGTTAGAATTCTTAGTGTGAGTTTGAGTGCCACATTGAGCAGGAATAAGCAAGATGAGTAGAAGGCCCACAAACCCATTGTCTTAAGGTTTTGGGTTAGAGATGGCGCCTCTTATATGATTTTCTCATAGCTCATTGGTGTCAAGTCTCTCAATCATTTCCCTTCATAAGAACCTAACAAACTGGTGCAATGAATGTGAATCGAAGATGTAAGTGGACTAAGAATCATAGAGTTGAGGATTTTTTATACCAAAAGTCTTACGAAAAAAAATAAGTGATTCTCATTGTGATAAATTGCTAAAGGAAATGTATATCAATGTGGAAGAAACTCGCACGAGAGAATGAGATTGTTAAGAAATTCAAGTATGAGTTGGAGTCTCGCATTAGATAAGAATGAGTAGGATAAATAATATATAAGAAAGAAGATTTTTAAGTGATGAATAGTCTCCTAATATAGTGAAAAAAAAAGTTATTTAATTGATATAGTTCAAAATAGTTCAAGTAAAACATTATAGTGCTATAAAAATTAAAGGTTCTACATATGATGATAGTTGAGTTATAAATTGACAAGGACTTAAACCCAATTTTTGAAGAAATATTCAAAGTGTTCTCATTTGTCAAACTATTAATGCAAAATAAAAAGAACTAAAAGACAACCTAGTGCAAAGTGTTTATTTTTTCAATTCAAGAAATCAAATCATCTTTGCTTCAAATTTTAAAATTAAAAAAAAAATATTAAAAAGAAAGTTTCTTTTAAATAATATACTTTAATTATCAAATAGTTCACATAAATAAAATACTACTTTTATATAATATTATGTACCTTAATTAAAAGTTTAGATTCAACTTACAAGAAGGACCTTCTTTTAAGTGTGATATGGTTATAAAAATAATTGAAAAAAATGCTTAAGTTTCAGCATATACTTTCACAAATTATACGAAATTCAATAAAAAATATACTGCTAAATTCTAATATGTATATATATTATATATATATATATATATATATATATATTATATATATATATATATATTTAATTTCCACTAAACTATAAAGTATAACCACAAAGTTGAAAATATTTTCCTATACAATTGATAATTATAAAAATATATCAACTAAGTGATAATCATAAACATTTTTTAAATATTTAATTAACATCAAATGATAAAAAATTTCTAATTCAATCTCATACTATTTATATTTATAATAATTTTACAAATATATATATATATATATATATATAAAATTAGTCAAGCAACCTGTGCATGCATATGCAGAGGTTACTACTTCCGATTTGAAACAAATAAACATCTTTATTTAAAACCTCCTTCACTCATTCCAAATTTAATTCGGTACTTTTGAATGAACTTAAAAATTCACCATACTTTAGCTCTTACATTGATAAGGTCAAATTCAATACGTAAATTTTATGATTAAAATTATAAGATAAAAAGAAGAAAAAACTTATTTGCATAATATAATCAATTAAAAAAGTCAGATACCTTGATAAAGTTTACAACTCATCCTGTATAAAATAAACTAGAAATAGAAAACAAACGACGTTTCATAAATCCTGTATAATGTATTCCAAAGTCTTCAAATTAACAAACGTTTGAAAACTGATTTTACAACAAAATCATTACTCTGAGACAAGCATGTTTTCTAAGCATAGGATTTGAAACGGCACTTGAGGGTGAACAATTGCCTCATATTACTGTACTCCACAAACCCCACCCCAATAACATGCCCAAAATAAAACACCCCTTGAAAACCACATCAGTCACTTTCCTCTCATGATCTTCATGACAAAGGATAAAATATCTTGAGTTAAATCCCTAGCAAGCAATTAAATAAACTTAAAGACTTCTGCCATAAGTGTAACTTCAAGAATCCAATTATAGCATGCATCAGGTGGGATTATCATTTTTCTTTTAAAATGACATATTGTGAACATGAAATCATTCACACTATACAAAGATATTGGTGGTTACCTAAACGACCTGTGACAAGGATATTTGCAATGCCTGCTATGACCTAATGAATAAATTATAAAAACTAGCCTTTTCCAAAATCAAAATACCTTTGACAACTAACATAGGTTACCTCCTTAAGTAGCAATGTATCTCAGTTCTCAAGTGTCTTCAGAGGGCAATGTTCCAACGCAAGAAGGGCTATTGCAAAAGCATGGCAACCCCTTTGACCTTTTCCTGATTTCTCCATAGCTAAAAGTAAGCTCTTCATCTACTGGGATATCTTTTGAAGCAAAGAAGCATAGGCGAGGGAACAAAGCTCCTGAACTTCTAACTAGCTTTGTGCTTAAATTACCACCATCACATGAATGATTTACAAATCGTGCAATGTTTCCTATTCTTGTCGCATCGATATTCAATCTCAGACATGCCTTTCCAGAAGGAAGATGTTCCCTCACAACTAAAAGAGCTGAAGAGAAACGGCCCTGCAATGCCAGTTCATCATAGTATTGATGTCTCCTCTGGGCTTCCTTGGTTGTTAGGAGTTCACCTTTTATTACACAGGAAACCATGATTTAATTTTACACACGCATGAGGGGATTAAAAACAGTCATGCATAAGAAACAACTAAAAGATTCAAGAAAGTATCTGACAATGGCTTAGAAACAGTAGAAAATAGTTTCTACCAATCTTCATATAATTCTTAACACACAATGCAACATTCCATTCTCGAATATCTCACAAAAGAAAGTGCCATTCAGTTCCTTATTTTAGTCAAATTATCAAGGGTACCTTGAGTATCCAGTAATTTGCAAATTATTATTACTCTCCATATAATAATTGATTAGTTCGCAAATCACCCCACCTCTCCCACCATACCATTCTATCAGCAGTAAACTCAACTATTCCATCAGCGCATCTACGGATCTCAAACATTCTACTCGACATATTCATTTCACCTCCCAAGTGGGTTACTGCGGGAAAACTAAAATAACAGAGAAAGAAGAATGGGTAATAGAATGAGAAAAATGCTCACCTAATATGATCTGAGGGGTCCATGTAATTTTGGGTATTCTATAATTTCTATTATATTTTTAACTAAAAAGTACCAGCTGCACTTGAAAGAATTGTTATCAGTCCATTTTCTTTATTTCTCGTATTCTCCCAAGTGCAGCCTTCTATACTTGTAATTAAAAACATAATAAAAATTATAAGAAAACCCAAAATTACATGGACTCCTCTAGATCATATTATCCCCAAGTCAGAAAAGTTCCATTGACTCGAATTTCTGTTTCCAAAATCTGACACGATCCCCTTCAAACAATTCCCCAACCCCAATATAACAGAATCAGACAGCACTCCTCTCTCCACTGAAAGAATATTATGCCCCACACTGTTTGGACCTTCGATGGTATGTCTTAAAAGGCCTATCCCACTTAGAAGGTAGATTCCTAAGTTACCACATGCAAATACCCAAGTTCATTTCATTTACTAGAGCAAAACCACATTAAAGCTTCAAAGCATTAAGAGATTCCTTATATGGAAATATTCGATCAAGTCAGCACCTCAACCATGACCCCATAGTCCATCATCAATACTAGCTACTACAATTACAAATAGTATATAGCTCAATTAACACTTAGAACTCTCATGTCATTTGTTACACTATAGGAAATAGACAAACATTGGGCTAAAACTATTTTTGAGATAGCATGGTGTCTTGTATTGAGAAAATGGAATCAACATAATAAATAAAGAAGATTTCAAATCCTCTAAAATTAAAAAAAAATGATACAAAAATAAACAAAAATGTTCCTAGCAATACATATATAATTTAGATATACTTGATTATAAAACTTTGCACCTTATAACATTCTTCCTCATGCTAGAGCATATATGTCAGACGTGTTCAGCTTGCTGCAAATATGATTAACCCTTGGTCCTCTTAGAGACTAGGTAAATATGTTCGCCAGCTATTCACTAGAGTTGACAAATCTAGTGGGGATCTCTCCAAACTCCAACTTTTCTCTTACAAAATGATAATCTACCTTAATATGTTTGGTTCTCTCATATACAAGATTAGAGGCATTGTTTAATGTTGCCTAGTTGTCACGTATAAATTGAATTTGAGATTTCCTTTTTCAAATTTAAGCCCTTTGAGGAGTTATTTTAGCCATATGAACTTATAAGTGACTAATGTATAATTGTTTGAGGCAATACAAGTACCTATGAAGATGACATACCATATCAAATGACTCTCCTAAAAATCCAGAAGGTTGCTCCATGTAGACTTCCTCATCAAGATCACCATGTAGAAATGAACTCTTGATGTCAAGCTAAAATAGAGTCCAATGATGAATAGCTACAATGGAGAAGAGAAGTCAAATAGATGTCATTTTTGGAATAGGTAGAAAGTATTAGTATAATCTTGTCCATAAATTTGTGTATGCTTTTCCAACAAGACGAGCTTTATGGCAATCAATGTTACCATCAAGACCTATTATAAGTGTACAACTACCAACACCTAACAATTGATTTCTCAGTTGGATGAGGAACCAACTCCTAAGTACTACTACTTTGAAGGGCACACATCTCATCAATCATCCCTTGTTAGCACTGTGGGTGAGATAAAGATTCATCTTAAGACTTGGGAATATAAACAGAAGATAATGAGGACAAACAAGTATAATGTATTGTGGAAAGTTAATGACAACTAAGGTTAGTAAGTATAGTGAGGAGAATAGTTGTCGGTAAAGCATATACCTTTCCGAATAGCGTATACAATAATCCAGATAGAGTCGGGGAAGGATCAATCATGACCTTTACTATATCATTATTCATAGAAGAAGGGACTTGCACTACAATGTTACTAGGCTATGGGCGATGTTGATATACCTGAAGAAGTATTAGAGAAACGTCCCGAGACATGTTAGAGTTATCTGGTGGTAATGAAGAAAGATTGCCACAGGTGGGAACGTGACTACATGTCTTTATTAGAAGGGACAAGTATAATATAGGACAAACTCAAATAAAAAGACATCAATAAATAAAAAATATTGATTAAGATTAAGAGAAAACCATTCATACCCCTTATGGGAACAATGATATCCTAGGACGACAATTTTGAACAACCGAGGAGAAAATTTATCTTGATCAAGTGTGAGGTTATGTATAAAACATCTGGTACTAAAAACACATGGAGAAGACTGTTTAGAGGGGAATGAGGAAAAATGACAAAACAAGGTACTTGATCAATCAGGATGGATGATGGAATCAGGTTAAATGAGATAATATACTATTAAAACGACCAAATGCCTCACACTTGACCTGAATTCTAGAAACTCTCTCCCATGTGCGGCACCTCACTCTCTTAACCTACCTTCCAGAAGTTTCCTTCATGTTGTAGCCCCCCTCCATGCACTCCTGCTCACCAAGGCACTAGTATCTATAAATCGGGTGTCTCCCCTCTTGTAAAAACACATTGAATGAATAGTAAAGAAACTTTGCTTCAATGAGCCTTGAGTTTTCCCTAAATTCCTTTGAGTCTATCTTGGCAGAGATGGCTACAAGTGGCGACTCACATCCTCACTCATCTTGGAGCTCTCTCCCCCAAGCGACGTGATTCACCTCCATAATCTTCTTTAACTATTTTCTTCTTTTCCTTTCATTATTCCGCCATCATGCTTTCCTTTGTTAGTTCTTTATCTTCCTTTTAATTCGGTCATTTCATTCCCTTTGTCTTGCTTTAATTATGTGTTCATCATCATCATAAAGAGTGTGTGTTTTTCTATTTTCTCTTTGAAAGAGAACCTTCACACTTAACCACTTGGTTAAGTTTGTGTCCATTGGCAATTTTCACTGAGTTTCACCATATCTTGTTAATCAAAAATCACAATCCAAGTAAAAACCTCTAAAAATGTGCAATTCTAAAATCAACTCCCATCAGGATGGCTAGTAGGTGATGTTGGCCGAATTGTGTTTATGCCTTTGGGGTGGATCTTGTTCGCTTTATGATATGGAAAGGTTAGAAGCTCAACAAGATTACACAATAATTGCAAGAAATGGAATGGAATAAAAGACAATGGGTGAAGGTGCAAATGGAAAATGAAAATAAAAGATGAGTAAGGACGGGTGGTGAGTTCATTACCAAATGAACACATCCACTAAGAGACGACAATGACCCTTGAGGGTCTCTTAAGACCAATGTTGTTAAAATCGTAACTCGTAGATGGATCGGAGAGGGGGAAAAAAATCGTAACTCGACTCAAAAGAGTTACTATACATAAGATAATTAAAAATAGACTCATATTTATGAAATTGTCCAAATATATAACATAACTAAATGGTCCAAATACATAACATAATTCAAAGTAGATTCAACATAATGTTTAATACAGATAAACTATCCAACTAAATCATTCATATTAATTATAGGATAATCATCTTGGTCTTCCAAAAGACCTTCATTTTCATTATCATCAATTGGAGGAACTTCCAAATCATCATCATTTGGAGGAACCTCCAAATCATTTGTTCCTCTAGTAGCATCATCTTCAAGTAATATGTCTTCATCTAAATCATATAATGTTTCATTTTCCTCCACAGTCCATTCATCATCAGAAGAAATATCATCAATAGTATATTCTTTTGTTTTTCTAACATCTTTCTTCTTCGTCAATCTTGAATTAGTCATCACAAACACCACATCATTCATAGTCATTTGGTGTAAACGATTTCTTTTCCTAAGGTACCTAAATAATTATTAAACTAGTTAACACATCATATGATCATCTAAAAAATAGTTATGAAATCACTTTCAATAATTTAAATTATTACCCTTTCAAAAGCACTCCAATTATGCTCACAGCCAGATGAACTACAAGTCAAATTCAATACTCTAATTGCAAATCTTTGTAGTTTTGGATGTTGATCACCATATGATTCCCACCATTGTGATGAAGATTTGGTTTTGAGTCCAAGTTGAGCTAAGGGAGCTCCATACAATCGAGACTTGATCTTGAAACTCTATAATTTAAGATCAATTTTACCCATCACACCAAGGTTTCTCACCAACATCTCCAAACATTCATATAGTCCACGTATCACCTCATAATCAACTTTAAAGTTAGGATGATAGTGTAACATGATATTAAAATAATAGCCTATAGCATGCAACGGCCTATGAAATTGGTTGTCCCATATTTGATCAATGATTTCCTAAAGGGGAGTGTAGCTAAATAAGATAAAAATAAATAAATAAATCTCCAAAACAAGTCTATATATCTAATTGAGAAATCAAATATAGGTAAATTACCTTTTACTAACTTCATTGAAGAGACTTTGTATCTTCTCTTTTGCAATATCCATCTCTTCATAAATAAATCTCATGGCTGGTTTCTCATCTGAATCAACCATGCGCAACACTTTAATCAGGGAAAGAGCACCCATCAAACAATTTAAAATGTTTTTCCAAAATTCTTTGTCCAATATCAAATTTTCCACCAACCCTCATCTCTAGTTTTTGCAAATTGACTGGATTGCCACTCCGAGGATGTGAACATCTTAATAAGTGATCATTTATTATCATTCAAACATCCTAAACTCAGATAAGAGGTGGCAAAACGAGTACTGATTGGTCTTATCAAATCTTTTCCTTCACTTTATTTGTGCAACAAAGAGATAAGACCAGTTCTTGAGTAAATGTAGGTTGTAATTTTCTTACCATTGAAGATTGTGTCGTGATGGAGTAGTATTTTCTTTTCAAAATCTTTCAACATCAAATCAATGCAATGAGCTGCACAAGGGGTCCAAGATCGCGAGTGTTGTTAAGATCGTGATCTTACGATCTTTTATGCAGAAGACATGTTGGATCGGTGCTGGATCGGAGCGATCCGGCGATCCATGGGCCTCCACGATCCATGACGCGAGCCCAAAAAAACCCTAAAACCTAATAAAACCCTAATTTGAGTCTCAGAAACCCTAATCCTACAACATAACCCTAATTTGAAGAACATGTGCTTCTTTCGCGTCGTTTGGCCGTCGATCGTGGTCACCTTTCGCCGCCGCCGCCGCCGCCGTCCGCACTACGTGTTGTCGCCGCTAGCGGTGTGTTTCGCCTTCGCCATTCACGCGCTTCCACCACCGTGCACGCGGCCTTCGTCACCTCGCACGACCGTCGCACTGCCTCCGCCACTGCTTGCGCGATTTGCTCTGCTCCGACACTGCTCACGCGATTTGGGTTATATGTTATAACTTATAATGGCAAGTGGAAGGACTGATCCAGCATGGAAACATTGTGTGTTTGTTGATGGAAAAACAAGGAACTTAAAATGTGAGTACTGTGAAAATGTTTTGACAGTAGGGGTTTACAGATCAAAGCACCATCTAGCAGGGACTTCAAAGGATGTAGGAGCTTGTGTATCGATGCCAGAAGATGTTAAAAAATAAATGTTGGATATTGTTGTTAACCTGCAGGTGAGTTTGTTAAGGAAATCAATCTCTATAGAAGATAGTAATATTGGTCACACAGAAGAAAGTGCTAGAAAAAGATCAAATGGAGAAGAGATTGGGGACTCATCAAATATGGTTAGGGTTTAGGGTTTGGGGACCCCTTGTGTAGCTCATTGCATTGATCTGATGTTGAAAGATTTTGAAAAGAAAATATCATTTCATCACGACATAATCGCCAATGGTAAGAAAATTACAACCTACATTTACTCAAGAACTGGTTTTATCTCCTTGTTGCACAAATATAGTGAAGGAAAAGATTTGATAAAACCAGCCAATACTCGTTTTTCCACCTGTTATCTGAAATTAGGATGTTTAAATGATAATAAATGATCACTTATTAAGATGTTCACATCCTCGGAGTGGAAATCCAATCAATTTGGAAAAACTAGAGATGGAAGGTTGGTGGAAAATTTGATATTGGACAAGGGATTTTGGAAAAACATTTTAAATTGTTTGAGGGTGTTCTTCCCCTGATTAAGTGTTGCGCATGGTTGATTCAGATGAGAAACCAGTCATGTGATTTATTTATGAAGAGATGGATATTGCAAGTGATAAGATACAAAGTCTCTTCAATGGAGTTAGTCAAAAGTAATTTACCTATATTTGATTTCTCAATTAGATATATATAGACTTATTTTGGAGATTAATTTATTAATTTTTATCTTATTTAGCTACACTCTCCTTTGAAAAATCATTGATCAAAGATGAGACAACCAATTGCATAAGTTGTTGCATGCTGCAGGCTATTATCTTAATCTCATGTTACACTATCATCCTGACTTTAAAGTTGATTATGAGGTGATACGTGGACTATATGAATGTATGGAGAGGTTGGTGAGAGATGGGTAAAATTGATCTTCAATTATAGAGTTCAAGACCAAGTCTCGATTGTATGGTACTCCCTTAGCTCAGCTTAGACTCAAAACCAAAACTCTATCACAATGGTGGGAATCATATGGTGAAACCATCCAGAACTACAAAGATTTGCAATTAGAGTATTGAGTTTGACTTGTAGTTCATCTGGCTGTGAGCGTAATTGGAGTACTTTTGAAAGGGTAAGAATTTAAATTATTGAAAGTGATTTCATAATTATTTTTTAGATGATCATATGATGTGTTAACTAGTTTTATAATTATTTAGGTACACATTAAGAAAAGAAATCGTTTACACCAAATGACTATGAATGATGTGGTGTTTGTGATGACTAATTCAAGATTGACGAAGAAGAAAGATGTTAGGAAAACAAAAGAATATACTATTGATGATCTTTCTTCTAATGATGAATGGACTGTGGAGGAAAATGAAACATTATATGGTTTAGATGAAGACATATTACTTGAAGTTGAAGAAGATGATACTAGTAGAGGAGCAACAAATGATTTGGAGGTTCCTCCAATTGATGATAATTTGGAAGTTCCTCCAATTGATGATAATGAAAATGAAGATCTTTTGGAGGACCAAGATGATTATCCTATGATTAATGTGAATGATTTAGTTGGATAGTTTATTTGTATTAAACATTATGTTGAATGTACTTTTAATTATGATATGTATTTAGACCATTTAATTATGTTATATATTTGAACCATTTCATGAATTATGAGTCTATTTTTAATTATCTTATGTATAGTAACTCGAATAGTAAATCTTCCGAGTCGAGTTACGATCCCCGAGTTACGAGTTTTTTTCCCTCTCCAATCCGCCAACGAGTTACTATTTTTAACAACATTGATCATTAGACCTTCTACTATCCCTCATGTTAGTACATAATCGTATACACATAAGCAAACTTGCTACATGGTTCAAATTCAAGGTGTGGAAGCACCTAACCACATTGACTATGAAAACCAGAAGGAAAAAATTATATTCGCCCTACTTTTCCCGCTTTTCATTTACTTATCAAACATAATAAAAGGCAAACAACTACTCTCACACATAGTTGTTAATCTCAAGGTCAAACCTAGTACCATAAGTTAATTAGAAGATCTACCTAAACTACAAAATTCAAACATACCCACCCGGTATACGCATAACATAAATAATAAGAATATCCTTAAAACCACAATAACTAGCATTTACTTGAACTCAAATTAAAATTGCGCAAATGATAATAACAACTTTCTTCACGATTTACATTACTAATTCTCACCAAAAAAAGTCCCATTCAAATTCGGAGAAAACCTAAGTTGAAACCCTCAACGGTCTTTTTACATTGTTCTCTAATCAAAATCAAATTTGGAGTAAACTTAAGTTGAAACCCTTTCACTGTCTTCGCTACTATGCATAAGAAAAACTCTAATTTTAATAGAAGATCTAAACCAAAATCACATAATAGACTACATTTCAGTTTTGTTCAAGGTTTTAGAAAACAGTCTACCACCACGATTTCAGCAACAACCATGCGGTTGTTTGGGCTTTGCAACCACAATTGTAGTTGCATTGGCTTGAGTCGCACATGCCCCAAGTATCAAGGATCACAATGAAACCATGGTAGAAACTGCAATTTAAAACCTTTGTTTAGTCCTACAAATTAACTCTATCATTGTTAAATATTACTATCATTACTGGAAACATCAGAGCTGGGGTGGCCTGAGACCACAATTGTGTTAAGTAATCAAAACAATAGTTATCAGGACAAATCTGTCTTCCGCAATTTTGTTAAGTGATCAAATCAATAGTTATCACGATAAAAATCAGTTACCAACACACTATCATATTAACGGCAAAATTAAAACTGTATAAAAATAATGAATACTAAAAGCAATTATTAAGAAAGGTATCATCGCATATTAGATTAGACGAATAAATCACCTGCATATTCAAACACAAACTCCCCTTTCGCGATTAACTGATCCGCGTGCAACCCCCATCCTTTCCTCCTATGCCTCACAATCTTCACCCTCACCGCCACCCCATTCCGTGTCAACCGGTTCCCGCACTCGGGCCCACACCGGCACCCGGACCCGCACTCTCTGCCAACGTCATCCAGCCCATCCATGCCAGCACAAGGGCACTCAGCGTCCGCACATGCCTCGCACTCGCAGCCCGACACAGCCCGGCCTGCGCCATCGACGAAGCCCACTGACTCCGCGCGAAGAAGGTGACACTTCGCGGAGGGGGAAACTGCCGACGAGCCCCAGGGCTGGCGCAGGAGGGGGAGTGGCGCGGGGAGGACGAGGGAGCGCGTGTAGAAGAAGGGCGCGTATGGGTGGGAATCAACTGCGTTAAGGAACGGAATCGGAAGGGTCTCGAAGGTTCTGGAAGCGTCGGAAGCGCGACGGAAGGTGATGGAGCGTGAGAGCTTGAGGATAGGTTTGCAGGTGAGGGAGACGTTGGCAAGTTCTGAAGGGTTAAGGTAGGGTAGCACGAGCTCTGCGCATTGAAGCAGAGGAGGCTCTCTCGCGTTGCAGCGCTTCGGGGGAACACTTTCTTCCGCTGTTAACATTTGTCCAAAGGAATGGAAATAAAAGTGAATTCGTTCATCGACTCTGGGATTAAGATTCTCTTGCATATATGTTTTATTTTGGACTAAATTCAAATTTTTGTTTTTTATATTTTTTTGGTATTATGTCGCACCATTCTCTTCTTGATATCTATGATAACCCTGATAAATAGATAAATTTTTTCTTTTAGTCATTACTTAGTTAAAAGATATTTTTGTCATTAGGTTGAGTTGTGTTTTGATTTAGGGTTTAAGATTTATTTTTATTGGTAGTGTTGTCATTGTGTATAGTGATTATTGTTATTTTTTTATTTGATTGATAGTATAAGTGGTTTTGTTTGGAACTTAAATCTATTTTTACTCAAACAAATTTTAATTACTTTTATACATTCACAATTAAAAGTAAGTAAGTAGAAGCAATTAAGAACTTCTAAAAACACTAAGAACATGTGACTCAATCAAGAAGAGTAAAAACAAAAATGGACATAAAAACATTCAAAAGCGAAAAAGAAGTGTTAATGAATAAAAATGCCAAAAAGTAAAGACAAGAAAGTAAAGGCTGAATTTAAATTTGCTTTAATGTAACGGCAAGAATTTAAATTTGCTTGAATGTAAAGGCAAGAAAAGTAAATTGCCAAATCAACTCAAAACAAATATGCTCAAAAAACCAAAGCTCTGATACCACATTATGTGAGTTGATTTTAGATTTAGCCATTTTAGATGTGACACTTTACTTAGGATTGAGGATTTTATCAATTATATGGTGAGAACCCAAAGAAGATCCCCACCAGACACGAACTTAACTAAGTGGTTAAGTAAGTGTGAAGGTTCACTTCTAGAGGGCAAAGGAAAAATACAAGTATATGGTGATTGATGATGAAGGGCGGAAATTAAATGAACATGGAAGGAAACATAAGAGCATGTTAGAAACCAAATTGACAATGGAGGAAAAACAATAACATAAGAAAACAAAGATACATGGAGTAATGGAAAAAATGGAAAAAAAAGATGAAGGAATGAAAAGCTTATGAGATGGAAGAGAGTTGGTCACGCCACTTGGAGTGTGGTCTTCCTCCAAGATAAGTGAGATGGCCACCACTTGAGAGCTCTCCAATCACTCAAGATGAGACCTAATGCCAAGAGGAAACAAGCCTCAAAAACACCTCACACAATTTGTGCAGAGTAACTTTTCTATTCAAATTCAACATGTAAAATACAAGGAGTATGGTACCCTATTTATAGGAGATGGTGCATTGGAAAACAAGAAGCAAGGGTAGGATGAGAAACCTACAAATGGGGTTGCCTTTAGGGTTTGACTAAGTCAAACCATATCTTAGGCTTGTTCTTCTAGAAACTAGGTCAAAAACAAGCTAAAGTGATAAGCACACCTCCCCTATTATGCTATATGAACCTACTCTAGCCTATCTTGCTATTTGGACCCCTAGAGTGAGCCTAATTTATTTACAACTTGTTTAATTCTTAAGAAGACTAGTAGGAAGAACATTAGATGCTCTGGTTTTTGTTCATTTCTCCCTTTGGTGAGGTCTATTAGATCATTGGTGAGGTCTTCACTTGATTGTTGAGATGACTTCTCATGGTGTGAATGGTAATGTGCTTCCTTGGTCATCTCCTTGTAGCTTCATTGATGACTTTCATCACCTATACGATTTAAAAATTCTTGTATATTGAATGGGTCTTCCAAGTTTCGATTTAGGATAACAACTTGGAAATTACCAGTCGATCTAGGAATTACATTAGTGTTGTAGTTTCATCGTCGCAAGAATGTTACAATATCACTTGTGTCAATATCAAGACCTTCCCATTTCTCCATTGGAAATCCTTTTGTAGAAAATAAAATCGTGACTAAACTTGCACTTACAAGGTATTCATTCTCATGTTTTCGTTCTTAAAATGTTATATTTTCTAATGACTAAACTAACCTTGTATATTCAAACGTGTAAAGGACACTTCTATTCACTTTTTGCCACTAAAACTTGTTACAGGGCTACCTTGCATGAACTAAGATCATTGTTGGGTAGGTGGGAGCATTATCTCACCCTCAATTAGAATCATTTGAAAAGGTCACATTCATCAATGCTTGCATAAAGATTGTGTTTGCTTACACACCTGCACGAAGCTTATCTCCAATTGTTGCATCATTACTTTCCTTTGTTCTTCAATTGCAATTTGAATACAGACCATGTGTGTAAAGGTATTTCACACATTTTCATTTATTAAGGTTTTCAAATCTCACTACTACTAACTTGTGTGTTTAAATGCAGTCTTTGATTACATGTTATTTGTGCATTTTTCATAACTCTTGTCTTCCTCCCAGCACATGCAATCTATGTTATTACTTTGAATACCATACAATGTGGGAAACTGTCTTATGATGGAGCGTGAGATCTTGAGGAGACGTTTGCAGGTGAAAGAGACGTTGGTAAGTTCTGAAGAGTTAAGGTAAGCTATGAACATTGAAGCATAGGAGGCTCTCTCGCGTTGCAGAGCTTCAAGGACAAACTTTCTTGTGTCGTAAGCATTTGTCCAATGGGAATGGAAATCAAAGTGAATTCATTCATCGACTCTCCCATTTATTGTCTATAATTATACAAATTAACATTTTACCATTAAATTCAAACAAATTATTAAAAAACCAAAATAAACCATTGCATTCTGGATCTATCAATCCGTAAGTCAAACAATTCATTCCGGATCCAACAATCCATAACTCAAAAAAGTCATTCCATATCCATCAATCCGTAATTCAAAATATGCATTCCGGATTCAGAAACCCATAAGTCAAAACAACTTATGGATCCATCAATCCGTAACAGAAATTAGGCTTCCGGATTCAACAATCTGGAAATAAACAATTTATTAAAAATTTGCTTCCAGAACACCCCCTCATCCGGAAAACAAAATGATTTACTTATGGATTTGGGCATTCGGAAATCACATTTTCACTTCCAAATTGATCAATCCATAACCAACTCCCAAATTCCGATTTTCGGTAACCACAAAAACTCCATAACCACTCATGCTCTTAAAAAAAGTTAATTCTTACCTTTAAAAGCCAAACAACACTTTGACAACACAACTCACTCCTCCACCTTGCTCCGCACAGCTAAAATGACCCTCCACCAGCGCCTCAAATGAATGAAGAAGAAGAACAGTGTCAAACCAACTCCACCATGGTGCTCTTTTTTAAATAAAAGGTCAAGGCCAATTTTGGAATTTTTAAAACTATGGAGGTGTAGGAAGAAAAATGTAGCGGTGCAGGAAGAAACTCCCATTCATGATTTGGGTATTATTTTTTTTTATCTTTCTCAAAATAAAAAACAAAAAACAAACAAAAAAAATGATAAGAAAATACGTTTTTTTCTCTTTCTCTCTTATAACCGCTTCTCTCACGTTCAAACAGTTACTCTCCCCACACAACTCCATACACATTCACCGAGACCTCTCTCTCACACTAACTCTCTTATTTTAACTACTCGCACAACACAAAAAAATTTTTTTTGGACTCACCATATTCACACCATCATACTCATTACACATTCACGAAAAAACCCAATCGAGGAAAGAAAAACATGAGGGAGGTAGCCTCTAAAGAGAAGAGAACGAGAGGTATGATTCTTCACTAGTTCTTTGGTTTCATTTATTATAGGTGCAAAAAAGTTCTATTGCTTGGTGTTCTTTCCCATTGGTTTGTTTTTGTCTTCATATATGTATGGTGGGCGTTTTCCTATGACACATGAAGTTTTACAGTTCAATTAGAGCACCTATGAGTGAGTTGCTTGTTTTTTAGGCATGGCTACACTAGCATGAATACTGGTGGTGTGTTTCCAATGGTTGCATTTATGTTTTCATTTTGAGCATGTGATGGGTGCCTCAACAAATAGTCTCAGATTCATTAATGCTTTTGTTATGGTTTAATGATGTCGTAACTATGAAGCTCGGACACGGTGTCAAGGTGTCGTTTCCGCGTTTCCGATACACCTCTGATGCCGATACGTGACGGAGGCGAGCACGATGTGGCATCAGACACATCTTCGTGGGTCAGACACGACCTTGTTTTTAGACATGCCGAAGAGACACGATCCACTTCTTGGATAATCCGGAGAGGACACGGTCCACTCTTTTAATGCCTCTATTTAAGATGTTCTCAGAAAAACAAATATGAATATGGCTACTCTTCATTTCGTATACGAAATGTGGGATTCAATGATTGAAAATGTGAGAAAGGTCATATATCAACATGAAAGAAAGACAAAATTTGAACATTCGTCATTTTTTAAGGTAGTAAAATTAATGTTAATTGATCGTTGGACTAAGAGTAACATATTTTATCATTGTCTTGCTCATTCCTTAAATCCAAGGTAACACAGTATAGTTAAATTATTTTATAATTATATTTTATTGAGGACATACTATTATGTTAATTTATGTTTTTATATTTTTTATGTAGATA